>WNFO01006527.1_pt1 | contig 16306 bp, 14 predicted proteins | sample 5400251 | NCBI WGS metagenome assembly WNFO01 (sample SAMN13153354, study PRJNA577476) | soil metagenome | isolation source: 100 cm saprolite under Madrone tree | place: USA:California | collected 2016-06-14 | reverse complement strand
GGGATGGCGCGGGTGATCAGCGTCGCTAGTTCGATTTCGAGTTCGGTGGTGACGCCGAAGCTGGTGCCACGCTTGGCTTGCTCGGCGATGGCGGCGGTGATGGCGGGATTGGCATGGCCGAGGAAAATGGCGCCCCAGGAGCAGACGAAATCGAGGAGTTGGTTGCCGTCCGCGTCATAGAGGTAAGGGCCTTCGCCGCGCTCGATGATTAGGGGCTCGCCGCCTACGGAGCGGAAGGCGCGCACGGGGCTGTTGACGCCGCCGACGAGGAGTCTTGTGGCGCGGTCGAAGATTTCGCGGGAGCGGCGGCGGTCGCGATGGAGGGTTGGTCGTGTTGCGCTCATGGGCTGTGATTCACGATAGCACGTGAGGGCCCCCCTCCCCCCGTTTTTGCATAAGTGTTCATTCTAGAGGGACTTAAAGTCCTTTGTTTTGACACACTTTTACAAGTGTACACACTTTTACAAGTGTTCATTCTAAAGGTAGATAGCGGCCTTGCGGGCGCCCTTGCGGAATTTTTCACGCTTAGGATTTTTTTGAAGGTGATTTTTCCCGCAAATGTGGGAAGGAAAGGAGTTAGGTGGCTGGCTGGGTATCTCATGGGATATTATACCATTTGGTTAGCTCCTGTCAAGAGGAATTTTGTCCCGTTTTGGGAATTGTTAAGTAACCCACGCGCAAAGTCAGGACTCCGCCGCCGTGGAAATGACGATCCTTTCGGTAACTCCATACGAGAGAGCAGTTTGCGGTTTAGACACACGCCTTGACACCTATGTAGACAGAATGTATAACGGAATTATGGCATATCGCACAAAGGCGGACGCCGCTGTGGAAAAGGCGCGCGAAGAGCTGGCAGCCATGTTCCGTCAGCGCGAGGAACTGGACATCCGCATCTCGAAACAGCAGCGTAGGCTCGCGGCCCTGGTCACCCTGATCGATGATAGTGAGGAAACTGACCAGCTCATGGAATTGAGTTTGGGTGGCCTGACAGACGCGATTAGGACGGCCCTCAGGACTGCCGTGCCCCGAGGTCTTACGCCCGGCGAGATTACAGCCCGGCTTAGTCAGCTCTATTTTCCAGTGAGCGAGTACAAGAACTTTAGGGCCTCGCTTGGTACGGTACTGAAACGGCTCATCACCTCGGGGGAAGTGCGGAAGGCGATTCACGATGTCCAAGGCGAGCGTGATGAGTCCGTGTATATCTGGGTGGGTGCAATCAAGAGCCGGTTTGAAAGTAGATTTAAAGACAAATTTGGATCTCGCTATAAAGGGCGCTTGGAACCTCAATGAGAAAAATTGGCTCACGAGGGGCAAAGGCCCGCATTGTCGGGTTCGTTAAAGACTGTATGGTTGTGCTTGAAGCTGCTGAGCTGCTGATCCTAAGACTCTTGCTGTTTTGCACGCTGGTCTATCATTTCGTTCACAGCCTCTTGGTGGCCAGGTGATGCGTCCTCTCAGTTCCACGGTCAGTCATGAAGCTACCGGAGGCCTGAGTAGGTATGTCTCTCAATCGTCGCGGATTCACTCCCGTTGTGGGGACTAGACGTTTATGGACCTAAGTAGACGATTGATTGGTGTCTCGGCGGTGTTTTCGCAGAATGGAAAAGTCACTGACGTTGATATCAATGGGCTAGTGCGACGGCTTCTCCTATTCGATAAATACATCCTCGTCACAATAAGGTTGCAAGAGTTTCCTTTCATTGCTCGCTATGTAGGCTACGAAGGGCTCCGGGATTTGCTGGGCGCTAATCTAATTGAGATTAGATGCGAGTGTCTTCAACTCACGCAAGTTGCGCAGAGCGGGATGTTCGGTGACCCGATTTCCATAATGCTCTGAGATAGGCCAGCTATCCCCATGAGTCCTGCCTCCACTACCTTGTGACCTTCAAGTTCACTGATGTTCAAGCGATGATGAAGATCAGTCTCTACCTTGAATATGTCCTGGCTTTCTTGGTGAACGGCGAGTGAAAACGGTATGTCGGCAACGCCGAGACGCGCGTGCACGACCATTTCAACGGCTTTCCTACGCAGCGAAGGATTGTGTAACACGTCATTTTGAAAGGGGGGCCAGAGTTCAGTTCGTATTCCGACGGGAAGTGGTCGAATTGCCTGCGCTATCGCCGCCTTCAGCTTAACGACCTGCTTATGCTTCAGGCCAGGAGCGCCGTTCAGGTGTTGTAGGCCGTCATGGACGTATTTTGTTCCGGTCACTTCCGTCGATCCAATTAAATTTATAGCTAAAGGGTGGAAGGAAATGAAGGCTTATTCAGCGATTTCCGGGTTTAGAGATGAAGAACTTCCGCTATTTCGATACAAGCTTGACTTCTTGGCGGATTCCTTATCATCAGAAACGAAAGAGAAGAATTTCCGACGTGTAATCGACTTGGCCGGCTTACCTGAGTTTTCCATCAGCCGATGCCGTCGTTAATGTCGACAAACTGCTAAAGGCAAGGGACTCAAGCGAGGCCAGGGAATTTCGGGACTGGTTGGGAGGAATTTCGGAAGCCGGCGACGACGAAATTAGGAACCGTGTGGCGTCTCTCAGAGCTCGCGCTGGGCTGATGGTGGGAAGTGAAACCGGTAAGGCTATGAGGTTTCTCATCACAGCCGGGGTCGGGTTAGTTCCTACCGCGGCACTCCCAGCGCTTGGTCTCAGCGTTGCAGATCAATTTATCGTGGATAGGCTCTTACCTCGGTCCGGCATTGCAGCATTCGTTAACGACCTCTACATTTCCATCTTCAAGCCAATCAAGATGAATTAGCTTGAGTTGGGCTTTGAATTCCCTCGGGAGGCTGAGTCCGATCACTGGGCTTTTGCGGCACGAAGCCCGCCTGTGTCGGGCAGTCCGTGCCCTGACGATGAGGAGTGAGAGCCCACGCGCAAAGCCCGTATGGGCACACGGGGATCACTTACAGAGGTGCACCTCGTTGATTGCCGCGACAGCAATGCTCATGCTACCTTGCCGTCGCTTCCACAGACTATAAGAATCTAGCCAAAGCTCACATGCTGACCTATACTGCGCGCACGCTGCGGGAGGGACAATGAATCGTCGCTCTTTCATTCATGCAACCATTGTGTCAGGAATCGCACCAAGTATCCCACCGAGAGTCTGGGCGCAAGAGAATACCAATAAGCTCAAAACAGCTAAAGTTCCCAGTGGCCAGGACCGCCTGAACGAGCCGCACAACATCGGAGTTAGCGACACGACCTTCAAAGTGTTGACCGACGAGACCGAGGGAAACCTTTTTGTGATGGAGCAGAGCAATCATAAAAAGGGCGGGCCGCCCAAACATCTGCATTACGGCGAAGAGGAGTACTTCTACATCATCGAAGGCAACTATGTCGTCGAGGTAGGTACGGAGCGTTTCGAACTCGCCCCCGGGGACTCCCTACTCGCGCCACGCAGGGTTCCGCATGCATGGGCATTCGTTGGCGACGACAAAGGGCGCCTTCTCATCTCTTTCGCGCCAGCCAATAAGATGGAGGCGTGGTTCCGGCTTATAAACCGGATACGCCCACCTCACACCTATGCCGACCCCAAGGACAAGCAGCAAGCAGAACTGATGCGACAATACGGAATGGAGTTGATTGGGCCACCGCTCAAGGTCTAGCGGCTGACGCAACTGTTCGTCTCACATCCATTACGTATGTCCTCGATAGAAATGGATGGGAATTAGCACGCCGACAAAAGCGCCAGTCGCTCCGTTCGGAATGACGGTGTGAGTGGGGCGCGTTATGTCGGACCTAAAGGTCCGACCCCCTAAAGCGAGGAACGCTCGCCTGCGGCTCGCTCGCCGGGCTGAAGCCCGCCGCTACGCGCTTGATTACAGGCCGGCGAGGACGGCAACGTCGAATTTCGAATAGTACTTCTTCACGTCGCTGGCACCGTACTTGGCGCGGAATTTCTCGACCACGGACGCGACCCGTTTGGGGTCAGTGACGGGAACCGCTCTGAGTTCGGCTGCGTCGCCGCCCGCATCGATTCGGATGGACGGATTCTTGAGCACGTTCTTGTACCACTGTGTATCCGACCCGTTCACAGGTAACAGATAAAGCTTACCGTCTTCCAAGACGAACCAAACTGGGATGGAGATGGTGCGTCCTGACTTTCTGCCAGTCACAGTGATGGTTATCTCGTTTAATCGGGACAGGCGGTTTTTCAGAGCATCGTTCGATGGTGGCTTGTTGCTCATGTTGACGTCCTCTACCTCTCATGCCGGCGTGGCGGGCGTCGTCTGGCTGCTTGCACTATAACCCGATCGCCCGGCCCAGTTGTGTTCATTGCCAGCCGGAACCGAAGAGAGATTGCTCTCTACGCGACTCCCTCAGTTCTTCGGGATAAACCGGCGCCCGTCGTTTATTAGCAAAGGGCGGGCGGAAGAAAAAGCCGGGTCGCTCCGTTCGGAATGACAGTGGGTGGTGGTGGTGCTTTTTGTCGGGCCTAAAGGTCCGACCCCCTAAAGACCGGTGAATAAATTCTTCAATCACAGGGGATTGGGATCGGCGGACCAAAATGAGAGAGGCGCTCGGTAAGCTCACAAGCGCCTCCTCTACTACTTCAACGTAAACCGTACCTCACTGGATCACCTCCTTCTCGGCGGGAACGCCGATGTCGACAAGAGTGTCGAGTGAGCCGATTATAGCGCGGGATCGGGGAGATGGTTCAACTCGCATTCAAAAACGTCAAAACGTGTGGTTAGCATCGAATCGGTTTCGGCAGCACGGGTTGATCTTACCCCTGGGCGAGCGGTTGGGTGTGCGAGGAGGTGCAGTCGTTGAATGCTTTCTTCAGGGGCTGAAGCCCGGAAGCATTGCACGCTAATGTCGGACCTAAAGGTCCGACCCCCTAGGTTTCTAGCAGTGTTTTAGCCAGCGGGCGGCGTCTTTGGCGTGATAGGTGAGGAGGATGGAGGCGCCGGCGCGCTGGATGCTGGTGAGAATTTCGAGGACGACGCGCTGCTCGTCGAGCCAGCCTTTTTGCACCGCGGCTTTGACCATGGCGTATTCGCCGCTGACGTTGTAAGCGCCTACGGGGACGTCGAACTTGTCGCGGACGGCTCGAATGACATCGAGGTACGGCAGGGCAGGCTTGACCATGACCATGTCGGCGCCTTCTTCGAGGTCGAGCGCAACTTCTTTCAGGGCTTCGCGGGCGTTGGCAGGATCCATCTGGTAGCTGCGGCGGTCGCCGAATTGCGGCGCGGACTGCGCGGCTTCGCGAAACGGGCCGTAGAAGCCGGAGCAATACTTGGCGGCGTAGGAAAAAATGGCGATGTTCTCGAATTTGTGAGCGTCGAGCTTTTCGCGAATAGCGGCGACGCGGCCGTCCATCATGTCGGACGGCGCGACGATGTCGGCACCGGCGCGGGCGTGGGACAAGGCTTGGTCGGCGAGAATGGCGACGGTGGCGTCGTTGGCGACGTCGCCATGCTCGATCACGCCGCAGTGGCCGTGGTCGGTGTACTCGCAAAGGCAAACGTCGGTGATGATCAGGAGCTTGAGATTTGCTTTGCGAATGCCTTCGATGGCGCGCTGGACAACACCTTGCGCGGATAGAGAGCTTGCGCCACGCGGATCTTTCGATTCGGGCAAGCCGAACAAAATAATTCCGGGAATTCCGAGGGACTCCACTTCGCGGCACTCTTCGACAATTTGATCGGCGGATTGCTGGTGAATGCCGGGCATGGAGCTGACTTCCTGGCGGACCTTGCTGCCGGGGCAGACGAACATGGGGTAGATCAAGCCGGAAGTCGAAAGATTGGTTTCGCGAACGAGGCCGCGCAGGGCATCGGTGCGGCGAAGGCGGCGGGGACGATGTGCTGGGAAAGCCATTGCGATGCACTTAGTGTAGCGCAGGTACGGGTTTGAAGAGAAAAGCCTTAACACAGAGCGCACAGAGACAAGGCGGCAAGCTCAAGCGACCGTTGGCCTTGGAGGCGAGCTATTTCTTGAAGAGGTCTTCGAAGGCTTGGCGGGCGTCGTTGTGCCGCGGCGGGGGACCTGGCGAGCTATTTCTTGAAGAGGTCTTCGAAGGCTTGGCGGGCGTCGTTGTGCCGCGGCGGGGGACCTGCGGTGGTGGCGGTGGTTCCCTTTTGCGCGTAGGACGTGGGCGCGGTGTCTTTCTCGACGGTGGTGCGAAATTCGTAGAAGGTGCAGTTGTTCTTGGCGTCCTTGGGAGAGATGCGCTCGGGAATGGGCTGAGTGCACTCAAACTGCGCGCTGCTGTCGAAGAAGCGGCACTGTTTGCAGCAGTGCAGCTCCAGGCCGCACTTGGGGCACTGACCGTTGGGGTCGAAGCCGTTGGTGAGCACCCCGCCGCAATTCGCGCAGCGGGCCCGGGTCACGGTGCCGACCATGCGCGGGGTGCGCGGACCGAACTGATCCGCGCGCGGACCGCCCGACGGGGGCTTGCGGTCGTGGGACCGCTCCTTCTTCTCTTGCTTTTCCGCGTCGCGATAACCGCGGTGGCTATACTTTCGATCCACAAACGCCTCCACACATCGGTCCTAACGGACCGCAATCTTTGGCCGTCTTACACATCGACAGGCACAGCACAGTGACTTGTATCCGATCGGATTGCTACACTCGACCGTTAGCGCAAACTTCCCCAGGGTTTACCGAACAGGATTGCCGACGTCCGAGCAGGAGATGGGACATCTATGTTTTTAGTCCTGTGGGAGTTCGAAGTCAAGCCGGGCCGCGAGCAACGTTTTGAAGAAGTCTATGGGCCTGGCGGCGACTGGGACTCCCTGTTTCGCAGCGATCCGAAGCATGCGGGAACCCGACTGTTCCGGGACACGACGCGAACCGGGGTGTATCTCACTACGGACTGCTGGCTTTCCCGTGAATCCTACGAGGCCTTCCTTGCTCTTCGGCGGAGCGAGTACAAGACATTAGACGCTGCAACCGAAGATCTGACTCTCAGCGAGCGGTACATCGGCGCGCTGGAGATGTTGTAGGCGCTCGGAACAGCGCCCGTTGGCTGCCCGACCAAAGTGCGCGTCGTACCTTGCCCTCCCGAGCGGAGCCCCGTTTACAGGAGCAACCGCCGGCAATACCGTTCGCGCACTCGACGCACACGCTTATGCCGAGTTGCGCGTCCAGAGCGAAACTAAACCGTCGGCGGCGAGATCCGGCAGCACAAACTTCGCAGGCCGGCCCTCCTTGCGCAATACCGCTTCCGCGGCCAGATAGCCGCTGCGCACCGCTCCTTCCATGGTGGCAGGCCAACCGGTATCGGTCCAATCGCCTGCGAGAAACAAACCTTGCACCGTGGTTTCCTGCTTGGGGCGCCAGCGGTCAACTCCGGGTTCCGGGGAAAAGGTGGCGGCTGCTTCTTTGATGACGGTGGCCTTAATCAGGTTTGCTTCACGCGCAGCCGGCAGTGCCTGGCGAACTTCCTTGAGGCACAAGTCAATTATGTCCTGCCGGGGCTTTTGCAGCAAATTATAAGATGCGCTGATGACCAGTTGTAGGTACTGGCCCTTTTGAGGATTTTCCTCGCCGCCATTGGAGGGGCCGTACAGCGCGGTCTTGTTGAAGATCCATTGGGTGGTGGTGTCGAGCAGCGTGAGGAAGGGTTCCTTCATGACTTCACGGTCGAACCAGAAATGGACCCCGGTGATGGGAGCGGTTTTGAGCATGGCGAGATTGCGGAACGCGGAATTGCGCTTGATTTCGTCCGGGAGCAGGCCGGCAACGGCGGTGTGCGGGACGGCGAGAATGAAGGCGTCGGCGCGCTCTTCGCGACCAGCGTCGAACTGCACGGCGGTGATGACGTCATTTTCGATGCGCAGGGAACGAGCGGTGGCGCGGAGGTTCACTTCCCCGCCCTTCTGTTCGATGGCGGATTTGCAGCCGTCATAGAGTTGCGCGAGCGGGACGGCGGGAACGCCCACGCGGTAGCCGGTGCGGTTGGATAGGAAGGCTTTCCAGAAGACATCGATGCCGTAGCGGGCGTCGGTTTTGTCGAGCTCTTCGTCGAGAGCGCTGACGAGCACGACGCGCCAGAAGCGCTCGATGGCGCCTTTGGTCTGATGGCGGCGGCGCAGCCATTCGAGCATGGAAATGCCACCGTACTGGTTGACGTCCCAGGTGCGGCCGTTGGTCTGCAGAATGTTGAGCATGGCCCAGGCGATGGAGAGCTTGTCGATGAAGCTGAGTGGCGCGAATTTGGCGAAGGAGCCGGTCATGTGAAAGGGCGCGGGGAGCAAGCCGGCCTGCATTTCGCCGCGGCGGCCTTGCGGATCGAGGAAAAAGAGGCGGTCGAAGAACTTGATTTTGCCGGAGGCGCCGACGCGGCGATAGAAGTCGTCGAGATTGGTGCAGCAGGCGAGGGTGACATGCTGGCAATTGTCGACGTGCTCGCCGTCGGGCAAAACGTAGGAGGTGGCGCGGCCGCCGAGGAAGGGGCGCTGTTCGAACAAGCGCACGCGCCAGCCGGATTCAGCCAGCGCGACGCCGGCCGCCAGTCCCGCCAGCCCGCCGCCAATCACGATCACGTTTTTCAAGAATATTCTCTTCCGTTATGCGTCCGAAACGCGCTTTTGCGATGAATACAAGTTTTTCCGCGCGCGAGAGACGCACGCGTTCACCGAAGACGGCAAAATCCAACTCTTCGATGCGGGCGAGCAGGGCGCTATAAGTATGCACGAGGAGCCACAAAGCCGGGCGGCTTTCCTGATCAATGAGTGCTAGGAGCGCGGCGCCTTCCTCATAGCATTGCCAGGCGCGGTCGGCTTCGAAGCGCAGTAGCTCGCGAACGCCGAGAGTAGCTGCGCTGCGGGCGAAGTCTTCGGCGGAAACATTGAAGCGGGCGAGATCTTCTTCGGGCAGGTAAAGGCGGCCGAGAGCGTAATCATCGTGAACGTCGCGAAGGATGTTGGTGAGCTGAAAGGCGAGGCCGAGTTTTTCGGCGAGGTCGAGAGCGCGGGGATCGCGAAAGCCGAACACATGCGTGCAGGTGAGGCCGACGGTGCCGGCCACGCGATAGCAATATTCGCGGAGACGATCGAAGGTGGGATAGGAGCGAACGGTGAGGTCCATTTCCGCACCGGAGATGAGGTCGTGGAGATAGCGGGTGGGCATGTTGTAGCGACGCATGGTGTCAACGAGCGCGGGGAGGATCTCGGGAGCACCGTGAGGGACGACGGTTTTTGCGCGGCCGTCGCCGGTGACGGATTCGTCGAGCGCCGCACGCCACCTGGCTAGGCCACGCTGTTTGGCGGCGAAGTCGTGGGCTTCATCGGCGACGTCGTCGACGAGGCGCATGAAAGCGTAAAGGGCGGCGAGGCCGTCGCGCTTGGCGCGCGGGAGGAGGAAGAAAGCGTAGTAGAAATTGCTGCGGGATGCGCGGGCGATGCGATAGCAGTTTTCGTAGGATTGCGCGATGAGATCACCCGCGGCCGCCGGCGCGGAGCTGGATCTGGAATCTTTTGCTACGAGGTGGGTGACGACGGCGCGACCGAGAAGGCTAGCTTGCTTGGCTTTGCCGATGGAGGGGCGATGGTGCAGAGTGTCATAGCCGGAGGATTCGATGGCGTCGAGAACGGCGAGACCGCCGCGGGTGAACATTTCGAGATCGATGCTGAGGCGGGAGTCGACCATTTTGGACAGGGGGGAGCCTTCGGCGAAGAGCGCGCGAGTGCGGGCGATCAGATCTTTCATTAAGACGATGTAACGATGGTCGAAGCGGCGATGGACGATGTCGGTTTCAGAGAGGCCGTGAGCGGCGGCGATATCGAGCGGAATGTAAACGCGGCCGATTTCGAGGTCGCGTGAGACGTCTTGCCAGAAATTGGCGAGCTGCAGTGCGGTGCAGGTGGCGTCGGAGAGGCGCTGGCGTTGCTCGTCGCGATACCCGCAGAGGTAGAGGACGAGTCGGCCGACGGGATTCGCGGAGTACACGCAATAATCGATGACGGCGTCCCAAGCGGGATAGCGCTTTACGTTTTGGTCCTGGCGGAAGGCTTTCAGAAGGTCGGCGAAAGGCTGCTTGGGAATGTCCTTGGCGAGGATGGTTTCGCGAAGAGCGACGAAGACGGGGTGAGACGGGTGGCCGTCGTAGCAATCGTCTAGTTCTCGCTTCCACCAATCGAGGAGTTGGAGGGCGCGCTGCGAGTCGGGGATCTCGTCACCGAGGTCGTCGGCCCAGCGGCAATAGGCGTAGAGATTGTAGAAATGTTGATGGAGTTCCTTGGGCAGAAGCCAGGAGACGACGTTGAAATTTTCGTAGTGGTGCGTAGCGAGCCAGCGGGTGTATTGCCGCGCGGCTTCCGGAGTGCAACCAGCGTTGGGCGCGTTGGCGGCGATTTTGAGTTCGTTGGGGCGGAGCATTGGTTATTTCGGGCGTCGCAAGAAAGCAATTCGTCGCACAATAAACTTGCCGAGTACTCTACGTTGAGGTCCTTCGGCTCGGCAAACGACGCCGGGCCTCAGGATGACACCGCTTTAGGGTTCGCTCCAAATTCCGAAGCGGCACTTCACCGAATACTATTATGGGCGGACGGCGAGCTTGATTTCGCCGCTGCGCGATTTCATGCGCTCAAAGGCGCTGGGGAGATCGGCGAGGCGAATCTCTTCGGTGACAAAGTCATGGGCGAGAATGTCGCCGCGACGAATGGCTTCCATGGCTTCGCGAATGAAACGCGGGGTGTGATGGAAGGGGGAGATGAGTTTGATTTCGGAATAGTGGATGGCGGCGGGCTCGATTTCGACGCGCGTGCCGGAAGGAAGGCCGCTGAAAAAATTCACCACGCCACCGCGGCGGACCATGGCCAGCGCTTGCTGCCAGGTGGCGGGATTGCCAGCGGCTTCGACCACGGAATCGGCGCCGCGCTGGTCGTCGGTGAGGCTTTTTACAGCGGCAACGACGTCGCGCACTTGTGTGACACTGATGGTGGCGATGGCGCCCATGCGCTTGGCGATCTCCAGGGGCACGGTGCGCCGGGCGAGGGCAATGACGCGCACACCACGGCGCGAAAGCATGCGGACGTACATCAGGCCGATAGGGCCGCAGCCAATGACCACGGCGGTGTCGCCGGTGCGCACTTCCATTTCGTGGATGCCGCGCAGCACGCAGGCGAGAGGCTCGACAAGGGCGGCGCTGCCGTCATCGACGGAGTGCGGCACCTCGAGCATATTTTCCATAACGATGCGGCCGGGAATGCGCATGTACTCAGCGTACGCGCCGTTGTTGAACAGCAGGTCTTCGCAGAGATTCTCCTGGCCGCGGCGGCAATGATAGCAACGCAAGCAGGGCGCGGAATTCGCGGCGATGACCCGCAAGCCGATGCGCCAGCGAGAATCCACGCGCTTGCCGACAGCGGCTACTTCGCCAACCACTTCGTGGCCGAAGACGGCGGGCGGCTGGATCATCTTGGCGTGATAGCCGCGCTGCCAAACCTTTAGGTCGGTGCCGTCGGTGAGCGCGAGGCGCACGCGGAGGAGGACTTCGTCGGCGGCTAGCAGAGGGACGTCAATTTTTTCGAGGCGGAGGTCTTCGCTGCCGTACAGGACCGCAGCCATCATTTTCGCGGGCACGGCGGCAGCGCGGACGACCGCGACGCCTTCCTCGCCGATAGTGTCGAGCCGCTTCGGGGACGATGTTCTCATGCGTGCGCGATCAAAATCTTCAGAGACTGGGCCGTTGGCTTTGCCGCCAGTTCCAGCGCCTCCTGGATTCTATCCAATGGGAAGCGGTGGGTGACGATTTCCAGCACCGGGAGTTTCTTTTCGAGCACCAGGGCGGCTGCAGACAGTTGGATGTCAACCGCGGCGCTGTAGCTACCCAGGATTTCCTTTTCGTCAATGCCGACGGCCGCCGCGGGAAATTCGATCTTGGTTACCGGGTCGTTTGCGGCGAAAAGCAAAACACGACCGCCGGGCCGCGCCGCCGCCAGCGCTTCGACTACAAGCGCGGGATGCGCGACAGCGACGAGAACGGCATCGGCTCCCCGCCCTTCGGTTCTGGCCTGTATTGCAGCTACCAGCTTACCATTGGTTGGGTCGAAGGACTCAATGGCGCCGAGGGTGAGGCTCTTGGCGCGGCGCTCTGGGATGGGATCGCTGGTGAAGAGGTTGCTGGTGCGCAGCTTGCTGACCATCAAGAGCTGCAAGCCGATGGGGCCGCAGCCGATGACCAGGACGGACTCGCCCGGTGCGACGCGGGCTTTATCGACGGCTTTAACGATGGTGTTAATGGGCTCGATGAAGGTGGCTTCCTCGAAGCTGACGTCGTCGGGGAGCGCGACGATGCCGCGCTCCGCGACCCAGGGCATGGCTTTTACGTACTGCGCGAAGCCGCCGCCGTTGGGAGTAAAGCCGGCAGTGAGACCGGTGGTCTTGTATTGCTGGCACTGGGAGAAGAGGCGTTTTTCGCAGTAGAAGCATTTGCCGCAGGGCGTGTGGTGGAAGCTCATGACGCGGTCGCCGGGCTTCCACTTGGTGATGTCGGGGCCTACCGCGACGACGGTGCCGGCGAGTTCGTGGCCGAGAATTTGCGGGGGCTCCACGTAACGCTGGAAGATTTTCTTGATGTCGGTGCCGCAGATACCGCAGGCGGCGACTTTGATCAAAACTTCCCCGTCCCGTACTTCCGGGACAGGCACTTCCTCCACGCGCACGATTCCCTTCTCGCGGTACACGCCCGCGCGCATGGTTTGGGGGATGGGGCCAAGGGTTTTGAGGGATTCGACGACGGTGCCGGTGCGGCTCATCGCGCGGCCACCTCTGCCAATCCCTCTCCCTCCGGGAACCATCCGTGCGTAAAAAACGACAGTTTCTTGATATACGCTTCGAGAAAATGCGCGAGCGCCTGTGCAGCCGTCCTACTATCCCGGCCGAGCCGAATTAAGGCAGGCAGTTGAATCGGGTGGCTAACAACTTTCCGAACCAAACCGCCGATTTTTACACGCCCCATCTCATCCACAATGGTGTCTAGAAATATCGGCATATCCCGCTTAGTCGTGTCCGAAATAACGCGAATAGCGACAGCAGCCAGAGCGTGCTCGCGAGCGCAGGAAAGAATCGCGAAACTCTCCATGTCTACGGCGTCGGCGAAAGGCGCAAGCTTCGCCTTTTCGTTAGCGGTGCGGACCACGGAATCGCTTGTCAGAAACATCTTTGCGCGAAAAGCGCCGTCGCGCTGTGCTTCCGAGACAAGATTTCGTGAGCTCTGGACGGTTTTCGCTTTACCGATTTGCTGCGCTGCCTCCGCCACAAGAATGGAGCCGATGGCGTGTTCAGGCTTAAGCGCGCCGGCAAAACCCGAGGCAATGCAGATGGTGTAAGACCCCACCATCATGGCGTTGGCCACGCGCCTCGCATTTTCCGCTCCTATTCCAGTGACGACAAAATCAACTTGAGCGCGGCCGATTTGCACTTGATAAGCCGGGGTTTCGCCGACTCTGATTTCGCGCAGATTTCGCAGGCGGCGCCAAGGGGCGAATTCTGCCTCGACGGCGAACGTGACTAGGATTCTCATGGATTCTCTACAGTTCGATGCGGCTTAGCGGCGCGACGGTAAAAGCGCCCGCCACTGTCGGTAGCCCTGCCGAGGTGAGACGCGCTGAAGCGCGCCCCTACAACGGGGCACAGGCTGAAGCCTATGCTACAGGGCGGCGGCATGGGCGATGCGCTTGGCGCGACGGGCGGTGACGTAGCCGTTGGCTTCGTACCAGCGAACGGCGCGCTCGAGAGCGGCGGCTACCGGGCCGGGGCGAAAACCGAGTTCGCGCTGGGCACGGGAGCAATCCACGAACATCTTGTGGCGGGCGATTTTCACGCCTTCGATAGGAATTTGCGGCTCGCGAAAGGTCAAGCGGGAAAAAATGGTGTTGGCGTAGGCCGCGCCAAGCGCGAGACCATGAGGAATTTTCAGCCGGGGCGCGGAGAGGCCGGTGATTTTCGCGAGGATGTCGAGAACTTGCTTCAGTGTGAGATTTTCCGCGCCGAGGAGATAGCGCTCGCCGTTCTTGCCTTTTTCGGAGACAAGCAAATGACCCGCGGCGCATTCTTCGACGCCGACGAAGTTCAAGCCGGTTTCGACGTAGCCGGGCATTTTGCCGTTCAGGAAATCGACGATGATCTTTCCAGTGGGCGTGGGCTTCCAGTCCCAGGGACCGACGGGCGTGGTGGGCATGGCGACAATGATGGGAGCGCCTTGCTTCGCGGCTTTGAGAACTTCCTGCTCGGCGAGCCATTTGGAGCGTTTGTAGTGGCCGACCATTTCGTCGAGCCGTGCTTGGGTGGATTCATTGGGAGGCTGCGGGCGGTCGACAGCGATGGTGGCGACGGTGCTGGTGTAGATGAACTGCTCGACGCCGGCGCTTTCCGCGGCCGCGAGAAGATTTTTCGTGCCGCCGACATTGGATTCGTAAATATCTTTCGTGCGCCTGGCCCACAGGCGGTAGTCCGCGGCGACGTGGAAGACGCGATTCACGCCTTTCATGGCGCGCTCGAGGGAGGCAGGGTCGCGAAGATCCCCGGTGACATATTCGAGGGAGAGATCGGAAATCGCGCGATTATGGCTGGAGGGACGAAGCAGAACGCGGACGGCATCACCGCGGGCGACGAGTTGGCGCGCGACATGATTGCCGAGGAAACCGGAGGCGCCAGTGACCAGGGTTGTCATGTGGTTTGGCTAGAACCCGCTGCGCAGGCGGAATTCGCCGGGCCGGAATGTCAAAGCGCAGTATTGCTGCGCGTCCTGGGCCTGGTTGCGGAGGCGGGCCAGCGCGTAGAGCGGGAACGAATTGCGGTAGAGGTGATACTTCAAATAGAAGACGCAGGGAAAACCGGTGCCGGTGAATTCGTCTTCGCTCCAGGAACCGTCGGCGTTTTGCTGTTCCACAAGGTGGGCCGCGGCTTTTTGGATTGCGGGATCGCTGGTGTCCGCGCCGGCGAGCAATCCGATTAGGCCCCAGGCGGTCTGCGAAGCGGTGCTGTTGCCCTGCCCCTTGGTGGCGGGCTCCTTGTAGCTGCGCAGCGATTCACCAAAGCTGCCGTCGGCTTTCTGCACGGAGCGGAGCCAGCGCACGGCGCGCTGGCAATATTCCTTGGCAGTGAGCGAAACGGTTTCGAGGGCGCGCAGGACGCCGCTGGTACCGTAGACGTAGTTGACACCCCAGCGTCCGAACCAGGAGCCGTCTTCGCACTGGTCCTGCAGCAGGAATTTTAGGCCGCGCTGCACAGCCGGATGATCGGCGGGCCAGCCAAAGCGGCCAAGGCATTCGAGGACGCGCGCCGTCACGTCAGCGGTGGACGGATCGATCATGGCGTTGTGATCGGCGAACGGAATGTTGCAGAGAATCTTTTTGTCGTTGTCGCGGTCGAAGGCGCCCCAGCCGCCATCGCGATTTTGCATGCTAAGCAGCCACTGAATCCCGCGGCGGACGGCGGCTTCCATGCGCTGGGGCTCCGGGAATTTCACGCGCTGCAGAGCCATGAGGACAAAGGCGGTGTCGTCGACATCGGGATAAAAATCATTGCGGAATTCGAAGACCCAGCCGCCGGGATCAGCGTCTTTATTCTTGATTTGCCAGTCGCCGGGGCCAAGGACTTGCTGGGACAGAATCCAATCCGCGCACTTGACAAGCGCGGGGTGATCCGGCGGGAGTCCCCCTTCTTCGAGCGCCACCATGGCGATACAACTGTCCCAAACGGGAGAAACGCAGGGCTGCATGCGAATGGCGTCGCCGTCTTCGATCTCGAAGCGGGAGAATTCGCGAATCTCGCGAGCGGTGAGCGGGTCGTCAGGCCCGTGACCCAGCGCCATAAGCGCGAAGATGGAATTCATCATCGCGGGATAGATGGCGGCGAGGCCTTCGGTGCGCTCGATATGCGTAAGGAGCCAGGATTTGGCTTCGCGGAGCGCGCGCCGGCGCAGGGGCTTCCAGGGCAATTTCTCGTAGAGCTTCATGGCGCGGTCGAACGCGAGAAAGAAATTGCGCCAGGAGATGAGCTGCGAACTCCAATCGAAAGCTGCCGCCTTGTTGGAAACATCGCAGAACAGTTCGTCGACCTGGGCGCGTTCGGGCAGGCGCCAGTCGGGGCGCACCGCAGCGAGAATGGCCATCGGGACAACGATGCCGCGGGTCCACGAGGACATTTCGTAGAGATTGAGATAGAACCAGTTGGGGAGCAGCATCAGCTCCGGAGGGATCGCGGGAACGAGCTCCCAGCCAACCGCGCCGACCAGCGCGAGATAGAAGCGGACATAGGAGTTAGTGTGCTCCAGGCCGCCAAGGCGGTGCACCGTGGCGCGCGCGGAGGACATGTGGGGTGAATCAGGAGCGTCGCCAGCAA
>WNFO01011955.1_pt1 | contig 16311 bp, 18 predicted proteins | sample 5400251 | NCBI WGS metagenome assembly WNFO01 (sample SAMN13153354, study PRJNA577476) | soil metagenome | isolation source: 100 cm saprolite under Madrone tree | place: USA:California | collected 2016-06-14 | reverse complement strand
TGTCGCAACGCCACGCCGAGCAGCCGCCGACCGCGGCCTGATTTTCCGCCGGGCCACGCCGTCATTTGACAATTCGAGATTGCAAAAACTGACCGGCAGGGCATGTTGCGCCGATGCCCGCCGAGAGCAGCGAACCAAAAGATCAGCCCGCCGAAGAACCGCATTATCACGGCCATCGGGAGCGGCTGCGCGATCGCTTTCATGGCGCCGGGCCAGATGCCTTGAGCGATTACGAGCTGCTGGAGATGGTGCTGTTCAGCGCCCGCTCGCGCGGCGACGTCAAACCGCTGGCCAAGACGCTGATCAAGAAATTCGGTTCGTTCGCGGAAGTCATTCATGCGCCGGAGGCGCGCCTGCGGGAAGTCGATGGAATCGGGGACAAGACGATCACCCAACTCAAGCTGATCGCGGCGGCCGCAAGCCGCATCGCCAAGGGCCAGTTGAAGCAGCGCACCCTGTTGTCGTCTTGGAATGACGTGATCGACTATTGCCGGACCAGCATGGCGTTCGCCGACAAGGAGCAGTTTCGCATCCTGTTTCTCGACAAGCGCAACCAGCTGATCGCCGACGAGGTGCAGCAGGTCGGCACCGTGGACCACACGCCAGTCTATCCGCGCGAGGTGATCAAGCGGGCGCTGGAGCTGTCCGCCACCGCCATCATCCTGGTGCACAACCACCCCTCCGGCGATCCGACGCCGTCGCAGGCCGATATCCGGATGACCCGCGCGATTGTCGACATCGCGGGACCGCTCGGCATCTCCGTGCATGATCACATCATCGTCGGCAAGAACGGGTATGCTAGTTTGAAGGGGATGAAGCTGATTTAGCTTGAATAGCAGCAGCTACCGGAACTTGCAAAAATGGGTGTTGGTGTACGAACTTCTTCACATCTCGTCCGACTAGAGCATGGTGGCTTGGAGTTGAATCGAGTCGCCGTAAGCGCAAACATTAACGATCTCGTGTCCCGGACGCGGTGCAGCGCCTCTGCCAGCGCCTTCACGCGCGCCTTCGACGCGCTATGGGCCGTGCACCGCAGGGCCGGGACCGAAAATCGCGAAAACAACCCCATGCAAAGTAGAGTGGGCCTTGGCTCGGCAGCACCGCAACAAGGGGAAGCGCAGAATCGGTCACCCTCGGTGCCCGGGTCCCGATCGCGATGATCAAACGCCAAAGGGCTGCCTCGAACTCGCTTTGGGGTCCCGGTGCATTTCGCAAATTGCGCACGGCACGCGGGAGCCGACCTATCGGCCGCCAACACGTTGTCCGAATGTTCGAATTGTGCTGGCTTTGCAGGCAAGCCCGCACCCCTACGCCTCGGATACTTTGCCTCGGTTCACCGATTCGGACCGGAGTAAGGGTTGCGGTGGAGGAAGGCTCCCGATCTACGCCGCTTCCGCCAATCGTGAAGGCGAGCACCAGGAATCGGCTTGACCGGTACCCGTCGGTATTGCATTTTCGTTTTATGGTACTATGTCGTACCGTCGCGGGGTCTGGCGGCTGGAGCCGACAGGAGGCGCTTATGGCGCGCAGCGCGTTACTCGCTGTCATTCTATTCGTGCTAGCATCTGCCGCTGAGGCTAACGGCGTCGATCGGCTCTACGTGATCGATTGCGGCTGGGCTCATGCGGCCGATCAATCGCGCTGGTCGCCCGGCATTAATGTCGACGTGCCGATCGACCTCTCCGACAACTGCTACCTCATTCACCACGACCGGGAAGGCTACCTGCTCTGGGACACCGGGATCGGCGACCGCGTCGCGGACTTGCCAGACGGCCTCGTCGTGCGGGCGATCAAACAGACCTGGCACCGAACGCAGACCCTGATCGCGTCGCTCGCCGGGGTCGGCGTCAAGGCTTCAGACATCCGCTACGTCGCGATCTCGCACATTCATCCCGATCACAGCGGGAATGTCGACGACTTTCCCGACGCCACCCTGATCATTCAGAAGGCGGAGTGGGAGTTTGCAAAGACCCAAGCGTTGCCCTTCAACGCCAACCGCAAGCTGCAACTGCTTGAGGGCGACAAGGATCTGTTTGGCGACGGCAGCGTGGCGTTGCTGTCGACGCCGGGCCACACGCCCGGCCATCAGTCGCTCCTCGTCCATCTCAACAAGACGGGCTATGTCGTGCTGTCCGGCGATGTCACGCATTTTAAGTCAAACTGGGATGCGCGCCGCGTGCCCGTATTCAACACCGACAAGGAGCAGTCGGCCGCGTCGATGGACAAGATCGCGCATATCATCGAAGAGAAACACGCCCAGTTCTGGATTAACCACGACAAGCCGTCGAGCGACGTGCTCCGCCACGCCCCGGACTTCTACCAATAGGTGTCACGAAGTTGCGAGCGATCCCGCACCTGTGGCTCCCGCACTTGACTGGTACTTCCCAGTACTCCATATTCGGCCCTATGGTACGGGATGGTACCAAGTCGGATGCTTATTGACGCCTGGTCGCGCATGGAGAACACGATGTTGAGATTAGCCAGTATCACCTCCGCCCTGTTGATGCTCACGACCGCGGCCTACGCCGCCGACCTGACCGTGACCGTCAACGGGGTGAAGAACTCGAGCGGCTCGGTCGCGGCTGCGATCTTCAACGCCGAGGCCAATTTCCCACGCGGCGCACCGATGGGCGGCTTCCGGATGAAAGCATCCGGTGGACCCGTGACCTTCACGTTTCGCAATCTGCCGTCCGGCAAATACGCGTCGACGTCGTTCCATGACGAGAACGACAACGGCAAACTGGACGCCGATCCGACCGGCCTGCCGACCGAAGGCTACGGGGTCTCCAATGACGCCCGCGAGGTACTCGCGCCGCCGCAATGGGCCAAGGCATCGTTCGACCTGACCGATCAGGGCAAGTCGATCACGATCAATTTGAGTTACTAGCTCAAGGCTGGCGCCGCGGCCGCCAGGGCGGCGGCGCAAGCCTCATGAATGCAACTGCAGAAATTTCTCGGTGGCGGCGCGCGTCCTTTGTTCGATAGCTTGCGGACCGGGTGGATCGATCAGCCGCAACAGCATCTGTATCATCAGGTCGCCGACAAGGAGCGCAAGGAAGTCCCTCGCCATTTCGTCTGGCTCTCCCTGGCCAATCAGGCCGTCGGCTTGCGCTTGGGCAAGCGTGCGGGCGAGGGCGATACGGCCTTGGTCGCGTCCTCCCTTGAGCGCGCGCGCAACTTCCGGGTCCTCGACGGATTCCGAGATCACCAGACGGAAGACTCCTCGCACCGCCGGATCACTCAACCCTTTCAGAGTTGCAGTCCCGAACGATCGCAGGGTTGTCGCCAATGTCTTGCGATCGGTCGCCGCGGGAACTTCCAGCGGCAAGCGCATTCGGCCAGCCCGTTCGGCAATGGCTTGGCGCAGCAATCCGGTCTTGTCAGCACAGATCTGATAGAGCTCTCGCTTTGACACCTTCGCACGTGACGCGATCTCGAGCGTGCTCGTGGCATTATAGCCCTTCTCAACAAATGCAGAAAAAGCCGCATTCAGGACGCGCTCCCTGACCGGCGCCGGAGGTGCTGATCGCGCCGAGTTTCGCGCCTTGCGTCGGGTCTTTTCCATCTCAACTCCATGCTGCTGTTGACGCATCAAAGTGCATCCAAGCGGACACAGCGTCGTTCAATCTCAATGTCGTGATCGGGCTCGTCGGGCTGGAAAAAGTCATTGACATTGGTACCAATCAGTTCCAACTATTGCAAGTGAGGTACTTAATGGTACCATCCACCCAACTCTGTGCTATGGCTCGGTCGCGCACCCCAGCTGCGCGGCGACTGACCGTGCCACGGTCGGCAATAGCCTTCGCAACGCCGCTTTCCAGGGAGGGACACATGAGAATGATTGGCCCCGAGCATATGGCTCAGCTGTCGGTGGCAGAGGACGCCGCCCTGCCGACACCGATCCCGACACAGATCATATCCAGCGACGAGTACTTCCCCGCGCCGCAGAGCGAACAGCAGCGCGAGGTCGAGGCCAGGCTACTCGACCTCGGCTCGTCGCTTGCGCGCAAGCAGGGCATGAGCCGCCGCCGGTTCTTTCAAACGGCGGCGGGTATGGCCGCATCCTATCTCGTGATGAACGAGGTGTATGGAAGGCTGTTTGCCGTCAATGAGGCCGAGGCCGCAACCCCCGGGCTTGCCGACCAGCGCGCGAACGGCCTCAAGGGCCAGATGGTCTTCGATGCGCATACCCACTTCCTGCGCGACGATCCCGCACCGGAGTACGGCGATCCGAACCGCGCCGGCAGCCTGCTGTGGCAGCGAAAGATCGCCGCCAAACTCGGATGGAGCAAGCTGCCCGACGGCCGCGAACCGACCATCGACGATCTCCGCTTCGACAGCTACTTCAAGGAAATCTTTCTCGACAGCGACACCAAGGTGGCGCTGCTGACCAACGCGCCGTCGGACGCGCCGCAGGATTGGATCGTGCCGCAGGAAGCGGTGTTCAGCGCGCGCGACCACATCAACAAGGAGGCGGGGTCAAGGCGCGTGCTTGCGCACTACGTTCTTACTCCTGGACAGTCCGGTTGGCTCGAAGGCGTCGACAAGGCCATCGAAGTGCACAGGCCCGTCGGTTGGAAGGGCTACACAATCGGCGACGTCATCCTCTCCCACGGCGGCAAGACCGCCTGGCGGCTTGACGACGAAAAGCTGATGTATCCGTTCTACGAGAAGGCGGCCAAAGCCGGCATCAGGAGTGTCTGCATCCACAAAGGTCTGTTTCCCAAGGCCGCAGAGGAGCGATTGCCGCATCTCGCCGCGTTTGCGTCGGTCGCCGATGTTGGCAAGGCGGCGAAGGATTGGCCGCAACTCAACTTCGCGATCTATCACTCGGGCTTCCGTCACGTCGGCGGGCCGCCGACCGATGGACTGGAGGAGTGGGAGAAGACCGGCCGCCTGTCGTGGGTCAGCGACCTTGCCGAGATTCCGGAAAAATTCGGCGTCAAGAATGTCTATGGCGATCTCGGCGCCATCTTCGGCTGGACCGTAATCGCGCAGCCGAAGGTCGCGGCTGCGATGATGGGCATCCTGATCAAGGGGCTCGGCGCCGATCACATCATCTGGGGAACCGACTCGATCTGGACCGGATCTCCGCAGTGGCAGATCGAAGCGATGCGGCGGCTGGAAATCCCCGAGGACATGCAAAAACAGCACGGCTTTGCACCGCTCGGTGCGGCTGATGGTCCAGTCAAGAACGCTATCTTCGCGGAAAACGGTTTTCGGCTGTTCGGCTACAAGAAAGACGCCGAGCTCGCGAGGCCGGACCGCTTCACCGAGATGAAGGCGCAATACGAACTCGACGGCATCGAGCCGAGCAATTTGAGATACGGATATGTTCGACGAAGCTAACTCATCCGAGCTGCGTGAGAATTCGATGATCGCTGCGGTCCGCAACCGCTTGGCAATTGACCGTCGCGACTTGCTCGCTGCAGGCGCCGGCGCTGTCGCCGCGGCTGTTGGGGGAGCAAGTGCTGCACTGGCGCAGTCCGCTGCGCCGAGCGGCCAGCAAGCACCGTCGAGCCGCAGCGTCAATCAACAGGGCCTCAAGCTCGAGAAGCAGGGCGCCGTCTTCCTGATCGGCATCAATCGGCCGGAGGCGCAGAACCGCATCGATTTTCCGACCTACGTCGGCCTCGGCCAGGCTTATTACGAGTACGAGCACGACGACTCACTGCGCGCGGCGGTGCTGTACGGCGTCGGCGCGGATTTCTCCCGCGGTCTCGATCCGCCCTCCTGGGCGAAGGCGTTCAGCTCTCCCCTGCCCCAGGGTAACGAATTCCTCGACCCGCTAAGCGTCACCGGCGCGGTCCGTTCGAAGCCGGTGGTGGTCGCGGTGCAGGGACAGGTCACGCGCATTGCCCACGAATTGTTTCTTGCCTCCGATATTCGCGTCGCATCGAGCGACGCGCGCTTCAACCAGGGCGAAGTATTCGGCGGCGCGTTCCCGGGCGGTGGCGGCACCATCCGTTTCGTACGCGAAGCCGGCTGGGCAAATGCGATGCGCTACATGCTGACCGGCGAGGATTGGGGCGCCGAGGAAGCGCGCCGTTTCGGCCTGGTGCAGGACATCACCGACCCCGGTAAGCAGGTGGATCGCGCGATCGAGCTGGCGAAACGTATTGCAACCGGCGCGCCGCTTGGAGTGAAGGCGACGCTTGCCTCAGCGCATCGGGCGCTCAGCGAGGGCGAAAAGGCCGCCTTCGCTGCGCTGCAGCCGGAGTTCGTCAAATTGCTCAGAAGCGAAGACCGGCAGGAGTTTCTCCGCGCGACACAAGAGAACCGCGCGCCTGTATTCGTCGGGCGATGACATGAGCGCGGTTGCCAGACGGACGAGGTTATCACCTGCCCGCGCGCAGACCCGAAACAATCGATCCCGGGCAACGGAAGCGTCAAAGTGAACCTCCTTTTGAAGCACGCGATCCACGTCGCCGCGGCGTTTGCCGCTGCAGCGATGGCGTCTGTGTTGGCGCAGCAGCCGTTTCAGCCGAACCTGCCGCTATTTGCGCTGCCCGATGACGTCAGCCTGCGCAAGGCAACGATCCTGAGCGACGGTAGCCGGCTCGGCGCCTACGTCTACTCGCCAAAGTCTGCCACGGGAAAGCTGCCGACCATCATCATGGCCTATGGCTGGGGTGGCACCATGGAACGGTTCCGCACGGAAGCCGCGAAGTTCGCGCAAGCCGGCTATCTCGTCGTCATGTTCGATTATCGCGGCTGGGGCGAAAGCGAGGGACGCGTCGTGCTCTCCGGCGCCGCGCCCGAGGAACGCAGCACGCATTTCACTGCGGAGGTGATTCGGAATCCGTGCTACAACATGATCGTGGAGTCTTGTGAGAGCGATTGCATGACACTTCGGGTCCATCACGATCTGTAACGATGAACTAACCCCAATTACAGACCCCTTCCGAACCTAGAAAATCACTAGAAGCCTACGTCTAAATGAGATTCTTCCTTCGAGTATGTTGATGCACAATCATCCCTCCGGCGATCCGACGCCGTCGCAAGCGGACGTCCAGATGACCCGCGCCATCGTCGACATCGCGGGGCCGCTCGGCATCTCGGTGCACGATCACATCATCGTCGGCCGAAGCGGGCATGCGGGCTTGAAGGACATGCGGCTGATCTAGCTATCGCCTGCATTTACCATTTATTAACTATCCGCTTCGCGCTTTTGCGAATGCGTGAGAGAGTTGTTCATCGGATGAGAGGGGGTAACTCATTCTCGATGAGAGGGGGATCGATGATGAATCAGCTAGCAGAGCGGATGTGGGTCGCGGCTCTTTCGATGAGCCCGGGGCACCTGGTCGACAAATTTCTGGACTGGCTCGAGGAACTGAGGGGCGCCATGGCGCTTGCTGAAATCGACAGATTAGCCTGCAACGAGGTGCGAACCAGGGTGCTGTTCGATTGATTCGACGACCAAAGCGCGATGGCACGGTCGAACCGCCATCGTGCTTTAGGTTATTATTGGCCGGGTTCGATGGCACAAGGCCGTTGAAGCAGGTCAGCACCGGCCCATCCAGGCACAAAGGGCCGCCTCAAATGAGGCGGCCCTTTGCGCACGCCATGGCCGACGCGGCGTAGTACATGCGGCCGATCGGGTTCAGGTTCTCCTCCAGCCGGTCGCCGGCATAGGGCTCCACCAGCAGCACCTTGCCGTCGGGCTTGAGCGCCTTGCGGCAGCGCGCGAGCGCGCCGACCGGATCGCCGAGATCGTGCAGGCAGTCCATGAAGCAGATGAGGTCGAAGTCGTGGCCGTCGAACTCGGTCGCGGCCTTGACCTCGAACGCGATGTTGCCCGTCACGCCCTGCTCGGCGGCGCGCTTGCGCGCGGTCGCGATCGACGCGTCGTGATAATCCAGGCCGATGAAGCTCGACTTGGGGAACGCCTGCGCCATTACGATGGTGGAGGCGCCGTGTCCGCAGCCGATGTCGGCGACCCGGGCGCCGCGCTTCAGGCGCTCGACGACGCCGTCAAGCGCCGGCAGCCACTCGCTCACCAGATGCGCGCGATAGCCGGTGCGGAAGAAGCTCTCGGTGCCGCAGAACATGCGATGGTTATGCGCGTGCCAGCCCAGGCCTTCGCCCGAGCGGAAGGTTTCGACGATCTGGTTTTCATCGAGCCAAAACGAGGCCGCGACCTCGAAAGCAGGCGCCATGAAAATGGGGCTTTGGTCGAGCGCCAGGACCATCGCCTGCGCCGGCGGCAGGGCGTAAGTCTGCTTCTCGGGATCGTAGGCGACATAGCCGCCGGCCGCTTGGTTGGCGAGCCACTCGCGGACATAGCGCTCGCGAATGCCGGTTGCTTCGGCGAGCGCCACCGACGTACAGGCGCCGAGGTCGGCCATCGCCTGATACAGACCGAGCTTGCGCCCCACATTGACCAGCACGCCGGAAAAAGCGGCGCTCAGGTCGGTAACGACCTGGCCGATGAAGGCTTCGACCTCGCTCGGCGCAGGCGGTGGTGTAAATCGGGTCATGATCCGGTCCCTTTGCGTTCGCATGGCACGGCCGGAACGGCCGTCTTCTGCGCCGCTTGAGATAGTCGGCAAAGGGAAGGCGGTCTTGATATACTCCGCCAAAGCCTTGCGAGATCACGCCAATGACGACGGAAAGACGTCCCGCGGCCAAGCTCGCCGCGCCGACCATCAATCTGGCCAGCCTCGTCTACGGCCTCGACGCCTACATGCGCTCGCGCGGGGCCGACGCGGGTGACGCCTTGCGCCGCGCCGGTCTCGAGCCCGGCGACCTGACCGATCCCGATCGGCGCGTGCCGCTCATCCGCTATCTGGAGCTCTTGGAGATCTGCGCCGATCTCCTGGCCGATCCGCAATTCGGCTTGAAGTTCGGCGCCCAGTACGAGCCGAGGCACGCCGGCGTCGTCGGCAATGTCGCCCTGGCCTCGCGCACGGTCGGCGAAGCCTTCGAAACGATAGGGCGCTATCTGCCCACCATGGTCGACGCCACCGTGCACGGCGTGGAAGTCAGCGACGGGATCGTGTTTGTGTATTCCTACTATATCGATCCGCTGATGATGTCGTACCGGCAGAAAGGCGACTGGGCGATCGCCTTCGCGTGCAACCTCATGCGCGCCGGGCTCGGCGATCCGCGTTGGACCCCGCAGGAGGTCCTGCTGCCGCAGTTGGCGGACGAAACGCCGGCGGAACGCCGCACCCGCGCGGAGATCATGGGCGACAACATCCGGGTCGGCCATCCCTGGGCCGGCATCCGGTTTGACACCGGCCTGCTCAAGCGGCCGATGGCGACGGCCGATGCCATGATCGAGGCCCTGATGCGCCATTACGGCGATCTTCGGCTCGCCGCTTTGCCGGAACAGCGCGGCGAGATCGAGCAATTGCGCCGCGAGATCGCCCGCGTGCTGGTCAAGGGCGAGGGCGGCATCGAGCACCTCGCCAAGGCGACCGGCACCTCGGTGCGGACGCTCCAGCGGCGGCTGAAGGATGCCGGCGTGAACTACTCCGACCTGCAGAACGACGTGCGCAAGACGCTGGCGCTGAACCTCTTGGAGAACGAGACTCTGGCGCTGGCGGAAATCGCCTTTTCGCTCGGCTACTCCGAAGTCAGCGCGTTCAATCATGCCTTCCGGCGCTGGGTCGGCCAATCGCCGGGCGATTATCGTCGACATTTGCTTCGTTGATGGTGAGTCAACTAAAGGCAGCGATCACTGTTTCGATAGGAAGAAACAGCGTGCGGCTATCCGCTGGATACTCGATGAACTCTGCGCAGGCCATATAGAAGCCCTTCGCCGCATCGTCCTTGGCATGCACGAGCACGGCGCCGATGCCGATGCTCTGGGAGGCGACCGCGATGCGGCGAAGCGCATCGGACAGCAAATCGGCCCCAAGCCCACGGCCCGCGTAATCGCGGCTGACTGCCAGACGCCCAATTACCGAAATCGGAATCGTATCAGGCGCATTGCGCCGCACCTTGCCCGGAGCGGACGCCCGCTCAACAGCCCCAGCGGAAATGCAGAAATAGGCTACGCCCCGATTGCCATCGCAAGCAACATAGGTACGGGAGAATCGGCTCTCATTCATGAGAGCGCGCCGCTTTAGCCAGTCATTCAAAGCGGGCTCACCGCAGTCGAAATCGGAAAGATCGTGATCCGCCGTCAAAGGAACGGGCGCCGAAAGCTTCTTTTGTTGGCTCTGCAGAGTGGGAGTTATTTTTCCCATGCCGGGGCTCGACGCAACAGGGACCGCAACTTAGGCCCCGGCGCCGGGGGATTATCGAGCGCATGGACAAAAGCGTCGTATCGCTCCGGATCGAGCACGAACAAGCGCTGATCGAGAAGTACATCGATCGCAACCTTCCGGGCACTGTCGATCATGAACTCGGTACGTGTCTTGCCCAGGACGGCAGCCGCGTCGTCGATGAGCTGGCGGGTATGGGTCTCGATGCGCAAATTGATGCTTCCCTTCGTATCCGCAGCCGAAGGACGCTCCGCAACCGTCACGGTTCCGGCGCCCGGTCTGCTCGACGATGTGGAGCGATGCTTTGCCATGAGCCATATATTGGCGGTCGTATCCACATTGTCAATACAGCTATGATCAAAGCGTATTTCCACCATTCCTCGGGCTGCTGCATGCAGATCTTCTTGGCCAGCACGTTGAAGAGGAACTCTCTTTCGCCAATACGAAAAGGGAATCGTATCGCTTGCCGAGCGGGCGACCTGCCCCTTCATGCTTTAGCCCGGCAATTCGCGGCGCCGCGAAATTGTGAGGTAGTTCACACCGCACGCCGCTCCAATACGATATCGTCATTCTCCCGTTCGCAGCTGCAAGAGGTGCGAGCGCCCTTCACAATCCAGCGGCGGACACGGCTTCAGTTCGACTGAAGAACAGGTGCCATCGCTCGCGGCTGCCGCGGGATCCATCCGGCGGGAAGGAGCCGATCATGTCGTCGTCATCGTACCAAGGCCTGCTCGCGTCAATCTGCGCGACGAGCATTCTGGCGCTCGCCGTCGTGTCATCGCCGACGGCCGCCCAGATCGTCAGTCTCCCGAGCTACAATGTCGACATCAACCAGACCTCGGTTTCCGGCCTTTCGGCCGGCGGTTACATGGCCGTTCAGTTCGATGTCGCGTTCTCCTCGACGTTGCGGGGAGCAGGGATCATCGCAGGCGGGCCGTTTTATTGTGCGCAGGGCAGCGTTCTGACGGCGACATCGACATGCAGTTGCGCCCCGTTCGGTTGCTTCGGGCAGAGTTCCACCAACGTCGCCCAGCTTATCGCGATCACCGACCGGGATGCCGGCCGCGGCCTCATCGACGCCACCAGTAACTTGGCTCGGCACAGAATATGGCTGTTCTCCGGCAGCAACGACACCGTGGTGCCACAGCGGGTGATGGACGATCTCTCTACTTACTATCGTCACTACATCGATGCTGGGAATATCTCCTACAAGAACGACATCGCCGCCGAACATGCGATGCCGACCGACTTCTTCGGCAATCCATGCGCGACCCGGGCCGATCCATTCATCAGCAACTGCAACTATGATGCCGCTGGCCAATTGCTGCAGTGGATCTATGGGAATCTGCACCCCAAGAACACCGGTCAACTCGGGGGCTCGTTCATCAATTTCAATCAAAACGAGTTCATCGATCAGGCGACCAGTCACGGCATGGCGCCGGACGGATGGCTTTATGTTCCGGCGACTTGCGGCAACAAGGAAGGCTGCAAGCTGCATGTCGTCTTTCACGGCTGCAAGCAATATGAGACGTATCGCTACTCCTCGCCTGCGGGGCAAACGACCTTCGGCACCACCTACGTGCGCAACACCGGCTACAACAAATGGGCTGACGCCAACAACATGATCGTGCTTTACCCACAAGCGACCGCCTCCGGTTCCAACCCAAACGGTTGCTGGGATTGGTGGGGTTACGATGATCCGGACTATGCGGTGAAGTTTACCCACAAGCGACCGCCTCCGGTTCCAACCCAAACGGTTGCTGGGATTGGTGGGGTTACGATGATCCGGACTATGCGGTGAAGACCGGGCGGCAGATGACGGCAGTCAAACGCATGATCGACCGGATTGCGAGCGGTCACGAGGGTTTGCCTGCGCCCGCCGATCTGCACGCGACCGCCGTCGACGACACCACCGTTTCGCTGTCATGGAGCGCGGTCGCACATGCAACCGGGTTCAACGTTTATCGCGACGGCGCCAAGGCGACGAGCAGCCCTGTCCCGGTCACTTCCTTTACCGATGCCGGTCGCTCGCCGGGCAGGACTTACAGCTATACGGTGAAGGCCATCGATTCCGCGGGCGCGGAAGGCGCTGCATCTAGTCCGCTCAATGTCACGACCACCGGAACGCCTACGATCCCGGCTCCGACCAACGTGAAGATCGACGCGGTCGGGGCTACATCGGTGACGCTGTCCTGGACGGCGCCGGCGGACGCGACCGGCTTCGACGTGTTCCGCGCGGGGACATCGGGGGGTCCCTTCGCAAAGGTCAATCCGAGCCTGGTTACCGGGACGAGTTTCACCGATACCGGGCTGACAGGGAGCACGACATATTTCTATGTCATCAAATCCGAGGGTGCGGGTGGTGGACTGAGCGCTCCCTCTATGGAAGTCAGCGCCAAGACCGAGGCCCCGCCGACCTGCTTCACGGCCACGAATTTTGACCACGTGGTGGCCGGTCGCGCGCACGACAACTTTTTTTTCGCCGAGGCCAACGGCTCGAACCAAGTGCTGGGCCTCGACAACGTGTTCATTGTCACCACGCTGAAGCAGACCGGCCCGAATTCTTACGTGATCGCCTCCTGCCCTTGACGCCAAGGCGCCGACACGCCGCGTACGGTTTTGCACGCGGCCGTAATGCATAGGGCTTTGATTTCAGCCCCGCGCGATCATCGACATCGCGTCTGCGAACGCGGCGCGCGTTTCCTTTAACAACTGCGCGAACCTACCGCTTACCCAAGCTTGCCGTCGGATTTACTTCGCTGACACCTGTGCATGCGTTCGGCAGCAGCCACCGGAACATCACGACCGCGGCTGCTGCGCCCGCGATTTCCGCGATGATGAAGCCAGGAACGTCTGAAGGCCTAATCCCGGCGAATGTGTCCGTGAGGGCTCGCGCAAGGGTCACCGCCGGGTTCGCGAAGTCCGTAGGCGTAAACCAGAATGCACCGCCGATATAGGCGGCAACCACCCCAGCCACCGACGACGGGCGCATCCGCGAACACGTCCAGACCGCGCCCACCAGCCCGAACGTGGACACGAATTCGCCAAGCCATTGCGAAGGGCCGTGTCTCGCATGCGTGGACCAGGAAAACACCGGCGCATCGAACATTGCATTTGCGACTCCGACGCCGATGACAGCGCCAATGAGTTGGATCGGCACATAGGCCGCAGCGGCGCGGCGCGTGATATCGCCACGGAAAGCCATGGCAAGTGTGACCAGCGGATTGAAATGTGCACCCGACAACGGCGCCAGCCACTCGATCAGGGCGAACAGCGCCGCCCCGGTAGCCAAGGCGTTGGCGAGCAGCGCAATGGCAGTGTTCCCGGCAGCGAGCCGCTCTCCCAGGATTCCGGAGCCAACCACCGCGATCAGCAGGAAGCTGGTGCCGAGCGCCTCCGACACCAGTCGACGTTGCAGCGACACCGCTGGGACTGCAACGCGCGCATCGCCCGGATCTGCCACTTCGGTCGCCGCAGCCTCGCTGTCAGGCAACCTGAGAGACTTTGTAGGCAATGCCACCTTCGATCAGGTAACCCGACCCTACGCAGACGATGTCGTTCAGCCAGGCGTATTGCTTCGCCCCGGTTTCGAACAGAGGGTTGGTCCGGAAATAGTAGCTGGCAGGATCGACCTGATATCGCTTGACGGGATCGGCCATGTCGGCGCGCAGTTCGGGCGGCGTAATCCAGCGGCCACCGTAGGTCATGTGCACCAGGGCGTCGTCGTGCGTGCGCAGGGTCAATCGGACGTCCAGCATCATCGCGCCGTCGGGACGAAACAACGCCCAGTCGCCGCCACCCGCCAGCACCTCGCCGCGCAGCCGCGGCCCTTCGAACGATCCGCCGGCAGCGCCGAAAAGAATCCGCTGACCGAACGGGCCACCGCCAATATTCAGCCGCGGATTCAAATCGATGACGATGTCGAACAGGTGCGCCATCTTGATCTCGCCAACGGCCTTCACGCGTGGGTCTGATGTCATGGGTTATTGCCCTTCAATCCCTGGGGAGCAGGCAGATGCTGCGTTCCGCGAGGCACCTGCCGGTGGGTTCTGGTCGGCCGCGATCTGCGAAGCCGCCGCCTCTCCGAACAGTTTTCGCCGGACCGCGTCCGTCGAGACGCCTGACTGGGCACAGAGCGCCGACAGGTCGAAGAAGAACCGCTCGCCGGCGATCAGGTCGTCCTTGAAGACAAACTGAATGAACACCGGTAGCTCGGCCGGCCTGCCGTTGGGGACCACGCCAAACCGGTCGCCGGTCATGGTCATCCGCACCGTCCCCCAGCACATCAAAGTGTCGTCATTGCCGGCGTGACCTTGCAGGACGACGTTGTAGTCCGGGAAGGAAGTGAAGAAGCTGGTCAGCGCTTTCTCATTCGCGGCAAGGCCTCGCGCCGTTGTCCCGAAGGCCGGGTTCTCAAGCAGCATGTCCTGGTGGAAAAGCTTCATGGCGGCAGGGACATCCTGCCGGCTCTTGGCAATGGCAAGTGCACGCGCCAGTTCGAGCATTCGATGGCTATTCATCCGATCCTCCGATGCCAGCACCACACACGCTTCTCCGCCATGAAAATGGCCGGCTGCGCGTTCCGGGTGCTGCCCCAAGTGGCCCCCCGATCATCTTCTTCGCAGGGCATTCGTCATGTTTTTAACATAACTAATGTATGTTACATATCATATGAACAATTTTCGTCAAGCGGTATGTTGCCTGCATGCGAGAGAACAAACCTGAGAGAAGTCGCCGTGAGGAGTACACGGAGGCCACCCGACAAGCGCTGCTGTCGACCGGCCGGGACATCTTTGCGAGCGAGGGCTACCAGGCGGCCGGAATCGAGGCGATCTCGCGGGCGGCGCGGGTGACGCGGGGCGCCTTCTATCACCACTTCGAGGATAAGAAGGCCCTGTTCGATGCCGTTGTCGTTTCCATGCAGGCGGAGGCGGCGGCCAGGATCGGAGAACGGGCCCGGGCCCAGCGGAAGATGTGGGATCGTTTGAGCGTGGGAATCGACGCCTACCTGGACGCCTGCCTTGAGCCAGCTTACGCGCGTATCGTTATCCAGGAGGCGCCGGCGGTGCTTGGCAACAAGCGCTATCGGGAAATCGAGGAAGCCTATCCAATGGCCCTTCTCACCGCGACCCTGAACGCCCTGAAGCGCGAGGGCGAGCTTGATTTTGAGGACATCGACCTCCTCAGCCGCATGGTTGACGCCATGATCTGCAAGGTGGCGCTGATGCTGCCGGAGGCCGACCACCCGAAGAAACTCAGAGAGCGTGGACAGAAAATCATCGGCAGTCTGCTGGCAGTCTTCCGCCGGACTTGAGACTTGCGAGTGCCATAAGTCACCGTGGCGGCGTCTGCTATAGGCTGAGTTGCCGGACCGGAAGAGATCATCGGCGCGCGCCGGGATCATGACGACATCGCGGCGCCGACCGTTCGGTGGCGCTGCCTCGGCAGATCGCGGTCGTGCTTGTTGCCCCCCTGCCGCCGCTCGAACGCGACATGTGCTTCCGCGTAGCGGCCGGACTAGTGCCGCAGTTCGCCGCCAGCAAGGCGACGGTCACCTTCGCTCCATCCCTCCTTCCTGGCTTGCGGCCAGCCCCCTCCAAGGCCACTTGACGGGTTTGTTTGTATGACATACAAACTAAAAAACAGCTGGCTACCACAGCGTTTGCGCAGCGACGAGGACGTATGAAAGGCGCTTCGACCGAAGAGCGTTTAGGCGACCCCAAGCACACCGCACGGGCTACCCGTACGGCGGGCCGCCAAATGCGCTCGCGTCTGCTCGATGCGGCGAGCCGCCTTTTCAAAGAGCGCGGGCTGGCGGCGATTTCGATCGCCGATATCGCCGCAGCGGTCGACGCCTTTCCGAGCCAGATCACCTATTATTTTCGCACCAAGGAAGCGCTGTTCGTCGAGGCGGCATGCCGTGACGTGCTCTATGTCGCGCGCGCGGCCGAGCAGCACGCCGGAAAACAACTCTCGCCGGCAGACTATGCCCGCGCACTGGTCGACAGCGTGATGGGGTCGGATGCGGTTGGCTTCTTCGTCGAAGCGATGACGCTGACCCGCCGTCGCCAGGATCTCGCGCCGCTGGTGGAGCGGA
>WNFO01002087.1_pt1 | contig 16313 bp, 12 predicted proteins | sample 5400251 | NCBI WGS metagenome assembly WNFO01 (sample SAMN13153354, study PRJNA577476) | soil metagenome | isolation source: 100 cm saprolite under Madrone tree | place: USA:California | collected 2016-06-14 | reverse complement strand
CTGGCAAAGAAGCTGATAGTCGACAAGGCCGCACGCCGGTTGCAGGTTTGCGGCAATAGCGCCTCGAAGCGGACGTCGTCGGGAATACGGATCATATCGGCACTCGCGCCCGACCGGATCGAGCGCGCTCCAGCATCGACCAGCGTGGCGACGTCCGCCCCGCGCCGAATCGCCGCGTTGCGGTCCGCCTTCAGAAGCGTCGCGGCCTGAAGCGCATAGGCCTGCAGGCGGGAGCGGGAGGTATTGTGCGGCATGAACGGCAGCAGCACAGCCGCCATCATGGCGATGAGCGCGAGCACACACACCATCTCAAGCAACGTGAAGCCGCGTTCCGCGTCACTCATTTTTCGCGCTGGCCATGTTTTCGATGGAGATGTCGGCCGCCAGACCGCTGCCGCCTTCCTGGCCATCCGATCCATAGGACATGATATCGTAAGGGCCGCGGTCTCCGGGCGAGCGATATAGATAGGCGTTGTTCCAGGGATCGTTGGGAACGTTGCCGCCCTTGAGATACGGTCCGTTCCAGGCGGCTACACCCGGTGTCCGGCGCACCAGCGCCGCAAGGCCCTCCGCGGTCGAGGGAAACCGGCCCGCGTCGAGATAGAACAGATCGAGCGCGCTGCCAAAACTCTGCAGCTGGATTTTGGCGGCCTTGACTTTCGATTCGCTGAGATAATTGAGAACGCGCGGGCCGATCAGGCCCATGATCAGGCCGATGATGGTGATCACCACCAGCATCTCGACCAGCGTGAAACCCTGCTGGCCAAACTCCTGCTGACGCCTGCCTTGCGCGCGCCGGGCGGAAAACCCGCTAACACGTTTTGCCGATCTCATGATGAACCAACCCTCTATCCGACAAGTTGCGTAACCGACAGAAGCGCGGTCATGACTGATACGATCAATCCCCCGACCACTGTGCTGATCGTGACGATGGCAAGCGGGCCGACGATGCCGACGATGCGGTCAAGGCTGCGTTGCAATTTCGCCTCATAGAATTCGGCGACCCGGCCCGCCAGTACCGGCAATTGCCCGGTTTCCTCACCCAGCCGCAGCATGCGGATGGCCATCGGCGGCATGTTGCTTGAGGCGAGCAGAGCGTCCGAAAGCTTGCCGCCGTGACGGACGCGATCGGCTGCCGTCGTCCAGGTCGTAACGCTTCCAGTGACTGCCATGATGTCGACCAGGATGCGCAAAGTAGCCGTGAGGTTGACGCCGCTACCGAGCAGCACGCCGAGATTCCGGCAAAACAGACTGGTGCGGTAAAATTGAAAGACGCCGGCGATACCGGGAACGCCAGAGGCCGCGGTCATGATCGCGGCGCCTGCGCCCGGGCGGCGCAGCAGGTACCAGACGCCGGCCACAAACGATGCGGAGGCAAACATCATGACGGCCGCGTTCGCCCTAAGAAAGTCCGACAGCTTGATGAAAACGCTGAGCGCGGAATCCGATTTTGCACCGAAGTCCTGCAGCACCGCAGAAAACTGCGGCAGTACGAACAAAATGAAGAACAGCATGACGCAGGCCGCGGCAATCAGAACGAAGGCCGGGTACTGCATTGCATCGGTGAGTTTGCGGCGCATCAGTTCGGCCCGCGCCCGCTCCGCCCCCAGCATCTCGAGCACCTGATCGAGCGTGCCCGATACTTCGCCGACGCGAACCAGCGCGACGTACATGGCGGGAAACAAAGCCGGGTGATCCGCAACAGCGCCGGCGAAACTTTCTCCGGTCAGAAGTGCCGCCCGCAATTTGCCGACCACCGGACGAAGCCGGCCGACATCGGCGTCATCAGCGAGCAATTCGAGGGCGTCGTCCAGGCGCGCGCCCGCCTTCAACAGCAGGGCCATGTCCCGGGTGAACGTCGTTACTTCCGCCGGGCTCGGCCGGCCGAAGAAACCGAAACCGGAGCTTGAAGCGGCAACGGTTGTCTTGTCTTCGATGGTTTCGATCGGCAGCAGCCGCAGATACTCGATGCGGTGAGCAACTTCCGCCGCCGTCGGAGCCGATAGCGTGCCGTGCACGATCTCTCCGTTCTGCGTCAGGGCCCGGTAGCGGAAATTCGGCACGATCTCACCTCACCGCGCAGTCGTAACGCGGAGTATTTCCGCGGGCGAAGTCAGGCCGGCGCGGCATTTCGCAACGCCGTCGTCGACCATCGTCGTCATTCCGGCGCGGATCGCGGTCTGATCGATTTTCAGTCCATCGGTCTTTTCCCCGATCAGTTCGCGAATCTCGTTGGTGAGTTCAAGAATCTCGAACACGCCGAGCCGGCCGCGATAGCCCGTACCGCCGCAGCGCTCGCACCCGCAGGCGGCCTGAATGGTTTCGCCGCTCCGCAAGCCGAGCGCGCCCAACCGAGGGTCTTCGGCAAAATCCGCCTCGACGAGTGTCTTTGGCATTTTGCAACGGTCGCACAGCTGGCGAACCAGCCGCTGGGCGACCACCGCTCGCAAGGTGGACCGCAGCAGATATCCCTCGACGCCGAGATCGAGAAGCCGCGGGACCGCGGCGGCCGCCGATTCGGTGTGGAGTGTCGTCAGAACGAGGTGACCGGTGAGGGCGGCGTGAACGGCGACGTGAGCGGTTTCGGGGTCGCGCACCTCGCCGACCATGATCACGTCCGGATCCTGACGCACGAATGAACGCAGCGCCGCTGCAAACGTCAGTCCGATCGCGGGCTTGATCTGTGCCTGGTTGACGCCGGGTATCTCGTATTCGACCGGATCCTCGACCGTGAGGATTTTTCGACCCGGTTCGTTCAGGATCGACAGGATCATCGCCAATGTCGTGGTTTTTCCGCTGCCGGTCGGGCCGGTGATGACGATCATGCCATGAGGCAGCTTCAGCAATCGTCTGAGCGTGGCATCGTCGGCCGGCGAAAATCCCAACTTTTCGACCACCAGCAGCCCGCGATCCTTCGGCAGGATGCGTATGACCGCGGATTCCCCATGCTGCATCGGCATGATCGCGACGCGAATGTCGATATCGGTACGCCCGGCCCGCAGCCGCGCCGCGCCATCCTGCGGAAGCCGACGCTCCGCGATGTTGAGGTTGGCGACGATCTTGATGCGCGAAATCACGGCTTGCGGCAAGACGCCGGCCGGCGCCGCCACCGGCCTCAGCAGGCCGTCAATCCGCATGCGGACCACCAGCCCGGTATGAAAGGGCTCAATGTGAATGTCGCTGGCGCGCAGTTCTACAGCTTTCTCGATGAGATCATTGACGGCTCGAACAACCGGCGCCCCGCTGGCAAGGTCGCGCAGGCTTTCGATATCGTCTTCCCGTGGCTGATGCGGTTCGCTGCCGCCCAGCAATTCGAGATCGTCGCCACCGAGACGCTGATCGAGGACGATCGTGAGATCTTCGACCGACGCCACCTTGATCGCGACGTCGGCCCGGAGCACGATTTCGGCTGCGCGCCGGGCCGCCGTATCGGTCGGATCGGCGACCGCCAGCACGGCGCCTCCGTCGGCGGATTGATATGGAAACAGCATCATTTCCCGCAAAAACCGCTGCGAAAATGCCGCGACCAAGGGTGGCGCGGACAGCATATCCTGGAGCGCGATCCGATCGAGATCGAAAAAGCGGGCCGCCTCATCCGCGAACTCGCTGGCCGAGAGGTCGGTGAGTTCCCAAAGTTTGCCGTGCGAACGCGCCGGGCCGCCCTGCTCGGCGCGCGCGCCGTCACCGCCGGTCTCCGTCAAATGACGATAATGACGGAGATGGTCCATGAACTGCAAGGATTCGTCGCCGGTCATTATGTCTTTCCACTCACACAGCTTTTTTCTTCAGGCCGATCAGTGGAGCACGGCGCTTCGGCCCGCCGTCGACCAGTTTGCCGGCCGCACTGTGGTTATTGATCCGAAACATGACACCTGTACGAAGCGTGCACAGCTTCACGTCAATTTAGCCTTTGCCTGTTCATTGGACCCGGCCGCAGGGGGCGGGGGGAGCGCATCGCGCGCGAACGCAATGTGTTGGATGTTGGCCACAGGTGACGTAGATCTGCCCGATCGACCGGGCCGGCAATTACAATTGTCATGTTCCGCCGCTAAGTATGCCAGCCAGCTTGGATCAATCCTCCCGAGCGATCTTTGGGCCGAACATAACGCTGGAACGGCGGAAATATGGTACGCGTCGCCAACCAGGGCTGGACTCCGCCAGTCGGTCGCAGCATTTCTATTGCCTTTATGCTGTTGTCCGCCGGCCTGCTGGCATCCTGCAATGCGGTGACTATGGGCTCCGGCAGCGGCGCCGATATCGACGTGCTCGACAAGGTCCGATCGCTGGATACCTTGCCTCGTTATCCACAGCAGGCGAACGCCGCTGAGGCCAATGTCGGCCAGCGCAGCCGGCCGGTGATGTTCGAAGGCACCGAGGTTTCCGACGTCGCCGAGACGCGTCCACAACCGGTCGCGACCGGCAACGGCTTTGAGCTCAATTTTGAAAACACACCGGTCGCCACCGTGGCCAAAGTGGTGCTGGGCGACATTCTGCAAACCGGTTACACGATTGATCCGCGCGTGCAGGGCACCGTCAGCCTCGTATCGGTCAGGCCGGTGGCCAAGTCGGACATCGTCTTCGTGCTCGAAAATGCCTTACGGCTCAGTGGGATAGTGCTGGTTCGCGACACCGCCGGCTACCGTTTGACGCCGCTCGGCGACGCGGTCGGCGCGGGCCGGATCGATGCGGCGGCCTCCAGCCCTGAACCTGGCTACGGCGTCTCCGTCGTGCCCTTGCAGTACGTGTCGGCGCAAACGCTGCTGAAGCTGATGGACAGTTTCGCGACCAAGGCCGGAATGGTCCGCGCCGACACGACGCGAAACCTGCTTCTGATTCAAGGCAGCGGCGCGGAACGTCGCACGGCGGTGGATACCGCGCTCAGCTTCGACCTCGACTGGATGCGCGGTCAATCGATCGGAATTTTTCCGATCGTCAACAGCGGTCCGGAACCCGTAATCGCGGAACTCGAAAAGATCGTTGATTCCGGCGACAACGGTCTCAGCCAAAATCTCATCAAGTTTCAGGCGGTTAGTCGCCTCAACGCCATCCTGGTGGTGAGCAAGAAGCCGGGACTGCTGCACACCGCCGCGACCTGGATCAAGCGGCTCGATCATGCCGACACTGCGCGAACCAGCGTTCACGTCTACCGGGTGAAATATGGCGAGGCGCGTCAGATCGCGCGCGTGCTGACCGAGATGTTCATCGGCGGATCGTCCTCCGGCCTGCTCGACAGCCCCGACAGCCAGATCGCGCCGGGGTCGGGCACATATGCGACCGCCAGCGCCGATCGCCTCTCCCTAAACAGCAACTCTCCGTCGTCAACGTCGTCGAGCGGCTTCGGCTCGCGCATGCAATCCGGAACCAACGGCAACTCCGGCTTCGGCGCGCAAACCACCGCCGCGCCGGCAGGCGCAAACGCAAATACGTCTGACGCCGGATCGCTCGACAGCCGAGGCGCCGGCTCCGGCGGCCAGCCGATGTTGAAGGGCGTGCGGATCACGGCCGATACCGTCAACAACAGCCTGCTCATTTATGCCGATCAGGAGAATTTCCGGATCATCGAAGCGACGTTGCAGCAGGTCGATCAACCGCAGCTGCAGGTCGCGATCGATGCGACCATCGCCGAGATCACGCTCACCGACGAGCTGAGCTATGGCGTGCAGAGCTACCTGACCAGCCACAATCTGGGACTAAGGCCCGACCAGGGCTCCATCCTCAACACCCAGTCGACGACCGCACCGGTCGCCGCGGCCGCCGGTACGGTCGCCAACGCCTTCATCAATCGCGCGTTCCCCGGATTCAATTTCCTTATCGGATCGGAAGCGCAGCCGAGCGCAATCCTGGACGCGCTGCATACCGTCACCGCCGTCAAGGTGTTGTCCAACCCGTCCCTGGTTGTCGTCAACAATCAGGCGGCAACACTTCAGGTCGGCGACTCGGTGCCAGTCTCCACCGGCAGCGCTACGGTGCTGACCACGAACAACACGGTCGTCAACACCATCGACTACCGCAACACGGGTATCATTCTGCGGGTTTCTCCCCGCATCAACGTCAACGGAAATGTCAGGCTCGACGTCGAGCAGGAAATCAGCAACGTTTCGGCGGCTACCGCCGCGAGTCTGACTCCGACGGTCTCCGAACGAAAGGTCAAGAGCTCGATTTCCGTGGCCACCGGCCAGACGGTGCTGTTGGCCGGATTGATCAGCGAACAACACAACAACCAGCGCAACGGAATTCCCCTGCTCGACCAAATTCAAGGTCTGGGCGACGCCTTCTCTCATCAAGACAATAAGGCGACGCGTACCGAATTGATCATCTTTATCCGCCCCCAGATCATCCGCGACAGCATGGATGCCCATTTCGTTGCCGAAGAACTCCGCTCAAAACTCCGCGGCAGCATCAACGCGAGCGTGGCAAATGACACACGAGTACAGGGCGTTCGCTGACGCCAGGACGCAAATCCCGGGCTCGGCCTCAGCGGCACTTTGTTCAGCGCTCCTGAAGGCAGCCGCAGTACGACGGACCATACCGGCGCTTCTATTCGTCATCTTGCTGGTTGGGGCAGGAACGACGCGGGCCGCCTTCGCCGACGGACTGAGCCGCGCGACTGCAGCCTATTCCAGGGGCGATTACGTGCGGGCCGCCAACGAATTATCCCCGCTGGCGCTGCGCGGAAACGCCCGGGCGCAGACGCTGCTGGGCTTCATGTACGAAAACGGCTTCGGGGTGCCGCAGGCCTACGACGCCGCCACCGATCTCTACCAGAAAGCAGCCGTGCAGGGCGATCCCTCTGCACAGAGCAGATTAGGCCTGAGTTATGACAAGGGTCACGGCGTGCCCCAAAGCGTCGTGCTCGCATATAAATGGCTCGACCTGGCCGCGGCACATGCCCCCAGGCGCGAGCGCGACTATTATCTCAGGCTTCGCAATGCGGTGGCTTCGAAAATGTCGTCCGATCAGATCGTTGAAGGCCAGCGGCTTGCTTTGTTCTGGGCACCAGGACGCTGGTGACCGCCACTGCGCTTCCGACATGACGAGAATGACGCGTTGGCGCGATCGCGCCGGATTGGCTCGCGATCGTATTCCATGTGTTCGGTCGGACTCTTTATCACCAACCAAAATCTCCTCGGTGAGAGCCGCTCCTCCGATCGCATGACCTCACGCCGCGCGCGAGCGTCATGTTCGCGTCAATCACCCGCAACAATCTGCAATGTATTGTGCCACCGTCGGCAACTAGACTGCGCGGTTTTTTCACAGATTTACTCCACTTGGGCCGACCTCAGGAGAGAGCGATGAAACGATTGAAGGATTTTCTTGGCGCCTCGATTCCGTTGGCGCTTGGCGCGGTATTTCTCGGCGCCGCTTCGCAATCCGCCTCGGCGGCTTGCCTACTGAATTCTCCAGGCGGTCAGGTCAAACATGTTGTTCATATCGTGTTCGACAACGTGCATTTGCGGCGCGACAATCCAAACGTTCCATCTGACCTCGAGCAGATGCCGAACCTCTTGAATTTCCTGCAAGGAAGAGGCGTCATCAGCGGCAATCATTATACGCCGCTGATCTCCCACACGGCCGACGATATTCTCACGGGGTTGACGGGGGTCTATGGCGATCGTCACGGCAGCCCGGTCTCGAACAGCTTCGGGATCTTTAAGAAGGACAATTCCGCGGCCGTTTTCCAAACTTCCTTCGTTTACTGGACGACCACCACGGCGCAGAGCCATCCCGAAGCCGGCGAAAATCTGCCCGTCCTCTTGAATGAGAACGGAAAGAACGCGCCGGCGCCGTGGGTTCCCTACACCCGCGCTGGCTGCGACGTGGGCGCTGTCTCCTTGAATGGTCTTGCAATAGAAAACAAGACGGATATTGCAAACATCTTTGGTTCGTCGGTCGCTGCTGGCGCCGCAACCCAAGACTATGAAGGCATTGCGATTCACTGCGCGCCGGGCAGCGGCCTGTGCAACAACCCCTCCTTTGCGAGGCCCGATCTTCTTCCCGATGAGCCCGGCGGTTATAACGGCTTCTCTGCTCTTTACGGCAACATCAACGTGCAGCCGGTGATCTCGCCGAGCGGTCCGGTGACCGATCTCGATAACGTGGTGATCACCGATCCCTTCTCGAATAAGCCGGGCTTCCCCACTGACTTCAGTCCTTCCGCGACAGCCTCGCTCGGCTACGCCGCTAAAATGCTCGAAGCTGGCGTTCCCGTCGTTTACACTTATGTTGCCGATGCGCACGATCCGCATCGTCAGGACATTCCGAATTCGGGTCCCACTCCGAACAGCTCCCATGCCTATGGGCCAGGCGAGGCTGGTTATGTTGCGGCGCTTAAGGCTTACGATACGGCCTTTGGCAAATTCTTCGCCCGCCTCAAAGCGGATGGCATCGACGAGACCAACACGCTGTTTGTCGCGGTGCCGGACGAGAACGACCATTTTGTCGGCGGAGCACCCACCCCGGCCAATTGCGACGGCATTACCACGCCTTGCACTTATACCAAGGTCGGCGAGATCGAGGCGTCGCTAGATAAGCTCTTGCTCGCTCAGCGAATGAATAGCACGCCGTTCTCGGTGCACAGCGATGACGCTCCCACCATGTACATCAACACCAATCCGGGGCCGACCGACACGCTAACCCGTACCATGGAGCATGACGTCGACGCACTGGTCGCCACCAGTCCGATCACTGGCAACAACGACAAGCTGTCTAAGCTGCTGGCCGACCGGGCCGAAATGAAGCTCCTGCACATGGTAACCAAGAGCCCGGCGCGCACTCCGACGTTCACCATCTTCGGCAACGACGACTATTTCTTCGAAACAGGCAACAACAACGGCTGCACGACCCCGACCGACGTCGTGTGCGAGGCTCCCGGCTTTGCCTGGAACCACGGCGACTTCCAGAAACAGATCACCCAGACCTGGGTTGCCATGGTGGGACCCGGTGTGAAGCGGCTCGGCCGCGACGACGACGTGTTCACCGACCATGCCGACGTACGGCCGACGCTCATGGCGCTGCTCCGCCTGACGGACGACTATGTGCATGAGGGCCGCGTCGTCGCCGAGTTCATGCAGGACAATGCGCTGCCGCCCGGTATCCGCAAGAGCCGCGAAAACTTTGTCGAGTTGGCTCAGGTGTTCAAGCAGCTCAACGCGCCAAAGGGTGAGCTCGGCCGCGCCAGTCTGGTTTGGTCTAACCGCTCGGTCACCAGCACCGACAAGGTCTATGCCCGTTATTTGAAGCGGATCGACGATATCACCGGCGATCGCGACCAACTTGCGAGCCAGATCAAGACGGTGTTGAACAATGCGGCATTCCACAACCAGGCGGTCGAGGAGGGTGCGGAAGATGGTCTCGGCCACCGCGCCAAAGCCTTGATCGACCTGGTCAAGGACCTGGCCGAAAAGGGCGAACACGACCATCGCGACGGGGATCACGACCATCGCGCCGAGAATTAAGTTTTCGGAAATTGAACAACCCAAAAACCGCCGGTGCAAGCCGGCGGGTTTTTTCGCAGGTAGATCTTTGCAGCCCGACCGAAATTGTCGCGACATTCCGTCAATCCGCGTCGCGGACTTCATAGCGAGCGGCTGCACGAAGAAAATTATTTCGTGGGCACGCGCCAATCCGGGCGCCGGATTGTCGAGATCGGGCCCCGAGCCCTATTTCGGAATAGAGCGATGCCCGGCTTTGAAATCAGGTGACAATCGGAGACGGCGGCGCTGGAATGTGCGGATATTTATGTTCCGGCGACAAGACCAAGCGATAGGCTTTCATCTTGGGTTCCTGCCACGATTCCAGAAGCTGGCCGCATATGGTGCATTCGGCCCGGCCTGGGCTTCCTTCCGCCGACATAGACTCGGCAACCTCGTAGGACGCGGCGCAGGACGGACAAGCAAAGTCGGATATTTTCATGGAATCAGTCTAGGCGCATTTTGACGACGTACGCATTGTCCTAAGTCAATGCGGCGCTAGCAAGGACGAGCCTCAGTTATCAGTCTCTTTTCTGAGCGACATCTCAATGTTGCCGGCACTTTTGCGCGTGATGGATATTTTCGTATTCAGCCGGACACGCCCGGCAACGCTTGACGCGGCTGTCTTCTCGCGAATGTTCCCGTTACCCCGGAAATTCATAAGGAATCGCCACCGGAAGTGATCGGTAGCGAGTTCGACCTCCGGGCGATCCGCCGCGATCCCAGCGGCCCGCTACCACATCGTTTGCCGCGCCCGCTCCGGCCAGGCCCGATCGTAGTCCTCACCGCCGACACGATTTTCGCTCATCTCGGCGAGGATCTGACCGGGCGTCGGCAAGCTTTTGGGATCGACCCGCCTGTCGGGATTCCAGAGATCGGACCGGACGATCGCGCGGGCGCACTGAAAATAGATCTCATCAACCGTCATGACGATGACCGTGCGCGGCGCCTTGCCGTCGACCTTGAAGGAAGCCAGCAAGTCCGCATCGGCTGACACCCTTGCACGGCCATTGACGCGCAACGTGCTGCCGGAACCCGGAATCAGAAACAGCAGCGCGATCCGGGGATCGCGTACGATATTTCGCAGCGAATCCACGCGATTGTTGCCGCGGCGATCGGGCATCATCAGCGTCGTTTCGTCGTGCGCACGGACGAAGCCGGGCAAATCGCCACGAGGCGAGCAATCCAGTCCCTCCGGTCCGCAGGTCGCCAGCGCGGCAAACGGCGATTTGTCGATCAGCACGCGATATTGCGGCGTTATTCGGTCAGCGACCTTGACGGTAGACGCCTCGTTCGGCTGTCCATAGATCGCTTCAAGCTCGCCAATCGTCGCAATGATCGTCATTGTCGTTCTCCTGATCTCCGCGGCCGGCCGCGCACCGCCCGCTTACGTCAAGCTTTCCTGATGACCTGCACGAACTCGCGCGCGCGATCTTCGACGCTGCCTACGTTGAGAATGGTGACGTCGGGCACAGCCGCGGCATCATCGACGGCGCGACGCAGTCGATCCGCAAGCTGCCCATCGCTGCTCCGGGCCCGCGCGGCGAGGCGTTCGGCGAGAATGTCAGGGGGCGCGGTGATCGACACCACCGTGACCGCGGCGTAGGCGCGACGCACTGCGTCGACCACCGTGCGCGACACATTGGCGACCACCGTGCGCCCGCCACGGATGTCGTCATTGATCGCGCGGGGCAGTGCGTAGCAATGGCCATGCGCCTCCCATTGAACGGCGAACTCGTCCCTGCTGCGCGCATGCAGGAAGGCATCCAGGCTCACCTGTTCATTGTCTTCGGATGCCGAGGCTTCCCGCGTCACCACGCGACGTGGAAACACGATATTGCCGTCGTTGGCACAGGCGGCTGCGGCCCATCCGATCAGCGTGTCCTTCCCGGCGCCGCTCGGACCGACCACCAGAATGAGCCGTCCAGGCCCGATCGCAGCCGGCGGATGATCCGATTTGGCTGAGGCTTCCGTCACGCCACGCGATGTCCTTCGCGCCAGACGCTGCGCACAACCGGAATGTCGCGGGCAATATGCACCCGAATCAGATCGGCGCGCTTGCCCACCGCGATCTCGCCGCGATCGGTCAAGCCAACCGCTTCGGCCGGTGTCTTGGTGACCGTGCGGACGGCGGAGGCGAGATCGATGGCCGGCACCCGCTGAGGCAATTGCAGCGCCGCCATCAGCAAGCTCGACGGAATATAGTCGGACGACAGGATATCCAGCAGCCCCTCGCGGGCGAGATCGACCGCGGCAATATTGCCGGAATGCGAACCGCCACGGACCACATTCGGCGCTCCCATCAGGATGCCGATGCCGGCCCGATGCAATCCCCGCGCGGCTTCGATCGTGGTCGGAAATTCCGCCACCGAAACCCGGTCGCGAATGGCGTCCGTGACGTTTTCGTCTGTTGTATCGTCGTGACTGGCGAGCGGGATTTCATATTGCTGCGCCAGCGCCACGATCTCGCGCATGTTGGTCGCCGCATGCGCCTTCTGATACGTAAAGCGCCGTTCGAACAGCGTATCGAGTTCGGCGTCGGTCATACCGGCACCCTTGCCGCGATAATAGGTGCGCAACTTGTCTTCGTCTCGAAACTGGCGCTGCCCCGGGGTGTGGTCCATCAGCGACATCAACCGCACATCCGGCCGCCCCACCAGTTCCTTGGCTTCCTCGACCACGCTCGGCATCGGAATTTCACAGCGCAGATGCAGGAAATGATCGGCACGCAACAGATCGGCGTCGCGCGCCGATGCGATCGCCTCGGCCAGTATGCCTGCCCGTCCGTCGACTTCTTCCGCGCCGTCCTCGCGCCAGACCCGGAGCGAATCCAGTACCGTGGTGATGCCCGATGTCGCCAGTTGCCCGTCATAGGAAACGACCGCGGCGATCGGGTCCCAGAACACCTTTGGGCGCGGCACATAATGTGCTTCGAGATGGTCGGTATGTAGCTCAATCAGGCCGGGCATGATCAGGTCGCCGGCTGCGTCCTGGCTGCCCACAGGTCCGTCACCCTCGCCAACTTCGGCGACGCGGCCGTCGGCGAAGGCGATCCAGCCGCGCTCGATCACGCGGTCCGCCAGGACAATCCTGGCGTTGCCAAGCACGGTCTCGTCCCTTGTCGAGGTCATCTTAAGCGTCTTCCTTCATGCCGCTGCGGCAAACGATGTTACGTCGACAACCCGGTCGGCGATCAGATGGCGGATCTCATCGTCATGGACGATGGCGACCATGGCAACGCCCGCACGCTTCTTTTCATTGATCAGATCCACCACCACGGCGCGATTGGCGGCATCGAGCGAAGCCGTCGGCTCGTCGAGTAGCAGGATCGGCAGATCGGAAATAAAACCGCGCGCGATGTTGACGCGCTGCTGCTCGCCTCCCGAGAATGTCGAAGGCGGCAGCGCCCACAGACGTTGGGGAATGTTGAGAGCCCGCAACAGGCTCCCGGCCTGTTCGCGCGCGTGCCCCCTTGCCGCGCCATTTGCGATCAAGGGCTCGGCCACGACGTCGATCGCCGCAACCCGCGGCACCGCACGCAGGAACTGGCTGACATAGCCGATGGTGGCGCGGCGGACGCTGAGGATCTGCCGCGGCTCGGCTTTGGCGAGGTCGATCTGCACACCTTCGTGACAAATACCGATACGGCCGGCATCGCAGCGGTAATTGCCGAAGATCATTTTCAGGATCGAGGATTTGCCGGCTCCCGAGGGACCGGACAGCACCACGCACTCGCCGGCGCGGACCTGAAAGGAGACGCCACGCACCACCGGCAACTCAACCCCGCCTTGCAAATGCATGGTAAATGTTTTCTCTGCGTCGCTGATATCGACCATCGCAGTCATCCGCGCAACCCTCATGCCGGCAAGATCGAAGAGACGAGCAACTGGGTATAAGGCTCACGGGGATCGTCGAGCACCTGATCGGTCAGGCCGGTCTCGATGACGCGACCCGCCTTCATTACCGTGACCCGGTGCGACAACAGCCGCGCCACCGCCAGATCATGGGTGACCACAATGGCCGACAATCCCAATTCGCTGACCAGGCTCCGCATCAGATCGAGCAGGCGCGCCTGCACCGACACATCGAGGCCTCCGGTCGGCTCGTCCATGAACACCAGGCGCGGCTCCGTGACCAGATTGCGCGCGATCTGCAGCCGCTGCCGCATGCCGCCCGAATAAGTCCGCGGCGGATCGTCGATGCGCCCGATGTCGATCTCGACGCGTTCCAGCCAGGATGACGCGGTGTTTCGAATGCGCCCATAGTTGTTCCAGCCCACCGCCATCAGCCGCTCGCCGACATTGGCGCCGGCCGACACCGCCATCCGCAATCCGAGCGCGGGATCCTGATGCACATAGCCCCAGTCGGTGCGAAACAGAAACCGCCGCTCGGCTTCGCCAAGTGCTGCCAGGTCGCGCATCACCCCGTCACGCATCCGATACGATACACTCCCCGCGCTGGGCGCCAGCTGCGCCGACAGTAGCTGCAGCAGCGTCGTCTTGCCCGAGCCGGACTCGCCAACGATCGCCAACACCTCGCCGGGATAGAGCGCAAAGGACACGTCGCGGCAAGCCGTCAGCCGGCCATAGGATTTGCCTAAGCCATCCGCGACCAGCAGGGGTTGATCGTCATCCAACGCGCGCTCAGCCATGCGGCCTCTCCTTGTGCGGCGCGGCGCTTTCGGTGCCGCGATGACCCTGGACCTGGCGGGTCTCGCAGTAGTCGGTATCGGAACAGACGAACATCCGGCCGCCCGCGTCGTCGGTAACGATTTCATCGAGGTAGGAATCATCGGCGCCGCACAGCGCGCACGGCGCGTCGAACCGGTAGCGCGTGAACGGATGATCCTCAAAGTCGAGCGAAACCACCGACGTGTAAGGTGGAATCGCGTAGATGCGCTTCTCGCGCCCGGCGCCGAACAGTTGCAATGCCGGACAATCGTCCATCTTCGGATTGTCGAATTTCGGCGTCGGCGATGGATCCATCACATAACGCGCATTGACCTTCACCGGATAGGCATAGGAGGTGGCGATATGGCCGAAGCGGGCGATGTCCTCGTAAAGCTTGACATGCATCAGCCCGTATTCACCGAGCGCGTGCATGCGCCGCGTCTCGGTCTCGCGCGGCTCCAGGAAGCGCAGCGGCTCGGGGATCGGCACCTGATAGACCAGCACCTGCCCGCCATGCAGCGCCGCTTCGGGAATGCGGTGCCGGGTCTGGATGACCGTCGCCTGCTCCGTGGAGGTCGTCGTCGCGACCCCGGCGGTCCTGGCGAAAAACTTGCGGATCGAGATCGCGTTGGTGGTGTCGTCGGAGCCCTGATCGATCACCTTCAACACGTCGTCGGGCCCGAGTATCGCTGCCGTCACCTGCACGCCGCCGGTGCCCCAGCCATAGGGCATCGGCATTTCGCGGCTGGCGAACGGCACCTGGTAACCGGGAATCGCGATTGCCTTCAGAATGGCGCGGCGGATCATCCGCTTGGTCTGCTCGTCGAGATAGGCGAAGTTGTAGGCTGGCGCGTTCATTCCGCGGCCTCCCGCAGAGGAGGCGAGGATTCCGCTTCGGAAAACTCCTTGCGCAGTTTGCGCAGCAGGCCGAGTTCGGACTGAAAGTCCACATAATGTGGCAGCTTGAGATGCTCGACGAAGCCGGTCGCCTGCACATTGTCGGAATGCGACATCACGAATTCCTCGTCCTGGGCAGGAGCGACCACTTCTTCGCCGAGTTCGCGGGCGCGCAGCGCGCGGTCCACCAGCGCCATCGACATCGTCTTGCGCTCACTTTGTCCGAACGCGAGACCATAGCCGCGTGTAAAGCACGGCGCTTCGGTGGCTGACCCCTTGAATTGATTGACCATCTGGCATTCGGTCAGGGTGATCGAACCGAGCGGCACGGCGAAGCCGACATCTTCGGCCATGAATTCCACCTCGACCTCGCCGAGGCGGATTTCGCCGGCGAAGGGATGATTGCGGCCATAGCCGCGCTGCGACGAATAGCCGAGCGCCAGCACAAAGCCTTCGTCGGCGCGCGCGAGATTCTGCAGCCGCAGGTCGCGGTCGGCGGGAAAGCTCAGGGGCTCGCGGGTAAGATCGCCCACCAGTGCATCGGCGTCCGCCTCGGGCGACGGCTCGATCAGCCCGTCGCGGCCGAGTATGTCGGTGACGCGCGGCATCGTCGCGGGCGATGCTTCGGCGGTTGCCGGCGGCTCCGGGACAAGACCCTCGGCAAGTCGGGAATCCAGCAGACGGTGTGTGTAATCGAAGGTAGGCCCGAGCACCTGCCCGCCCGGAATATCCTTGAAGGTCGAGGAAATCCGGCGGCGCACCTGCATCCGGCCGGTATCGACCGGCTCGGTCGCACCGAACCGCGGCAATGTTGCGCGGAATGCGCGGAGCAGGAAAATGGCCTCGATCATGTCGCCGCGCGCTTGCTTGATGGCCAGCGCCGCCAGTTCGCGATCGTACAGCGAGCCTTCGGTCATGACGCGATCGACGCCGAGGCTGAGTTGCCCGGAAATCTGATCCAGCGAGATTTCAGGGACGTCGCGGTCGCCACGCCGTTCATGCGCCAGCAGACGATGGGCGTTCTTGATGGCGCGTTCGCCTCCCTTGACGGCGACATACATGTTCAGTCTCCCTTCGCGACCACCCGTGTGGTTCGCGGTATCGCAACAATCGCATCATCATGGACCAGCACGACATCGATGCCGGGCCCGCGCAATTCGAGCACGGAACCCTGCGTCAGGCTTTCGACCTGCAGGATCAGCGTGGTCGAGCGATCGGGATATTCGCTGCTGCCGAAAGCAAAGCGATCGAGGCCGGGAAGCGCGCGCGCGTCGCC
>WNFO01003205.1_pt1 | contig 16316 bp, 10 predicted proteins | sample 5400251 | NCBI WGS metagenome assembly WNFO01 (sample SAMN13153354, study PRJNA577476) | soil metagenome | isolation source: 100 cm saprolite under Madrone tree | place: USA:California | collected 2016-06-14 | reverse complement strand
GGCCAACTCTGGCCACTATACCAAACTCAATGCTCTCTATCCTGTGGCAGCTGGCGATACCAACACCGATCCGGCTGCTGGCGGGATGGCTGCTGTGCAGAAGGTGTCGCTCGTGACAGGGCTGAATGTCAACTATTGGCTGACGATCAACTTCGCGGGCTTCCGCGATTTAATCAACTCTATTGGTGGCATCGATGTCTATGTACCCGACTCATTTAATGCATGCTACCCGAAGAACGATAATGCAGACATAGATCCGAGTTGGATTAAGATCCAATTCAACAAGGGTATGCAGCATATGGACGGCGAAACAGCAATCCGCTATGCGCGTGCGCGTGAGCCACTTGGAGTGTGTGGCAAGGGCACATCTGAGAATCAAGCAGAGTTGACCGATTTTGCACGCTCGGCACGGCAGCAGATTATCATTAAGGCGGCCCTGGCAAAGGTGAAGCAGGTGTCGACCTGGCCTAGCCTCTTCAACGCGCTGGCGGCGCTGCAACACACGATCTACACCAATATGTCGCTGGCCGATCTAACGGCATTTGCCTTGAAGATGGATTTGAACGCGGCGCATCGTGTAGGTCTGAGCAATCAAAATGTCCTGGTGGACTCAGCTGCGCGTGACGGTGAGTATATCCTGGCACCGAGGAATGGGGATTGGCAGGCTCTTGTTGACTATGTCAAGGAGCAGCTTTATAATTAGGAAATACAGCGACGCGGTTCATCCCTGACAGGAGTGAGGCTGCTACATTCCTTAATAAAAAGGTGCGAGTATGGCACAGCGTGACCCTCGACTGATTGGCGGTGTATATCGAACGGGCCAGGTAGTTACGAAGGGTGGAGTACTTACCAGCTACACGGCCCATAATCGCAATACGAACAATGTGGTGGGACTTTTTGTCCTCGAATTTCCGGCGAGCGTCGATGTGCAAACGGTGCAGCAGTTTTTTCAACCGATGGAGCGTCGGCGGTCGGTGGAGTCTCCCCATGTGATGCGAGTGTATGATTGGGGCATTGACGGAAACCGGGCCTATATTGCTACTGATCCCCCGCGGGGTGTCACGTTGCGCTATGTGTTGGATAACGAGAATATTGATTTGCAACGTGCTCTCGACTTCTCACGACAAATGGCGGATGGACTGCTGGCTCTGCATGAGCAGGGTATCGTGGGCATGGACCTGCGTCCGCAACTGATCACGGTGGATAGTGTGACGAACGTTGATCGTATTCAGCTTGATGATGTTGGGCTGCGCTCATTGCTCAACAGGCTTGGCTATGTGGATACTCAGCGTGCTGACGACATTGGGTATTTCGATCCACGCTATGCCTCGCCTGAATACATTCAGGGAGGTCAGGTGGGACCCTGGAGCGATGTCTATCAGTTGGGGTTGCTGTTATTTGAACTGGTAACTGGTCGGCTGCCTTTTGTGGGAAGAAATCCTAGCGAGACAGGTGTCTTGCAATGTACGGGCCCTGTGCCGCGTATGATGCAGTATAAGCACGATGTTCCCGCGACACTCCAGGGTGTAGTGGAAAGGGCACTGGCAAAGAATCCTGACGAGCGTTTCATTCATGCACAGGCGTTGCTCGATGCGCTGGCATCGGTGCGGCCTTCTTCCAGGCAGGGTAAGCTTGAGGGGGAGGAGACGGTACAGCTGGTTCCAAAGCTCTCCACCTCTGCGAACGCCTCGACAGAGGGCACGACAGAAAAAGATGTCTATGCCCATTTCACCTTCGAGAAAGATGGAGTGGAGGTGCAGCGGTTTCCGATGACGCAGCCAAAGGTGATTGTGGGTCGGACTGATCCGAGGCGCGGCCTCCACCCTGATATTGACCTGACGGCGCTTGATCCAAAGATGACGGTCTCGCGCCAGCATGCACGTATTTCCTACGATGGAGCGCTCTTTTCCATTGAGGATTTGAAAAGCCACAACAAGACGCGCCTGGGCGAGTTAACGCTCGTTCCCTTGCAGCCCGAGTTGTTGCAACATGGTGATGTGGTGCAGTTCGGTGCCGTGCGCCTGGTGTTCAAGGTGCCTGGGATGCGCGATGTGCTTCCGATCAAGGAGGGGAAGTAAGAGAGATTTCCTACAGCCAGGGTAATCTCAGTCGATCAAGCAGACGCTTGATAGGCCCCAGACTCAGTTCCTCAATGTGCAAGATGCGTGCTGCGCGGATGTAAATAAAGACGCCGACAGCCAGTTCGATCAGCAGTTTTATGGCGGCAAGGAGCGTGCCAAGCAGGCCGAGGGAACTATGGGGATCAGTCGTCACCAGCAGCGCGTCGAGCAGAGTGCGGATGATCAGTACGATCAGGCCCATGGCGAACGATGCCAACAGAACACGCCCGATGAAGGTTGCAAGAGAACCCAATTGCAGATTACCTATGCGTTGATGAAGTAGGAAGAGCAAGACGCTGGCCTCGACTAAGGCAGCGATAGAGGTAGCGAGTGCCAACCCCCCCATGCCCCATTGTGGTCCCCAACCAGCAGCAAAGATCAGTAGCAAGCTCAGGGCCGACGGAGGCATGGCCGGCAAGACCGACGGCAAAGAATGACAGGGCGATGGCCGTGAAGTTTGCACTGGTCAGGCTATAGCGGCCATGTTCGAGCAACACCTGGATGATGGGGAGGCCCAACACGATCAAGCCGACGCTGGATGGGATAGACATGAATAGGATGCCGCGCAAGGTTTCCATGATGATGCTGCGTACGCGATCCAGGCGGTCTCTGGTGACATATTCGGTTATGATGGGAAAGGCGGCGGTGGAAACCGACATGCCAAAGATGCCCAATGGCAGCAGGAGAAGCTGGAATGCCTGGTAGTACTGGGTGACGAGGCCAGCTACCAGTACACTGCTCCCGGGGAAAGAGAGAAGAAAGCGATCAACAAAGGTGGTGAAGGAGAGCACGGCTGCGTTAAAGATGCGAGGAAGCATCTGGTGTCCGATCTGGCTGACGCCTGGGTGATGCCAGTCGAGTGTGGGCGCGTAGCGCATGCCAACTCTGAGAAGACCGGGCAGTTGAATGCCGACCTGGAATACTGCACCGAGCACGACGCCCCAGATGGCAGCATAGATGGCAAAAATGTCGTTGCGCTGGTTGTGGAATGCCAGGTAAACGCCAGGTAAAAGTCCTGCGATCAAACCCATGTTATAAAGGACGTTACCAATGGCGGGCAGGAGAAAATTCTGCCGTGCCTGTAGCACGGAGGTGACGATGACACCGCCACCGAGTATGATGGCTTGCAGCAGCAAGATACGTATAAGGGAGGCGATCAGGTCGAGTTGGGGGGTAGGTGCGCCAGGGTTGTAGAGTGATACGAGCTGTCGGGCAAAAATCATTACGATGAGTGCCAGGCCTACCATAATAGCGATGGCGAGGTTAAGGGCGGCGCTGGCGATATGCCAGGCAGTTTTCTCGTCCCGCTCACCGACCATGTATTTGACGAAGATAGGAATGAACGCAGAGCCAAGCGCGCCACCGGCGACGATGTTGAAGATGGTATCAGGGACGAGCAGGGCTTGAACGTAGGCGTCGGAAATGTGGGTTGTGCCAAAGACGTATGCGAACATGGACGTGCGCAGTAGACCGAGGACACGACTTGCCACGAAGGACCCTGTGAGAATCATGGTGGCCTGGCCGATCCGTTGCCTCTGGATCAGGCCGGTGTCTTGCGCAGGTGCAGCAGCGGGTTGCGGGGCACTGCCAGCCTGCATGGAGGGCATGGGTGGGCCTGGTCGTAGGACAAACGGTGGGCGTCCAGGCGAGACTTCGCCTGGTGCTGGTGGTACGGGTGCAGGACCTGTGTGTATGGATGGTGGCGCGTTGGGGCCCCAGGATGGTTGCGCTGGCTGTGGCGCACCAGGAGGAGGTGTACGGAAGCCTTGCGGCCTTTTGGTTCCTTTGCGCTGCACGACAGTGGTGATGTCCTGCCCCATGCGTCGTTGTTGACGCCTCATGCGCTCTTCACGCAGTTGTTGCAAGCGTGCTTGCCGCAATTGTGGTATGGGTTGGGATGGCTGAGGGGCGTCGTAGTAGTGGTAATCCATGCCCTGTGCATAGCCCAGGGTGGTCCCCATGTCGGGGATTGGCTGCTGGTATTGTGGTGGTTGCGATCCTCTGTTTCCTTGTGGAGGATAGAGCGTGGGTTGTGGTGATGGCGGATATGCGAGCGGTTGAGAGACAGCAGGAGGCTGTTGTGGCGTTGCACCAGGGTTGTCCTGGTCGTATTGCCAGCCATAGTATGGCTGCTGGTTTGGTGGCTCTTGTTGTTTTTCGTTTCCCACTGCTTGGCTCTATACGTGTAAATGCTTTAGGGTTTTGCCTGACAAGCATATCATATTCGGCGTGTTCTGACTAGTACCTGGGTGCTCTCTGAGTGGGTTCTGAGGTATTGCATAATAGACAAGCAGTTATGGTATCGCTTGCTGCCGATCACGCTATTAGCCATGTTGGTGTATAATGATTGGGGACTCTCCAGCTTTGTGTGGAGTGCGGATGTTTTCGATCTGTCCCCGGCAGAGTGCCGTGGTCGATACTGTTGAAATACATTTAGAAGGGCAGAAAAGCATTGCTGACTTATACGAAACGAAGCGATATTCCGACAGAATATACCTGGAATCTTGAAAGTATCTACGCTAGCGATGAGGATTGGGAGCGTGATTTTCAGGCGCTCCAGCGCCGGTTACCAGAACTTGAAGCGCTGAAGGGAACGCTCGCACAAAGTGGACAGATGCTCCTGGCAGTCCTCCAGAAGCGCGATGAATTGTTTGAGCAGCTGGAACGTATCTATGTCTATGCTGCTATGTGCAGGGATGAAGATACGACGAACAGCAAGTACCAGGGAATGGCCGACCGCGCGGTGCAGTTGCGCGTACAGGCTGCTACAGTTGCGTCCTACATTGAGCCAGAAATCCTGGCGTTGCCGCAAACAACGCTCGATCAGTTTGTGCAGCAGGTCCCTGATTTAGAGCTCTATGGGCAGCAGTTGCGCGACTTGAACCGCATGCGTTCGCATGTGCGCTCGGCTGAGGTGGAAGCTGTCCTGGCCGCGGCAGGTGAGGTGGCAGACGCACCCGATGCGATTTTCTCAATGATCGATAACGCTGATCTGAAATTGCCCATGATCAAGAATGAGGCAGGTGAAGAGGTAGAGTTGACGAAGGGTAACTACCAGGTCTTCATTCGCAGTACTGATCGGCGCGTGCGCAAAGACGCATTTGAGGGGTTGCATACGACATTCCTCAAACAGCGCAATACGATCGCTACCACGCTGTCATCGCAGGTGAAGGCGGATATGTTCTACACGAGACAACATGGGTATGGTTCTTGTCGTGAACGTGCGCTTGCAGCCAACAACATTCCTAGCAGTGTCTATGATAACCTGGTGCAGACGGTGGATGAGCATATTCCGCTGCTCAATCGCTATATGCGCTTGCGTAAGCGGATGCTGCAACTCGACGAACTGCACATGTATGATTTGTATGTGCCTATCGTTGAGGAAAAGCAGCAAGATGTACGCTATGAGCAGGCATGTGATACAGTTGTGGCTGCGTTGGCTCCTTTAGGTGAAAACTATGTCAGCAATTTGCAGAAGGGGTTCAAGCAACGCTGGATCGATGTCTATGAGACGCCCGGCAAGACTGGTGGGGCCTATAGCGGCGGAGCATATGGGACGCAGCCGTTCATTTTGCTGAATTATCAGAACAATCGCGAGAGCATGTATACCCTGGCGCACGAGCTTGGGCACTCGATGCATTCGTTTTATACGCGGACGCACCAGCCCTTTCAATATGGAGATTATACGATTTTCGTGGCCGAGGTTGCCTCGACGCTGAACGAGGGGTTGTTGACTGAACACTTGCTGAAGACGACGGCTGACCGTGCCTTGCGCCTGGCGATTCTCAACCACTCGCTGGAGGGCTTCCGCGGTACGCTCTTCCGCCAAACGATGTTTGCCGAGTTCGAGCAGAGCATCCACCATCGTGCAGAACAGGGTGAGCCGTTGACGGCTGATACGCTCAGTGCGATGTACCGTGCGCTCAATGAGAAGTACTATGGGGCAGAGGTCACTGTCGATGAACTGATCGATATCGAGTGGGCGCGTATCCCGCACTTCTACTACAATTTTTATGTGTACCAATATGCGACGGGTATCTCTGCGGCATCTGCGTTGGTGCAGCAGATTCTGCGCGAGGGACAGCCTGCGGTTGAGCGCTACCTGAAGTTTCTGCGTTCGGGTTCCTCGGACTACAGTATCGAGTTGTTGAAGAAGGCAGGGGTGGATATGACCTCGCCAGAGCCCGTACGCCAGGCGTTGGGGCTGTTCGAGTCGCACCTGGCGCAGATGGAGGAGTTGATAGGAGGGTAGCCTGCTATCAACTCTCGTCGAAACTCAGTAGGAATGTGTGAACCAGCTCACATACGGCCTCCTGTTTTTCAATGTGCGGTGAGTGGCCGCAGTCGGGCAACACGACTTCGCGATATTGGCCGCCGTGGGCCTTGTAGTCATTCAAGAGGGTGCGCATCTGTGTCACCATTGGCTGGGGTGGGTAGACTTCGACTCCTGGCCAGCCGGGAATTGCACCCAGTTGTCCCAGGAAGCCGAAGTCGAAAAGGGAGGTGTCGGAGACGATCTGGTCGTCCGCGCCGCGTATCCACAGGACCGGCGGTTTGGGACTGATACTGGCAAATGCGGCCTGATTAAAGTATTTGGGCGAGAGGGCATTATTGACACCTTGCATACCTGGCCCAATGGCTGGCCAGTTGTTGGAGGCCGTCATGTCGCCTGGGTAGTTGCCCGGTGCCACTTTGGTTGAGAGCAACGAGGTAAGGTAAATCTCCTCGCGGTCGGGAGCTGGTCGGAAAGATGGCTTGAAATAGAAGGTGTTCATGACGATGCGCGGTGAGGACTGCTCGCCACTGCGATCACCGTTTGCCAGGCGTTGCACGAAATTGGGGTTGGCGGTGCCCCCTCCGCTGCCTGCGAAGTCGGGCCAGGTGGGTGTGCCGTCTGGCCTTTTCGAGCCGCCGAAGCCGAAGGGTGAGCCGGGTGCCTGCAAGGTGAGCGTATGGAGCGTGCCGAGATAGTGCATGGCGTATTGCATGACGACGTTGCCACCCAGCGACCAGCCAAACAGGTGGAATGAGGTCAGTCTGAGGGCTTGTACAAAGGAGTTGAGGTCGTCTGAGAAATCGCGCACGCCTCTCGTTGCATCTACTGGCCGTGTTTCGCTGTCGCCGTAGCCGCGCATGTCTGGGGCGTAGATGTGGTAGCGGCCCCTGGCGGCTAGTGCTAGCATGAAGTCCTGGAAGAAGAGAGATGAGGAGCAGTTGCCATGTACCAGGACGATGGGGGTGCTTCCTGTGCCTGCTTCGAGGTATGCTATTGCAAGTCGGTCGGTTTTGATGTTGTGTTGGTGGATGCCGAGTAAGAGTGGTGTTGTGGTCATTGTGCGATGGTCCTTCTGTTTTCTGTCCCGATTACTACATCATTACGGGTTATCCCAGTGCCGTCCATCGTTCTCAATCAGAGCATCAGCCTCTGGAGGACCCCAGGTGCCTGCCGAGTAGGGGTAGACAGTGCTGGGAGGCATGTTCTTCCAGGCATCGATGATGCGGTCCACGATGCACCAGGACGTCTCGGTCTCGTCACGGCGAATGAAGAGCGTCGAGTCACCAACCATACAGTCTGCGAGCAGGCGTTCGTACGCGTCAGGCGATTCGATGCCAAAGGCAGTGGCATAGGAGAAGTTCATGTCAACGTCGCTGAGATGACGTGCTGCGCCTGGAACTTTGGCGGCGAATTTCAGAGACATACCTTCGTCTGGTTGAATGCGCACGGTTAAACGGTTGGGGACCAGGCCTTTAGTTTCAGATGGCTTGTAGAGCTGGTGTGGCACGCGCTTGAACTGAATGGTGACTTCGGTACTGCGTTTGGGGAGACGTTTGCCTGTGCGGATGTAGAAGGGAACATCGGCCCAGCGCCAGTTTTCGATGAACAGCTTCAAGGCGACGTAGGTCTCGGTCGTCGAGTTGGGGACAACGCCTTTTTCTTCTTTATAGCCAATTACGGGTTGTCCGTCGATTACACCTGCGGTGTATTGTCCGCGTACTGTGCGCTGTGCCACCTCTTCGGGCGAGAGGAGTGGGACCGCACGCATTGCTTTGACCTTCTCGTCACGGATGGCATCAGCGTCAAAGGCGACGGGCGCTTCCATGGCGGTGAGGCAGAGGACTTGCATAATATGGTTCTGTACCATGTCGCGAATAGCGCCGGATTCCTCGTAGTATTCGGCGCGTGTGCCGATGCCCAGGCTCTCGGCTACCACAATCTGCACATGATCGATGTATTTCTGGTTCCACAGTGGCTCGAATATACCGTTGGCGAAGCGGAATGCCAGGATGTTCTGTACGGTTTCCTTGCCCATGTAGTGGTCGATGCGGTAGATTTGATTCTCACGGAAGACGCGAGCCAGCTCGCGGTTGAGTTTTTGGGCCGAGGTTAGGTCGCGTCCAAAGGGCTTTTCAATGATAATGCGTGTCCAGCCCTCGTCGTCGCCGTTGACACGGGCAGGGCGCGCCAGACCTGAACCACCAAGTTGATAGATGATCTCGGAATCGGTGGTGGGAGGAGTGGCCAGGTAGAAGATGCGATTCCCCTGGGTGCCTTGCTCACGGTCAAGCTGGTCGAGTAGGTCGCCAAGTTTCGCGTAGCCTTCGCGGTCATTAAAGTCGGATTGACAGTAATACAGGCGTTGAGCAAACTCGTGTTGTGCTTTGCTGTCTAGTTTGTCGTCTTCCGGCATGTATTTATTGATCGAATCCAGGGCCATGCCGCGCCATTGCTCATCGTTCATCGGGCGACGGGCGAAGGCCACAACGGAGAAGCCCTGTGGCAAGGGATGGTCGCGGAAGAGATGAGCAAGGGTTGGCAACAGTTTTCGCTGTGTCAGGTCACCGGTGGCACCGAAGATGACGATGGCGCACGGTTCGGGCTGCTGGCCGTCTTGCCAGATAGAGTGCTGCTTGAGCGCGGCTGGTTGCTGGACTTGTTGGGTCATAATGCTCTCCTTAAAAAGTGTCGTGAATATGCACAATGTGTACTCTATGTTCTGTCTGTAATCTAAGACGGATGTTACAGGTACCTCGGCACTATGCAAGATGCTAACCGAGATATGGTACGTAGGTACGTGCGTGGTAGATCTTGGGTTGTGGTATGGTCCAAATATACTATGCACCCGTACCCATGGATAGCAACTCTAGGATATCCTACAATAGAGACTATGGCAAGTCTGACCAGGCAATAGCCCTGGGCGATAACATTGTGGGGTATCAATCCCTTTTAGGAGGACGATATGGCGCGTACACAATATGATATGACGATCATTGGTGGTGGCTCTGGCGGGCTGACGGCTGCACGGATAGCGACTGCGTTGGGGCGAACGTGTTGCTCATCGACAAGAAACGCTTAGTCAGCCTGCGCGGTTAAGGGTCAATAACGTGTCACTGGCTCATTTTTTCTCTTTGACGATGATTCTGCGTGGCGTGCTTGTGCGAATGTGACTGCTAAGGGACCAGGCACGTGCAACAATAGCGGCCAGGACCACAGCGACAAAAATCGCTGCGATGGAGGAAAAAAGGAGAGGTAGTCCGAGGGAAACGAATGCTCCCTGGAGCGCAAGCACACAGAGCAGGGCAATGGTGACGGTGACGGTGACTTTGAACGTCCAATGTGCCTGCAGTTGTGTTTTTTGAGTATCGTAGCGCAGCTGGGCCTGTGTGCGTATGCTAGTTTGCAGTGTGACCAGGTTTTGACGTTCGGTTGCTATTTGTTGTCGCTCACGGTCAAGTTCTTGCTCCATTTGTTGGGCTTTGTGTTGGGCTTCACGCATCAAATACAAGGTCTGGGCGACATGTTGATCTTCTACTTGCCTGGCCTGAAGCTCTATCGTTTTCTTGAGGTCACGTAGCACGACGGGCTGTTGGGGGGAGAGTTCGACGGTGTGCACTGCTTCTGTGATCATTTTGTGCGCTTCTTCTTCAACGGCTTCCAGGAAAGAGTGATAGAGTTTCTGGTAACGTTGCTCCAATGCTCGCTGCGCTTCTTGCATCTGATTGTGCTCTTCCATCAGATCACGCAGGTGGTGCTGGTATTGTTCGATTTCCTGCTGATGGCTGCTTTGGATGGCGGCTCTCTCCTGGTCAAGGCGTGCCTGCAGGATGTTGAGTTCGTAACGGAGGCGTTTGTTTTCTTCACGCAGTTGTATGACCTGGCGCCAGGCAGGTTTGCCGCTAGTGGTATCGCTGTTTACCTGGGGTAGGGCGTCTGTCTGTTTTTGCTGCAAAAAACTCTGTCGTCGTCCATCGAGATGATTTCGACGGTTCGGAGGCTGTTCTAACCGTTCCATGGCATCAGTTGTATGCTCAGTAGCTTCAGGTGTGAAGCCAGGGTCATTTGGCGATAGCATGATCTGCTCCCTTGAAGGTGAAAAAACGCGAGATATTTTCTCTCTCAGTGCAATTATGCACAGATTGAAGGGATTTTTCAAGTGCTTATTCAGGTCTTGGGTAAAATTCACCTATTGAGCCTGCTGGCAACAGTAACACCATCCCTACCATCCGCCGTCCGCAACGTCATCTCCTGGATACTCAAACTATCGTTCGTCTCTGTGTGCAGGGGGCCATAGATTGGATTATTTGGGATTGTCATAAAGAATTGTGCCTTGATGGTGATAGATGCAGGTACTGAAGCGCCTATGGGAAGATCAAAGGCAGCCAGCAATTCGTCACCCTCCTGCAGCGACGTAAAAGTACAGAGGTTTTGTCGGCTCTGCCCACTATTACCATCGAGCAACGCCGTCATTGCATAACTGTACGTCGTGCGGAAGCGCGGCTGCTCGGAACGCAGGAGGCTCCAGCGTGTCACCAGCAACGACGAGTCGTTGACCCGGAGGTTTTGTGCTTGGCCAGCCAGCAGTTGCAGGTTTTGTACGAATCCAGTATGAGAAAGGGGTGGCTCCATAGCAGGTGTGACAACATACAGGCGAAACGGTGGGCCACCCAGGCGCGTAGGTTGGTCAATCAATGTTGCCCTGGCGAACTGGCTCAGGAGAGTATTGGTCAAGTCGTCATATGGTCCAACCAGCAGCACGGCTGGTCCAGCAGCAGGATTGGGTAACACAAGGCAATGTGAGGCATCGAATAGTGTTGTAGGCGCGTGCATTTGTTCGGCCAGGTAGCGCAGAGCGGTTTGTGTGGCCGCATCGGTTGTGATGTAGACTTTGTTGAGGTGACGTTGTTGCGCCAACTGGTCGGCTTCGCTGACGGCGTGTTGCAGAGAGCGGAGGTCGTTGTGGTAGGGATAGGGCGGGAAATCGCGGTCGCTAAAGTTCCCGCTCCCTGTGTCAATGATGGCTGCGGTACAGTTCACTGCTTGCGCGACAATCACAAGGCCGATCAGGACATAGATGCCGTAACGCACCACATGCCACTTCTGTACGTGCCAATCACTAACAAGATGCAACCATGCAGTAAGTTTGCTGACAAAGAAGCCCATAAGCACAAATGGACCGGGCATGAGTATCAAAAAGTAATGCCAGGTCAGCCCAATTTTGTGCACTAAGAGGAGCGCCAATGGTGCAATCTGCCAGATCAGCAGCAGGAGTAGAACGCACCTGTAGGGCGTGGCACGCAGGGCTGTCCACCAATTGTGCAGTCTCATCTTGCCCCACATCGACAGCACTCCGGCTGTCACAAACCCACAAAGAGCCAGGAGAGGCACAACGATGTTTAGCCAAGCGATAGCGGGAGCGAGCATACGCACCACTGAGTGCATATTGGTCGGGAGCCTGTCGTAAGGACTGAGGAATAGTTGATAGTAGTTGATGCCTTCGAGATACAGACGACCATGCTGCTTCTCCTGTAGGTAAAGCGTCAGCAGATCGGCAAATCTGGTAGAGAACTCCCAAAGCAAATAGGGAGAGAAGAGCAGTAGCAGCGCAACGAAGGCTAAGCCGAGATCACGCCAGCGCATTGTCCCTGGAGCGAACACGACTGCCAGGAGTAATGGTACAAGCAGCAGCAGCGCGGTTTCGTGCATCTGGTAGAGTATGCCTAGCAGCAGTAAGGCAGGGAAAAGCCAGCCCTTACGCCGCTCGACGACGCCCCAGAAGAGCGTGAACATAAAGAGGACCACGAACGGTGGCATCAGGTTGGGTTGCCAGATGAAGCGTCCATACAACAGTGGTCTGAGGGCAGTGGCATAGAGTAATGCAGCAACGGCACCCGCCAGTCGTCCATGGTAGCGACGAGTGAAAAGATATGTCAGCAAAACCGCGACTATATTGAAAATGCCTATGAAGACGATTGCCCAGAGTGGATTGGCGCTCAGTGCGGCTGGCAGCATGAAGAGGTAAATCACGCCTGGAGGATGTGCAATGCTGATAGAGGCGGTATTGCTGGTGATTGGCAACAAACCATGATGCACAGCGTCATAAGCCATGCGGAAAAGGACCGCTTGGTCATCGTCAAATTCGGACGCATCGACCTGGTAGAAATGTAGGAAGCCAGTTATCAGCAGGATAACATAGATCTCCCAGCTGTTAGCGAGAGTCAGGCGCGAGGGCAAGCGAGGAAGACAAGGTCGCAGCCATCCTGTGCGATGGGCTGACGAGGAGACATCCGACGTACGGATTTTTGACATACTGAGCAGCATATGCAAGATGAACCTCTACACAACAGGAACGGCGATACTGTCTCTGCCGTCCGTTGTCTGTAATGCTGCCTTCGCTATGTTTTGATCGCTATCCGTCTCCAGGTGGAATGGGCCATAGAATGGGTTGTTGGGGATCGTTGTGAAGGATTGCGCTTTGATTGTCACCGAGGCAGGAACTGGAGTGCCATTGGACAGCCGGAAGGCAACTACGAGCTGATCACCGGCCCGTATCGCTGTAAAGGTACACTTGCCCGAACTGCTTTGCTGGCCGTTGGGTAGCGCTGTCATGGCATAGCTATAGGTTGTGCGAAAGCTGGGTTGCTCGGCACGCAGGAGACTCCAGTGCGTGATTAGCCATGATGTGCTGTTGAAGCTGAGCGGTTGTGCGTGCATAGTAAGCAGTTGCAGATTACCCGCAAAGGTGTTCTGCTGGGAAGGGGATTGCACGGCCCTGGGTGTGACGATGTAGAGGCGAAAGGGTGCACCGGCTAAGCGTGTTGGTTGATCGACCAGCATCGCTGAAGCGAACTGGCTCAGCAGGGTGTTGGTCAATCCGTCGTATGGCCCCACCAGCAGCACGGCAGGTCCGGCAGCAGGGTTGGGGAGTACCAGGCAGTTTGAAGCGTCGAAAAGTGTGGTGGGTGTCTGCATCTGCTCGGCCAGGTAGCGTAGTGCGGTTTGTGTGGCGAAGTCGGTCGTGATGTAGACTCTGTTGAGGTGGCGTTGTTGGGCCAACTGGTCGGCCTCGCTGACAGCGTGTTGCAGAGAGCGGAGGTCGTTGTGGTAAGGGTATGGTTGGAAACCACGATCATCGAAGTTTCCGCTACTCGTGTCGATCACTGCTGCTGTACTGCCTACTAGCTGTGCAATGATTACCAGACCTGCCAGAGCGTAGACACCGTAACGCAGAAGGCTCCATTGTTGCCTTTGCTCGGGCAACCACTCGACTAGCTTAGCAAGGAAGAGACCTATCAGGATGAATGGGCCTGGCAGGAACATAAAGAAGTATTGTGAGTGTAACGGGATGGCGTGACGTGAAAGGATCAGCAACGGCACGATCTGCCAGGCGAGTAGTAGGATCAAGCCGCATTTGTACGGTGTGGCACGAAGGTCCGTCCACCAGTTGTATAGGGTGGCTGCCAGAGGTAGGGTGGGGGCAGGACTCGCCCCTACCGTGGGGAGGGATAGGGCGGGGGCAAGCCAAGGGGGGTAAACCCGCGCCCCTACCATCGGGGGAGACAGGGCGGGGGCAAGCCCCGCCCCTACCATATTACGCTCACCCGCTTCCGTGGTGCCTTTTTGCCTACCCTCTGGCCGCAACAATAAGAGGCCTGCCGTCGCGAACCCGGCCAGAGTCAGCAGTGGCACAGCGATGGAGAGCCAGGAGATAGCGGGAGCGAGCATACGCACTACTGAGCGCGTATCTGTCGGTGGTGTGTCAAAGGGACTGAGGAAGGTGCGGTAGAGATGGATTGCCTGCGTGTCAATATGGGCGTGTTGCCCTGCTAGTGTGAAGACGGTGCGTATATCAGCAAAGCTGGTGAACATCTCCCAGATGAGATAAGGAAAGAAGATGACGATCAACGAGATAAAGGCGAAGGCGAGGTCGCGCCAACGCAAGGTTCTGGGTGCAAGCACTATAGCGATGAGCAGTGGTACGGCGAGTAAAAGCGTGGTTGGATGCATCTGGTAGAGGATGCCGAACAAGAGCAAGGCAGGGAAAAGCCAGCCCTTGCGCCTCTCGACGACGCCCCAGAAGAGCGCAAACATGAAGAGAATCACGAACGGTGGCATCAAGTTGGGTTGCCAGATGAAGCGTGCATAAGTGAGTGGTCGAGCGGCAGTGGCGTAGAGCAGCGCTGCAATGACACCTGCAAGCCGTCCGTAATAGCGGCGCGTGAAGAAATAGGTGAGCACTGCTGTTGCAGTCGTAAATGCCCCTACCAACACTGCTCCCCAGAGCGGATTGGCGCTGAATGCGGCTAAGGGCATAAAGAGGTAGATGACGCCCGGCGGGTTAGCGATGCCAATGGAGGCGGCATTGCTCGTGGTGGGTAGCAGTGCATGGTGTACAGCGTCGTAAGCCATGCGGAAAAGCTTGGCCTGGTCCTCATCTAACTCGGTTGTATTGATCTGGTAAAAGCGCAGGAAACCTGCCACCAGCAGAATAAGGCAGACTTCCCAGGTGTTGGTGGCAAGTGACACGAAACGGGGCAACCATGAATGTGATGTGGAAGCGCCTGTTGGCGATAGAGCATCATTATTTGATATATTTTTCTTCGATAGCTTAAGGCTCATCCCTTAATACACTCCTGACAGCATCGATGCTTGCTTCCACCACCACACCTTTGTTCTGCTGGACACTCCCTGTTTGGCCATCTTTAAGCAGGTGGCCGGTCAGGATACCAACGACGGAGGCATCACGTTTGATAATACCACAGGCGACAAGTTTACGCACTCCTGCCACTGTAGCCGCAGAAGCAGGCTCGCAGCCGATGCCCGACCGATCGATCACGGCTTTAGCCGCCAGTATTTCCTCGTCACTTACCTCTTCAACAATGCCATCGCTTTCCTCGATCACGCGGCGTGCGCGTGTATAGCTGACAGGATTGCCAATCTTAATGGCCGTAGCAATGGTATGTGCCTGCACGTGCTCTCGCCTGGCAAATCCCTGCATGAAGCTGCGGTAAAAGGGATTGGCCCCTGCAGCCTGGATGGCGGCGATGCGTGGCATGTGCTCAATCAGGCCGAGTTGGTGGGCCTGGCGGAATGCCTTTCCTATAGCCGATGTGTTGCCCAGGTTGCCAGCCGGGAGCACTAGCCAGTCGGGAGCCTGCCAGCCAAGCTGTTGCAAGAGTTCAAAGCCAATGGCCTTCTGATGTTCGACGCGGAAGGGGTTGAGTGAGTTCAAGAGATAGATACCGAGTTCGTTACACACCTGTTCGACCAGGCGCATCGCGTCGTCAAAATCGCCGTTGATCTGTATCGTCGTCGCTCCATAGGCCAGGGATTGAGCTAACTTGCCTGCTGCGACATTGCCTGCCGGTAAGAAGACAATACTGCGCATGCCAGCCTGTGCTGCATACGAGGCTAACGATGCTGAGGTGTTGCCTGTTGAGGCGCAGGCGACCGTGCGGGCACCGAGCAGGCTTGCCATGGTGACGCCCACGGTCATACCGCGGTCTTTGAAGCTGCCCGTGGGGTTTTCACCCTCATGTTTGAGAAAGAAGCGCTCCAGTCCAGCATAGAGGCCAATCTGCCGCTGTCCGGCGCGACCAGGACCAGCGTTTTCTGAACCAACCGGGTAGAGTCCGGTGTTCCCTTCAGGTCGGCTGATGATATACTGCTCAGGCACAGGTAAGATCAGTTCGCGATAGCGCCAGACGCCGCTGCGATCAAGGAGCAGTTCATTCTTGCTGATGGGCCAGGTGGGAGGGCTAGAGGCACGTTCGTCAAACAACTGACGCCAGGTCGTGTGTTGTCTGGGGAGACAAAAGACGGTCTCGACGTCGAGCACCCCTCCGCATGTGCAGCGGTAGCGTGGTGGCTGCCCAGCCTCTACTCCAGGGTAAAGGGCTGAGCATTCCACGCAACGCAAC
>WNFO01002226.1_pt1 | contig 16318 bp, 10 predicted proteins | sample 5400251 | NCBI WGS metagenome assembly WNFO01 (sample SAMN13153354, study PRJNA577476) | soil metagenome | isolation source: 100 cm saprolite under Madrone tree | place: USA:California | collected 2016-06-14 | reverse complement strand
AAGAAGAAGGTTGAAGCCGCTGGAGCAAAAGTCGAAGTCAAATAAGCCTAGCAGCCCGTCGGATTTGGAATTCAGCCGCATGCTAAATAGCAAATTTGGCGAGCGGCAAACGGTCCTATAGACGGGCCGCCTCCGCAATCTACGGAGCGCCCGCTGCGCGATAAGGCCAAAGCGAATCGACGGCGGGCTGCTAAATTTCGCTTCGCGAAAAAAATTAGAATTGTCCTTCTCCGCGCGGCGGAGCTTAAGCGTGCATCGCTCGCCAATTCGTAGTCTAGTGCCTCGTTCTGGCACTCTTCGAGGCAGAGCTCTTTCTGAGGCTGGAGCATGAGGTCACGGATTGGTGAGCAATACAGGCTTTGTTTTCACTTGCGAAATGCGTGTGGGCCAGTATAGTAGCGACTCGTTAACCGCGGGGAACTCGAGATAGGTCAGAATAACCATCCGTATGTCAGAGCGCATTTATTTCGGGAAGATTAAAGAGGCGGTAGAGCCACCAAACCTAATCGAGGTTCAACTCGATTCTTATGTAGAGTTTTTGCAGAAGGATTTGCCGCCCAGCAAGCGCAAAAATGTAGGTCTCCAGGCCGTATTTCGGGAGGTTTTCCCGATCCAAAGTTACGACGATAAGGTCGTTCTCGACTTCGTAAGCTACGACATCGGTGAGCCGAAAATGTCGGCGTTGGATTGTCAGCGGGAAGGGCAGACGTTTAGCGCGCCGTTACACGTCACCTTTCAGCTGCGCGATGAAAAGGGGACGAAAGAGGAGAAAGTCTATATGGGCGAGATCCCGCTCATGACCCCGCAAGGCACCTTCGTAATCAACGGAGCCGAGCGAGTGGTGGTGAGCCAACTGCATCGTTCGCCGGGCATCGCCTTTGAATCGTCGATCCATCTTAACGGGAAAGTCCTCTATAGTTTCCGCATCATTCCGGATCGCGGTTCCTGGCTGGAAGTACAGTTTGATACTAATGATCTCCTTTACATCTATCTGGATCGTCGCAAACGCCGCCGGAAATTTTTGGCGACAACCTTCCTGCGCGCGATTGGCCACGGAAGTGATGAAGAGATCATCAAGGTTTTCTATCACATCGAAAAGCTTCCCTTGAAGAATGATCTCGAGGAAGAGCAGCTCAATACGAAGATTCTCATTCAGGATATACGCGACGGAGAAATCACGGTTGCTCGCGCGTTTGAACCTCTAACCAAAGCGACGATTCAGCAGATTCTGACCCTCGGGGTTAATGAAGTCTCTGTCGTCGACATCAAAGACGATGACACGATCATCAAGTCGGTCAAAAAAGATCCGGCCCACGATGAAGAAGAGGCATTAAAGGATATCTATCGTCGTTTGCGACCTGGTGATCCACCTACCGTGGCCAATGCTCGCGGTTTGTTGCGTCGTTTGTTCTTCGATCCCAAGAAATACGATTTGGGTCGGGTCGGACGCTACAAGATTAACCAGAAACTCGGCATCGACGTTGATCTGGTCGAGCGGACGCTGACCAAAGAAGATTTCATCGGAGCGATGAAGTATCTGGTCACGCTGCGTAAGGGGGAAGGCATCCTGGACGATATTGATCATCTTGGTAGCCGGCGGGTCCGAACCGTGGGAGAACTGTTGGCTAACCAGTGTCGTGTCGGACTCGCGCGGACTGAGCGTCTGGTGAAAGAGCGGATGACTCTCTTCGACGTCAATATCGATGGGATGACTCCGCAAAAGCTGATTAATCCAAAGGCACTGAGCGCAGTCATTCGCGATTTCTTTGGACGTTCCCAGCTTAGCCAGTTCATGGATCAAACCAATCCGCTGGCGGAATTGACGCACAAGCGTCGCTTGTCCGCACTTGGACCAGGCGGTCTGAGCCGCGATCGGGCGGGATTTGAAGTGCGTGACGTGCATCCGTCCCATTACGGAAGAATTTGTCCGATCGAGACGCCGGAAGGCCCAAACATCGGCCTAATCAGCTCGATGAGTACCTTCGCGCGCATCAACGAGTTTGGCTTTATTGAAACACCTTATCGGCGCGTCCAAGATGGGCGGGTCACCGACCAAATTGACTACCTGACGGCGGATCGGGAAGAGAATTACTTGGTTGCTCAAGCGAACGCTCCCATCGACGCCAAAGGTAATTTCTTGGATGAGAAAGTCTCCTGTCGCTACCGTGGCGATTTTTTGGAAGTGGAACCCTCAAAGATTCACTACATGGACATCTCGCCGAAACAGCTGGTTTCGGTCGCCGCTGGATTGATTCCCTTTTTGGAACATGACGATGCCAACCGAGCTTTGATGGGCTCTAATATGCAGCGCCAAGGTGTGCCTCTGATTCGCTCGGAATCGCCGCTGGTGGGTACCGGCCTGGAAGGCAAAGTCGCGCGTGACTCGAAAGCGGTGATCGTCGCGGAGGGCGACGGCATTGTGGCTTCGGTGAACGCTGAACAGATCGTAACAACCCGCGATGGCAAATTGCCGGAGATGAAGAAAAAGGCGGTGAGCCGTCCGGATGAGGGCATCCACATCTACGAACTGCGAAAGTTCATGCGCTCTAACGCTGGAACCTGTATCAATCAGAAGCCAATTGTCGTCAAAGGCCAGAAGATAAAGAAAGGGCGGGTCATTGCCGACGGTCCTAACACCGAGGCGGGTGAGTTGGCGCTTGGGCGCAATGTCCTGGTGGCCTTCATGCCATGGAATGGATATAACTTTGAGGACGCCATTCTGATTTCCGAGAAAGTGGTGAAGGAGGACATCTACACCTCAATTCACATTGATGAGTTTGAGATTGGCGCTAGGGACACCAAGCTTGGACCGGAAGAGATTACGCGGGACATTCCGAATGTCAGCGAGGAGGCATTGCGCAACCTTGGTTCGGATGGAGTGATCCGCGTCGGCGCCGAAGTGAAGCCGGGTGATATTCTGGTAGGAAAAATTACTCCCAAGAGTGAAACGGAGTTGGCTCCGGAAGAACGCTTGCTCCGTGCGATCTTCGGTGAGAAAGCGGCTGACGTTAAAGACACGTCGCTCACTGTCCCATCTGGGACTTATGGCATCGTCATGGATGTGAAAGTCTCCTCGCGAAAAGAAGTAGCGAAGCAAAAGTTGACTCCGGCGGAGACTAAACGTCAGGCCAAACAGATTGGGGAAGATTATCGAAAGAAGAAAGAAGAGCTCCACGAAGAATTGACTGAAGCGCTCTCCAACATCCTTCTTGGCGAAAAGATTCCGTTGGATGTGGTGAACGCTGAGACCGGCGAAATCATCATTCCGGCAAATCGCAAGATTACCAAGACGCTGCTGCGCAAATTGGCGGGAGTTTACGACCACATCGACATCGACCCCAGCCCGATCCGCAACAAGATTCGCGAGATCATCAGCTCCTTCGAACACAAGTTTGCCGAGCTCGACCTGGAGAAAGATCGTTCGCTTGATCGGATCGAGAGCGGCGATGATATCGATCCGGGAATCATCAAGCAGGTCAAGGTCTACATCGCTAGTAAGCGGAAGCTGAGTGTTGGCGATAAGATGGCCGGAAGACATGGGAATAAGGGCGTCGTGGCGAAGATCGTTCCGGAAGAGGATATGCCGTTTTTGAGTGACGGTACCCCGGTCGAGATCGTTCTGAATCCATTAGGTGTGCCGAGCCGTATGAACGTGGGTCAGGTCCTTGAGACTCACCTTGGTGTCGCGGCGAAGGCGCTCGGATTTACGGTGGCTACGCCGGTATTCGATGGAATCGAGGAGCCTGAGGTTAGAAAATATTTAACCGAGGCCCGTAAGGTGGACGGTTTCACCTGGGTAAATGAAAATGGGAAATCGATCCTCTTTGATGGACGCACTGGCGAGCAGTTCGATCAACAGGTTGTGGTTGGCTATATCTATATGCTCAAACTCGGGCATCTGGTTGCCGACAAGATCCATGCGCGAGCGGTTGGACCGTATTCCCTGGTGACCCAGCAACCTCTGGGCGGAAAAGCTCAGTATGGTGGTCAGCGTTTCGGCGAGATGGAAGTTTGGGCGCTCGAAGCTTACGGCGCGGCTTACACGCTGCAGGAGTTGTTAACGGTGAAATCGGATGATGTCCAGGGTAGGACCCGCATCTACGAATCCATCGTCAAAGGTGACAATTCGCTGGAGGCGGGAACTCCGGAATCTTTCAACGTTTTAATCAAAGAAATGCAGAGCCTTGGATTAGACGTGAAGGTGGGTGGCCGACCACAGACGTTCATTGATACCCCTTTGGAAGTGGCCGCAGGATAATGCAGCCTTATCAAGGAATTATCTTGCGATCAGAAGCGGTAAAAACGGCTCCGATTTTAGCCTTCCGGCAAATGCCGGGTGAATTGTCCGAAGCGCTGTCGAAAGACTCTAATTTTAAGAAAACTAACAGAAAGCCTCGAGGTTAGCGGTCCCCGAGCATCTTCGCTTTTTCAGTAACTTTACCGCGGTAAAATATGAACGAAACGAATCTTCGCGAAATTTTTGGAGAAGAGCGCTCGGTCGGATTCGACCAAGTGGGAATCAGTGTGGCATCCCATGATGCCATCCGTTCCTGGAGCAAGGGCGAAGTAAAGAACCCGGAAACGATTAACTATCGGACATTCAAGCCGGAGAAAGGTGGTTTGTTTTGCGAACGCATCTTTGGTCCGACGCGCGATTGGGAATGCTCCTGCGGTAAATACAAGCGGATCAAACACAAAGGGGTCATCTGCGATCGATGCGGCGTGGAGGTCACTCTTTCCCGGGTTCGCCGTGAACGAATGGGACACATCGAGCTGGCGGTTCCGGTCTCTCACATCTGGTTCTATAAGTGTATGCCTTCGCGCATCGGATTGATGCTCGACATGAGTTCACGGCAATTGGAGCGGGTAATCTATTACGAGGATTACATCGTTATCGACCCAGGTCAGACCCAGTTGCAGAAGTGCCAGCTCTTAAACGAACAGGAATACCGGGAAGCTCAAGAGCAATATCGCGATACTTTTGTGGCTGGAATGGGTGCAGAGGCGATCAAGATTCTCTTGTCCCAGATTGAGCTTAGCCACCTCAACGTTGAGCTCGAGGAGGCGATGAACAACACCAAGAGCAAGCAGATCCGTAAGAAGCTTGCCAAGCGGTTGAAGCTCGTACAGGGCTTCATGAATTCGCATTCTCGACCGGAATGGATGATCCTCGATGTACTTCCGGTGATCCCGCCGGATCTTCGTCCGTTGGTTCCGTTGGAAGGTGGACGTTTTGCTACCTCAGACCTGAACGATCTGTATCGCCGGGTCATCAACCGCAATAACCGGTTGAAGAACCTGCTTCAGCTCAAGACACCGGATGTCATTATTCGGAACGAAAAGCGGATGCTCCAAGAGGCGGTAGACGCGCTGTTTGACAACGGCCGACACGGTCGCGCAGTAACCGGTGCCGGCAACCGTCCGCTAAAGTCGTTGAGCGTTATGCTCAAGGGCAAAGGTGGTCGCTTCCGGCAAAACCTTTTAGGTAAACGAGTCGATTACTCCGGGCGTTCGGTTATCGTTATCGGCCCCGAGCTCAAACTACATCAGTGCGGATTACCGAAGAAGATGGCGCTGGTTCTCTTTGAACCGTTTATCATTCGCCGGCTGAAAGAGCTTGGCTACGTCCACACGGTCCGTAGCGCCAAGAAAATGATCGAGCGCCAGACGCCGGAGGTCTGGGATATCCTGGAAGAAGTTACTAAGGGGCATCCGGTACTGTTGAACCGTGCTCCGACGTTGCACCGGCTATCGATTCAGGCTTTCGAGCCCTTGCTGGTAGAAGGAGAAGCCATCCGGATTCACCCGTTGGTTTGTACCGCCTACAACGCGGACTTCGACGGGGACCAAATGGCGGTGCACGTGCCGCTCTCAGTCGAGGCCCAAATGGAAGCCCGGCTGCTCATGCTGGCGCCGAACAACATCTTTTCGCCTTCCAGCGGCAAACCGATCACGACCCCGTCGCAAGACATCGTGTTGGGCTGCTACTATCTCACTCAGAATCCGCGGAAGAACGCGCAGCAGAATGAGCGCTTGCGCCTGTTCTCTGATCCGTCAGAGATCGAGTACGCCCTCAGTGAAAGTGCCGTGAAAATTCACGAGAAGATCCGGTTCAAAAATCCTGATTTCGGGCAGAAGACCATCTTTGGGAATTCTGACCTGAAGGTGATCGAGACCACGGCAGGGCGGGTGATTTTCAACGGGATCTGGCCGCGTGAACTCGGATTCTTTAATCGCGTCGCGGCGAAAAAGCAGCTGAGTGATATCATCTGGCGCACTTACCAGGTTTCCGCTCAACAAAAGACCGTCGAAACTTTGGATCGGTTGAAGGAACTCGGTTTCTATTGGGCAACCAAGGCCGGCGTATCAATCGGAATCACCGATATGATTATCCCGGACGAGAAGAGAACGGAGCTCGACAAGGCTTACAAACAGATCGCATTGGTCGAAAAGCAGTATCGCAGCGGTATCATTACCGACGGCGAGCGCTACAACAAGATCATCGACATCTGGACTCAAGCCGGTGAAGAAATTTCGAACGTGATGTTCCGGACTCTTGAGTACAACGAGGGTCGTAAGGAGCTTAACCCAGTATTCCTGATGCAGGATTCCGGTGCCCGTGGCAACCGCCAACAGATAAAGCAACTCGCCGGGATGCGCGGCCTGATGGCCAAACCATCTGGCGAAATCATCGAGCGACCAATTACTTCCAACTTCCGCGAAGGGTTGAGCGTACTCGAGTATTTTATCTCGACCCACGGTGCTCGTAAGGGTTTGGCCGACACCGCGCTAAAAACAGCGGACTCGGGGTATCTAACCCGGAAGCTGGTCGATGCAGCCCAGGATGTGATCATCGTCGAGCCAGATTGCGGCACCGCAAATGGTATCGTCGTGCGCCCGATCTACGAAGGAGATGACGAAGTGGTCGATCTGGCGACGCGGATCGTCGGCCGGGTAAGCTGCGAAACGATCAATAATCCGGTTACCAAAGACACGATCATCAAGGGTAATCAATTGATTGAAGAGCCGCAGGCCCAGGCTCTTATGTCGATCGGAGTTGAGTATCTCAAAATCCGTTCGGTGTTGACCTGTGAGTCGAAGCGAGGTGTTTGTGCCCACTGCTACGGGCGTAATCTCGCGACCGGGCGAATGGTGAAGCTGGGCGAAGCCGTAGGAATCATTGCGGCGCAAAGTATTGGCGAACCGGGCACGCAGTTGACGATGCGTACTTTCCATATTGGTGGTACGGCGACACAGCTCTTCAAACAACCGATCATCAAAGCGAAGAACGATGGAGAAGCGCGGTTCAACGACCTTCGAGTGGTACAGTCTGTCGACGGCAACTACATCGCGCTTAACAAGAACGGTTCAGTTTCGATCCATGCCAAAGATGGACGCGAGCTGGAGCGTTATAACGTCGTAGTCGGATCAGTCATCTCGGTCGGCGACGGCGGGCAGGTGAAGAAGGCCGAGACGTTTGTCCAGTGGGATCCTTACAATGTTCCGATCCTGACCGAGAAAACCGGTCGGGTCGAATTTCGCGATATGATTGCGGGTGTAACCGTCAAGCGAGAGATCGATGAAGCGACCGGAGTCATGGGTACGGTTGTTATCGAGCACAAAGAAGATCTGCATCCTCAGATCGTGATCTTGGATGAAAGCAAGAAAGAAATCGCGAGTTACGCGATTCCGGCAGGTGCACACATTGTGGTTCAGGACGGAAGCAAGATTCCGGCCGGTACGCTTCTGGCCAAGACGCCGCGAAAGATCGCAAAGACCAAGGATATTACTGGCGGTTTGCCACGGGTTGCGGAACTCTTCGAGGCTCGTCGCCCGAAAGATGCAGCCGAAATCGCAAAGATCGATGGAATTGTCGAGTTTGGCGGTACTGTTCGCGGGAAGCGGCGGCTTATCCTGCGCGACGCAGCCAGCGGCCAGGAGGAAGAGCACCTTATCCCGCTCAATAAACACATCATCGTGTTCAAGGGCGATTTCGTGAAGAAAGGTTCTCAACTCACCGAAGGTCCCATTGTGCCGCATGAAATCCTGGATGTTTGCGGACCGCAGGACCTGCAGGAGCACCTGGTAAACGAGGTGCAGGAGGTGTACCGCCTCCAGGGCGTTGAGATTAATGATAAGCATGTCGAGATCATTGTTCGCCAGATGCTGCGGAAGGTGAAAATCACCGAACCGGGTGATACCGAGCTGCTGTGGGGTGATCAGGTTGACCGACTTGAATTCGACAAAGAAAATCGCCGAGTCACCGAACAGGGTGGTAAACCGGCAGAAGCCGTCCCAGTGCTTCTTGGTATTACCAAAGCGTCGCTTGAGACCGATAGCTTCATCTCGGCGGCTTCCTTCCAAGATACTACCAGGGTGCTCACGGAAGCGGCGACGCTCGGCAAGATCGATTTTCTCCGTGGATTCAAGGAGAACGTGATCATGGGACATCTGATCCCGGCGGGAACCGGATTCTTAGGTCATCGGAGCATCCGCACGATAGAAACGGCGGAGCCTCAAGTTGAGCCGTTGGCTGAAGAGACGGAGCCAGCGGTCGGTTGATTTTTGGTAGGGACGCGCTCCTGCGCGTCCGCCAAGAAACCGTAAGCAGAGAACAGTTAACAGTGAATCCAAAGCTGTGAACCTGTAACTCGAATGTCGATTGCCACCAAAACTGGAGACGCCGGTGAGACGGCGCTGATGTACGGGCGACGGGTGCCTAAGATGCATCGTCGAGTGGAGGCTTACGGCGCGGTCGACGAGTTAAACGCCGCGCTGGGGTTATTTCGCGCGACCGCAGACCACGCTATCATTCAGGAGAAGGTTTATGCGGTTCAGAAGGAATTGGTTGTTTTGATGGGTGAGTTGGCAGTGGCGGACGAAGACCGTGAGCGATATCAGAAAGATGGATTTGAGCTCGTGGATTCAGCTATGGTTGATCGGCTGACTGCGATCGTCGAAGATCTTGAGAGAAATCACCATGTCTCCTACAAGCATTGGGCAACTCCCGGTCAAAACTTGGAATCGGCTTCATTGGATGTTGCTCGTACGATCTGTCGTCGAGCGGAACGCAGAGTGGTGGCCCTGGCCGATAGTGCAGAATATGTTAACCCGGAAAGCATCCGGTATTTGAACAGGCTTTCCGACGTTCTCTGGTTGTTTGCGCGGTACGCAGAGAACGCCAAGGAAGATAGTCATTAGCGCCGAATTTCGGGCATGATGAATGTACGTTTAGCGGCAGCATGGACACTCAAATTAGGTGGGCGAAACGGAAAATTCTTCGCTTGCGCATCCGGGGAGGCTGCAGCATAGTCACCGACTCTAGCCGGAACGCAAAAAGGGTTGTCTAAATAATAGATATGTCTTCGATAGAATTAATGACCGAACTCCTGGAAGCGGGAGTTCACTTTGGGCACCAAACAAAACGGTGGAATCCGAAAATGAAGCCCTTCATTTTCGAGCAACGTAATTCCATCTATATCATCAATTTATCTGAGACCGTAAAGCAACTGCAGGCGGCAACGGATTTTCTGGCCAATGTGGCGCGCAACGGCGGGAAGGTCCTTTTCATTGGATGCAAAAAGCAGGCGCAAGAAGCGGTAAAAGAAGCTGCGCAAGCCTGTGGACAACTCTATGTGAACCAGCGATGGCTGGGCGGGACTTTGACGAATTTAACGACGATTCGAAAGAGCGTCGGTCGACTGAGCTATCTCGAACAGATCGAGAAGTCGCCCGAATATTCTCAGATGGGAAAGCAAGAACTCTCCGCGCTTCGCCGGGAGGCCGAGAAACTTCGGCGTAACCTGGAAGGCATCCGAACCATGGAGCGGCTTCCAGACGCTCTGGTAGTGATTGATACGACGCGCGAGTCGATCGCTGTGGCCGAGGCTCGGCGATTAAATATTCCCACTGTAGCTATTGTTGATACCAATGCGGATCCTGATTTGGTAACTTATCCGATCGCTGGCAACGATGATGCGATTCGGGCGATCCGCGTGATTCTGCAAAAGCTTGTCGACGCTATTTACACGGCTACCCACGAAGCGAACAAAGAAACCACCGTTGGGTTAGCCGCAGTCGCTGAATAAATTCAACCTCTCGTTTCTGGCTAATCAGGTCGGAAACGCCTTCTTTTTGATCTATGGCTGACGTAAATCCTGCGCTTGTCAAACAGCTACGCGAAAAAACCAACGCCGGCATGATGGACTGCAAGAAGGCACTGGTCGAGACCGACGGTGACTTGGAAAAGGCGGAAGATCTGTTACGAAAAAAAGGAATCGCCAGTGCCTCGAAAAAGGCGTCTCGTTCTGCGAAAGAAGGAGTCGTGGCTTCCTACATCCATCTGCAGGGAAAGGTGGGAGTGTTGGTAGAGGTCAACTGCGAGACTGATTTTGTCGCTAAGAACGAAATTTTCCGAGAGTTCGTAAAGGATATTACTCTGCACATCGCGGCGGCTCATCCGATATACGTGAGCCGTGATCAAGTGTCTTCCGATGTTATCGAGCGCGAACGAGAAATTTATCGAGCACAAGTTCAAGGTAAACCGGCCAATGTGGTCGACAAGATCGTAGAGGGAAAACTAGACAAGTTTTTCGGTAGTGTCTGTTTGCTTGACCAAGCATTTATCAAGAATCCCGATCAATCCATTCGCGACCTGGTTTCCGCTAAAATCGCTGAATTGGGCGAGAACATTGTCATACGCCGCTTTAGCCGTTATGCAGTAGACGAAGACCTTGAAGGGGAGACGGCTGTGGCTGAGCAGGAGCAGGCAGCAGCGTAGAGGTTTGAAACTGCGTTTTTTCGGTAGCGGCGACTAGCTGGTCCAACATAGTCTGTGGCTTCGAGATGGCCGGTCTGTGAGACCGAGACGACGTCGGATCCGCGATACGCCTCTGGTTTTGACGCCTGAAAACCGCAGATTCCTCTGAACTCTAAGCCACCACGGGACAGTCGCCGCTGAAGAGGGCGCGGAGAAAACCGGGAAGGGCTCCGCCTCGCGCGTTCCGCTGCTCCATAATGAAACCGGCAGGTTCTCCCTGGGGCGCGTTGGGACAGCTTTCCCTAAGGACTTATCCTGCTCTCCTTAAAAACCGGCGTTGCAGTTTATCGGCTGATTGGTTATATCGCCGGTCATGAAACGTCTGCTGTTCCTCCTGTTTTGGGTGTCGTTAGGCGCGGGCTCCGCGGTTCTGGCGCAGGATACAATCAAAATCGGCGAGTTCGGATCGCTCACCGGCGGTAATGCAAGCTTCGGCATCTCGCAAAATAACGGCGTCCAAATGGCTCTCGAAGAAGTCAATAGCTCCGGTGGAGTGCTCGGTAAGAAGATCGGTCTCACGGTCGAAGATAATCAGACCAAACAGGGGCAAACCACCACAATCGTAAAGAAGCTGATCTCGGAAGATCACGTGGTTGCTTTGATCGGCGAGGTTGCTTCTTCCAAAACGCTCGAGGCGGCCCCGATTGCTCAAGCCTCGAAAATTCCGTTGCTTGCTACGGCGGCGACCAATCCGGCAGTTACCCAGACTGGCGACTATGTTTTCCGCGTCTGCTTCACTGACGATTTTCAGGCGGTCGTGATTGCCCGCTTTGTGCTGGAAACGCTGCAGAAAAAGAAGGTCGCTTTTATGACCGATGTGAAACAGGACTACAGTGTCGGCCTGACCAAAATCGCCAAAGAGTACCTTGAGAAGAATGGTGGAGAGATCGTGAAGGAGCAGAGCTACAGTTCGGATGACAAGGACTTTCGGGCCCAATTGACAGGGATCAAGGCGGCGAACCCGGATGTAATCATCATCACCGGTTACTACCCGGAGGCCGCATTGATTGCGAAGCAAGCCCGGCAATTTGGCATCAAAGCGGTGTTAGCCGGTGGCGACGGTTGGGATGGTTCTTCGTTGATTCCGGTGGGCGGCAGCGCGGTCGAAGGCGCTTATTTCTCGGATCACTTTGCGGTTTCGGACACGTCGCCCCTGGTCCAGAATTTCGTCGCGGCATATAAGAAGAAGTATAATACTGCTCCGGACGCATTTGCGGCATTAGGTTACGACGCGTTTAAACTTCTGGTCGACGCGATCAAACGAGCGGGCGGGACCGATCCGGAGAAACTGCGCGACGCGATCGCGAGCACCAAGGATTTCCCTGGCGTGTCGGGCAAGATTACGATTAATCCCGAACGAAATGCGACGAAGTCTGCCGTCATTCTGACGATCAAGAACGGCGCTTTTGATTATTTCAAAACGATCGAACCGAAATAACCGTTGATCGAGCGGATCAGCAGAGCGACGAGGAACACGAGAGCCGGAACGGCTCTCGTGTTTTAGTTTGCAATTCCCTTTCTTAATGCGCGCTGCTTTCTTCTGGGCCAGCCTCGTGGTTGGTTTTTCGTTCCTTCTCATTTCACTGGTCAGCGGAGAGATCAAAGTCGGAGTGGTAAGCTGTCTCTCCGGTGGGCTATCTACATTCGGAATTTCGAGTGTGCAGGGAACAAAATTGGCTGCCGAGGAAATCAATTCGGCCGGCGGCATTCTTCGCCAGCCTCTGACCCTGATCATCGATGACAACCAATCCAGGTCTGGTGAAACGGCGAGAATTGTCCGCAAATTTCTCACCCAGGATCGGGTGGCTGCCATTCTCGGTGATCTAACTTCGTCGTTCACGATGGAGGCGGCGCCATTGGCGCAGAACGCGCATGTCCCGCTCCTTACTCCAACCGCTACCAATGTAGCGATCACGCCAATTGGAGATTTTGTCTTCCGAAGTTGCTTTACCGACCCGTTTACCGGGCGGGTCATGGCACGGTTTGCGCTGGATCACTTGCATGCTCGGCGGGCAGTGATCATGACCGATATTAAACAAGACTACAGCGTAGGGGTAGCGGCTGAATTGAAGCAATATTTTGGCGCCAACGGTGGACAACTTCTGGAAGATCTCTCTTTCAGCAGTGGCGACAGCGATTTTCGAGCCCAGCTTTCGAAGCTGAAGGCGGTTCGGCCAGAGGTGGTCTTCCTGCCCGCTTATTATCCAGAAGTGAGTCTGATTTTGTGGGAAGCTCGTCTTCTCGGAGTGACCGCTCCATTTGTGGGCGGCGAGGGTTGGGATAGCCCAGCTCTCGTACAGATCGCCGGAAAAAGCGCGGACGGGAGCTATTATGCAAATCACTTCTCTTCGCGTGATCCTGACCCACGAGTGCAGCAATTCGTCGCTCGCTACGAAGAACGATATCACGCCGTTCCCGATGCGCTCGCTGCGCTCTGGTACGATGGGATGCGATTGCTGGCAGACGCGATGGAACGGGCTGGCTCTGATAACCCGGAAAAGATCCGGGATGCACTGGCCCAGACCAAAGACTTTTCTGGTGTGACTGGAAACATCTCGCTGGACGGTCAAAGAAACGCTACTAAGCCTGGCGTGATTGTAACGATTCAGGCGGGAACGATTAAGATGGTGGAGAGAGTAAATCCCTAGCCGACCGTTGAAATATTTTTGAGACGAAATGGACCAAGTTATCCTCTTTGTTCAACAACTGCTGAATGGCCTGTCGCTCGGCTCGATCTATGCATTGATCGCGCTCGGTTACACGATGGTCTACGGGGTATTGAGATTTATCAACTTTGCCCATGGCGACGTCTATATGCTGGGTGCCTTTTCCGGATTTATGATTGCGCCCACTGTTTCCCGGCTGATTCCATTGGATAAGTTCCAAGAGTTCACGCCGGCAAATGCGCTACTCATCATCATTGGTGCCGGCTTGGTGATGATCATCTCCATGCTGATCTGTGCTGTGACCGGCGTTCTCATCGAGAGGATCGCGTATCGGCCATTGCGAGACCGGCCTCGACTCACGGTGTTAATCACGGCAATTGGGGTTTCTCTGCTCATCCAGAATATGACCCAGTTCTTTTTTGGACCACAACCGCGAGCCTTTCCGCAGTTGATTCCGGTTGAGGCTATCCCGGGCCTGGGAGATCTGACCGTGTTAACCACGCAGGCGGCCATCATCCTCTCTACGGTACTGCTGCTCATCGTTCTTCACCTCATCGTAACAAAAACAAAGATGGGATTGGCGATGCGCGCTTTATCGGTCAATCCGACCGCCTGTTCGTTAATGGGAGTGAACAACGACGTCGTTATCTCGTTTACCTTTGCGCTCGGTTCGGCTCTAGCTGCTGCCGCTGGAATTTTGGTATCGATGGATTCTCCTTCCATCACGCCAATGATGGGTAATCTCCCAGGTATCAAAGCTTTCGTAGCAGCCGTTCTCGGTGGTATCGGAAACATTCCCGGTGCCGCTATTGGGGGATTGATCATCGGAGTGTTGGAAACCCTCGTTGTTGGTTATCTCCGTCCGGAACTACGCGATGCGATTGCGTTTGCGGTTTTGATAGTGATTCTGTTGTTCAAGCCGACGGGAATTTTGGGAAGAGTCGAACGAGAAAAAGTATGAGCAAAGCGCGTTTGCTACTGGGCGTTTCACTAGCCGCTTTGCTCGTTTTTAGTTTTTTTGGCGAGTCACTCGTGGTGACTCGTTACGCCTATTATTACGACATTTTCATCAATATCGGCATCAACATCATCCTGGCAGTCAGCTTAAATTTAGTGAATGGCTACACTGGCCAGTTTTCGTTGGGACATGCCGGTTTTATGGCGGTTGGGGCCTACGCCGCAGCCAGCTGGTCGAACCATCTCGATCCCTTCATTCTGAACCTGTTGGGCGGGCCGCATAACGGTTTGGCGACAAATATTGCCCTGCTTTTATCGATGAGTTTTGGCGGGCTTTTGGCAGCGATCGCCGGGATTGCTGTTGGCATTCCTTCATTGCGACTGAAAGGCGATTACCTGGCCATTGTCACGCTGGGCTTCGGCGAAATTATTCGAACGGCGATTTTGAACACCGATTTTCTCGGGGCGGCTCGCGGGCTGAGAGTAACTGGTAACTATACTAACTTTTTTTGGACTTTCGGGACTGCCGCGGTCGCGATCTATGTTGTTCTGGGAATGGTCAATTCAACTTTTGGACGCGGGTTCCTGACCGTTCGAGACGATGAGATTGCCGCCGAAGCAATGGGAATTAATTCCACCAGGTACAAAGTCCTGGCGTTCGTGGTCGGTGCGCTCTTTGCTGGAATGGCGGGTGCTTTATTCGGTCATTTCACGCTTTTTCTAACGCCCGAGGGATTCAACTTTTTCAAATCTGTGGATGTCGTGGTGATGGTTATTCTCGGTGGGATGGGAAGTACTACTGGAGTCATATTTGCTGCGATTCTTTTGACCATTTTACCGGAAATCTTACGTGCATTGGCCCACACTGATTTTATTGCCACATCGCAAACTGCGATTGAGTCCGTGGTAAAGATCCATCTGCCGCCCTTGCAGGGGTTGTTGGAGAACCGGCTTATTCTCTATTCGGTGCTCTTGATAATCATGATGCTAACTCGACCACAAGGCCTCTTCGGCGATCTGGCCGGTGCGCGCAGGCGCGTAAAGAGCGCATCCCATGGACACTCCTAGTCTCTTGCAAGTGGATCATTGCACCATTCGTTTCGGCGGATTGACCGCGGTCTCGGATTTTGTGCTGGAGATTGGTAATCGCGAGTTAGTTGGGCTTATCGGGCCGAACGGTGCTGGTAAGACAACCATTTTTAATCTGATAACCGGCGTCTACCAACCAACCTCTGGTCGGATCGTTTTTGCCAACGAATTGCTGAATGGGTTAAAGCCGTTCCAGATTACGGCAAAAGGAATTGCGCGTACTTTTCAGAACATCCGTCTTTTTCCTTCACTAACCGCTTTCGACAATGTTCGGGTAGCCTTCAATCTTCATCTAAACCATGGTCCCATCCACGCTTTGACCCGAGGGCCGAAATTTCGTGCAGAGGAAGAGCGGATTGATCATGAGACGATGGAGTTGCTGAAGATCTTTGGCTTAGACCGTTTTCGGAATACGATGTGCAAAAATCTTCCTTACGGAGATCAAAGGCGGCTGGAAATCGTTCGCGCGTTGGCGACCCGGCCGCGATTGCTCCTTTTGGACGAGCCGGCGGCCGGAATGAACCCCACTGAAAAGGGAACGCTTATGCGGTTGATCGAGTTTATTCAGGAGCGCTTTGATATCTCCGTATTACTGGTCGAACATGACATGCGAGTAGTTATGGGGATTTGCCAGCGAATCTCTGTGCTGGATCATGGCATCAAGATTGCCGAAGACATACCGCAAGTGATCAGGCAAGATCCAAAGGTGATTCAGGCTTACCTCGGCGAGGAAAAAACTCCCGACCCGAACCGGCCAGGCTAACTTCCCCCAGAGCGCCCATGTTGG
>WNFO01004786.1_pt1 | contig 16319 bp, 16 predicted proteins | sample 5400251 | NCBI WGS metagenome assembly WNFO01 (sample SAMN13153354, study PRJNA577476) | soil metagenome | isolation source: 100 cm saprolite under Madrone tree | place: USA:California | collected 2016-06-14 | reverse complement strand
GATTCCAACACGAAACTTGTTCCTGGCCCTTTGGGCCTAATTACATTCGTCGTCATGAGGACGCACGCTGCCGCCGTTTTTGGCGCCTCTTTCGGGCGCTTCGCTAATTTCTGATTCAACATACCATTCTCCACGACATGGAAAAGAATGTTTTTTGTTCGTATTGTGCTCGCAATCGGACATTATCGGACAGCGCGATTGCGAATCGGCAGACGGAAGAACAGCGCAGCGTGAACGCTTCATGTGTTCTGCGGCGCGCGAATTCCGCCGCGTATCGTCGCTGTGTCTCGTCAGTGGGCGATGAAGGGTTTGAGCGTCTGGGCGATGTCGGCGCGAATGACGAGATCGGCCATGTCGTCGAAATCGGTCGCCTCGCGGTTGAGAACCACAAGGCGCGCCCCGCTCCGCTTGGCCAGCAACGGAAAACCCGCTGCAGGCCAAACAACCAAAGACGAGCCGATGGCGAGAAAGAGATCGCAGGCGCCGGAAAGCGCTTCGGCGCGCCGCATGGCCGCTTCCGGCATCGCCTGGCCAAACGAGACTGTTGCGGTTTTGATGTAGCCGCCGCAATCGCAGTCCGGTGCGCGGCCGTCGGACTCGAAACGCACCTTGACCCAGGCAAGCTCATAGCGCCGGCTGCAATCAAGGCATGTGGCATAGGTGGTATTGCCATGCAACTCCACGACCTTGTCGGCCGCAAACCCCGAGGCTTGGTGCAGATTGTCGATGTTCTGCGTGATGACCGCGGGGATTTTCCCAAAACGGTGCAGGCTTGCCAGCGCCAGATGGCCGCAGCCGGGCCGTGCTGTGGAAAACTGCTTCTCCATGGCGAAGCGCCGGCGCCAGGATTCGCTTCGCATTTCCGCACTTTCCATGAATTCATCGAACGGAATGGGCTGATATTTCGTCCACAGGCCGCCAGGCGAACGAAAGTCCGGAATGCCACACTCGGTGGAAATGCCGGCGCCGGTGAACGGCACGACGACATCCGCCGCATCGACGAGGTCGCGCAGCCGCGCAATCCCGGTCTCAATATCAGCCGCAATCATGTATGACACCCTCTGTCGTCAGATCCTCGGGTGCTCCTTTAGCCCTTGCCTGGACTGTTGAACTTGAGCCCTGCCCCGGCAAGGCTTCGAGGGCATGTACCACCCAAACCGAAAGGTCCGTCATGAGATATCTTCATACCATGCTGCGGGTTCGTGATCTTGACACCGCGCTCAAATTCTTCTGCGACCAGCTCGGGCTCGTCGAGATGCGGCGCCGCCCCGACGAAAAGGGACGTTACACCAACGTGTTTCTCGCCGCCCCGCAGGACCGCGCCCTGGTCGAAACGAGTCTTGCCGCCGGCCGCGACGCGCCGCTCGTCGAGCTCACGTACAATTGGGACGCCGAGGACTACGGCGAAGCGCGCTATTTCGGCCACCTCGCCTTCGAGGTGGACGACATCTATGCGACCTGCGAGCGGCTGATGAAAGCAGGCGTCACCATCAACCGGCCGCCGCGCGACGGCGTGATGGCCTTCGTGCGCTCTCCTGACCGGCAATCCGTCGAGCTCCTGCAAAAGGGCGCCGCGTTGCCGCCCCAGGAGCCGTGGAAGTCGATGCCGAACACCGGGAAGTGGTGATTTCGCACGATTGGGGACATTCCAACGATTGGGGACACCTGCCATCACGTGGCGGCCGGGTCGTCGGGCGGGGGCGGCCCGATACCCGCCTCGCCCTGCGATGATGGCCAAGTGCCGCCGGACTATTGCTCACAGGTCGAAATTTGCGAGCGATCCCCCCCGGGCCATCTGCTTGCCCGCTGGTTCAAACGCCTCTATATCTCGCCCCGCTTAAGCTGCGCCCTTCGTCTAGCGGTCCAGGACGCCGCCCTTTCACGGCGGAAACACGGGTTCGATTCCCGTAGGGCGCGCCAGCGTACGATTTGCACGATGCAGTGCGATTTCGCGGCGGTCGACCTTACGAACACTGCCGAAGCGTCGCCCCTCGCGAGTGCGCAGGAATGAGGCGCCTCGCGAGATCATGCCCTGGATCGCCGGGTCCGGCTTGCCTGCTCCTGCACGTACTCACGCAGCGCGCGATTGATGCGTGTCTGATACCCCTCGTTGGATGTCGTATGGCTCTTGAACCAGGCTACGACGTCGGCATCGAGCCGAAGAGTCAACTGCTGCTTGACGGGCCGATAGAAGAGGCCGCGCTTGGCGCCGGACCAGTCGAGGAGCTCCGGCACGTCTGAAGTATCGATGGCATCATCACGGAGCGCCGCGAGCGACTTCAGTTCTGCCCGCTGCTCAGGCGTCAGCCGCTTAGAAGTTCCCTTCTTCATAAGCTCTCCTTTCTCGTGCCGTGGCCTTGCGAGCGCTGATGATGCGGCCGACCTGCTCGCCTTCTTCAGATTCTTCCGGCCAAGTATGAATCACCAGCAGCAACACCGACCCGACGAGTCCAATAGTGTGCCAGCGATCGCCGTCCGGGTGTTGGTCCGGCTTTGAGGCGTGGAACGGATCGTCAAACACCAGCACCGCGGTTTCGAATGACAGGCCGTGCTTGACGCGGTTTACCGCCGCCTTGTCCGGGTCCCACGTCCAGCGCACCGCTACCCCACATGTTAATTACAAATGTGGCGTTACAATCATGTAGTGTCAAGATCGCAGCGCACACAGCGGGCGTTCCGGCGGACACATCGCGGGCGATCGCGGCCTCGCTCCTTGCACCGAGAAGCAGGACTACCTCTTCGTCCCATGGCGCTCATTTACGATTTTGCACGATACCCGCGCCGGACATTCGCCCCGACCGCATGTTCCGGTGCGTCCACGGATCGTGGCGCGCGTCGGCTGCGATTACCCGCAGCTCTGGCTGGTGCCATGAGCACCGCCAGCGCCTCTGCGCAGGCTCTCGCGTCGACGTCGGCGTCCCACGCCTGCTGGAGAACGAGTCCCTGAAAAGCGGCGATCAGGAGGCGGGCCATGGCGTCGTCGTTCAGACCATCCGGAAGCTCGCCACGGGCTCTTGCTTGCCGGATCATGTCGGCCAGCATCGCGCGCGGCGCGTCAACGCCTTGACGCACCGCGACCGCGAGGCGGCGATCATGGAGGCTCTCGGCCCAGAGCGCAATCGTCAGTCTTCGCCACGCACGCTCCTCGGCTGTATTCAGGACGGCAATGAAATTCTCCATCAGGTCGCCAATGGCGGAGGCGAAACTCTCTTTGCCGGACGCGCGCCGGAGCAGTTGCGTTTCGCGCCGATGGCGTTCCTCGACCACCGCGACAATGATGTCGTGCTTGCCGGCGAAATGGCAGTAGATCGCCCCGGGGCTCAGCGCTGACTGCTTTACGATGTCCTGCATCGTGGTCTTGTGAAAGCCATGTCGCGCAAAGCAGATCAGCGCCGCCTCGATGATCTGGCGACGCCGCATCTCCGCCCGCGCCCGCGTGATCCTAGGCATCGGGGCGCTTAACCGCTGCAAGTGCCGCGCGGTAGAACGCATAGCCGCGCATCCTGGCTGCCCTTTGCCCGAAGTATCGCGCCCGGTAGTCGTCGGCCCCCAGATCCTCGAGCAACTCCAGGCCGAATGGCGCGAGGGAACACGCTAAGGATTGCGGATACAAACCGAACGTCCAGGGTTCGCCGGCGCTGGCCACTGCGAGCATGATTCGCGGCGCAGCTTCGAATTTCGTCGGATCGGTGAGGACGCCGCGGTGGATGTAGGTGAACGCCAGCCGGCTTCCCGGGACGAGCGTTCCGGCCCAGGCAAATACCGAGAGCACGGCAGTTTCGGTCAGGTAGTTCGTGACACCTTCCCAGACCACCATCGTGACTTTCGTCGCGTCGAATCCTGCGGCGGCCAGGCGATCGGGAAGGGAAGCGCGATCGAAGTCGAGAGCGACCGAGACGACACGTGAGGGATCGGCGCCCAGCGCCTGGAGGCGGCCCGACTTCGCGGCCGCGGTCGACGGGTGGTCGACCTCGAAAACCGGCAGACCGGACAGGTCCGGCAGCCGCCAAGCACGACTGTCGAAGCCTGCCCCGAGCACCACAAGCTGCCGACAACCCTTCGCCATCGCCTCGGCCACCCAGTCATCGATCAGCCGCGTACGCGCCACCCCCGACGTGCGTGCACCCGGCCAGAACCGGTCGATGAACGTGCGCAGCAGCAGTCCCGCCATCGGCACGGCCGACCACCGCACCAACCGTCGCAGCGCCGGATCGATGAAACCCTCGGCAAACGGGTCGCGAAAGAGCGCCTTGCCGGCTGGTCGCGCCGACTCCAGGGCGCGAAACAGGGCCATGAATTCTGCTGTTCGGCTGAAGCGTCCGGGCTGCACCGCCAGTCTCCCTAAACAGAATGTATATTCTGTTTTTATAGCAGCGCAAAGCGCCTGTCGAGGGCAGGCAAGAATATTGCGCGATTTTCCGCTGTTGCGGGACCCTCAAGCCGATCGCCGCGTTGCTGCCGCACCCGCGCATTGCGCGATGTCGGACTTCGCCGGTCACTGGGAGGGGGGCGACTGGCGCCGCAGCGCAGCGGCTCGCACGTCCGACGGCGTGACGCGATAGCGCCTGCGAAAGTCCCGATTGAAGTGTGACAGGTCGCTGAAGCCGACCTCGAAGGCAATTTCGCCGATTTGAGTGCGCAGGCGGTGGGGGTCGTCGAGCAACTGATGGGCACGGGCGAGTCGCTGCCCGCGCACGAATGCCGAGAACGTCGTGCCTTCTCTCTCGAACAGGGCCTGGACATAGCGCGGGCTCACGCCGTGGCGCGCTGCGACTGCGATGACTGAGAGATCGTGGGACGCTCATCGACGAAGCGGTCGGGCAGGCATTCCTCGCCGATCTCGAGGAACTTAATCAACGCGGCGAATTCAGCGCGAGCTTCATCGTGCAAGTTGCAGTCGGCTCGAAATAGGCCGCGAGGATCGACGGCATCCCCCCCGACGCCAGGGTGGTCGGGGCCAAGGCGCCGGGGGCGCGTGAGGCCATGTGGGAACCTCACGCATTGAATCTAATGTTGTGGCACGCGTCGTGTTCCCGACACAGCGGCCAAATGCCGTCGCCCCTTGCATGGCCGGCCATCCTGATAAGCTGCGTACTGGGTGGGTGGGGGCAGGGACAAGCGGCGTGGTGGCTCGGTATAGCGGCTGGCAGCCCGACCATTCCGATTCTGGTATAGTATCGGCGGCACGGCGACCGCACGAGGGCGCGCAACCTCAGCAAACCATGGAGGGGAGGTCGACATGAATATGCAGCGGCATTTCCTGTTACTGGCGACATTGGCGGCAATCACCCTCGCCTCGGCGCAGCAGTTCGCGCCCACGGCCGCGCCCGCCAATCTTGGCGTGCAAAGCGCCACGTCCATCCCGGATTTCTCCGGCATATGGCGTCACGGCAACCTTCCCTGGTTCATACCGCCGGCGTCTGGTCCGGGTCCGGTCCGGAATCTGTCGCGCGAAAAGGGGACTGGCGTGAGCGACTACAACTCGCTGGTCGGCGACTACAAGAATCCGATCTTGCAGCCGTGGGCTGCTGACGTCGTGAAGAAGAAGGGCGAACTGTCGCTGGCCGGCGTGACCTTTCCAAGCCCGTCGAACACATGCTGGCCCGAACCCGTACCATATCTCTTCAAGCACAGCGCCATGCAGATGCTGCAGCTGCCGGACCAGATCGTGATGCTGTTCAACGAGAATCATGAAGTTCGTCGGGTGCGCATGAACGAGCCGCATCCCGTGAAGGTGACGCCATCCTGGCATGGGGATGCCGTCGGCCATTATGAAGGCGATACGCTGTTGATCGACACTGTTGGCGTCAGGACCAATCGTCCGCATGCGATGATCGATTTGTTCGGCACGCCCTACACCGAGAAGCTGCACGTCGTCGAACGTTACCGGTTGGTTGGCTACGACGACGCAAAAGACGCGATGCAACGAGGCACAAAGGAAAATCGGCGGGCCGGCGGACCTTATGACCCCGACTATAAGGATAAATACCTGCGGGTCGATTTTACGATCGAGGATCAAGGCGCCTTCACGATGCCGTGGACCGCGGTCATGATCTATCTGCGCGATCGCGGCGATTTCCCGGAAATCGTCTGCGCCGACAACACGTTTTCATTTCATCATCAGGAAGGCGACGTTCCGCATGCGGACAGGCCGGATTTCTGAGCAGGCAGCAACTGAGGCGGGAAGCGCATCCTGCGCCGGCGTCCCCACGGCTGGGAGAACGCGACATATCGAGCATCGAAGCCATCTGACTCTTAAGTGATGGCCGACGGATGTTGCTCGACCCGGGCACCGACAGAGAAACGCTCACCTGCCGGATGGATCTTGTTGCAGTGCAATCGCGCGACCGGGCGTGCTGATATTCGCGCGACCGGCCGCGTGATGATGGAGTTTAAGCTTTCGACGCCTGGCCAGGTCACGCCGATGGCGCGCCGGGTTTAGCGTCCCGTCTCAACGAGCGCCGTGGAATCCACCGCGCTCGTTGTCTTCGTTTTTTCGAGTACTCTTTGCACTCGTCAGGTGATGACTGTACCTTTCGCTCGCTTGTCCGAAGCGTGCGATCCTTTGATCTTATCCGTGACGCGAGATCTGCTTCACCGAAGCGAGAAGGTGGCGCTTCATCGGATGATGCGCAAAGGCGTACAGCTGCCGGTGATGCCGCTGGGTGTAGGCCGCGTAGCTCTTATAGCGCGGAGTGTAGGCCGCGTACGCGTAACCCGACCGATGGCGAGGCATATACGCCAGAGCGTAACCGCCGTAGCCATGCACGCGATGGCGCGCATGACATCCGCCGTAGCCACCGCCATAACCGTAGCCACCGCCATAGCCGCCGCCGTATCCATAGTAAGCAGGGGCGTAGCCGTAACCGCCACCGCATCCGCCGCCGGCGTAGCCGTAACCGCCGCAGCCACCGGCGTAACCGAAGACCGGCGCGTAGCCGTAACCGCCACCGCATCCCCCGGCGTAGCCGTAACCACCGCAGCCGCCGCCCCAGCCACCACCGTAACCGAAGACACCGACGGGCGCGTAGCCGTAACCGCCACCGCATCCGCCGTAGCCACCGGCGTAACCATACCCGCCGCCCCAACCGAATCCGCAAGCCGAAGCCGGACTGGCGGCCGCAATTGCGAGACCCACGCCGAGGACTGCTATCGCTGAGTACTTCTTAGAGTTCCACATGCTTATCTCTCCTGCGGAAATCGTTCCGCTTTCCTGTTGAGTGGTTGGTTAACGTACAAACACGTTTAATGTTCTTTGTAGGTTGGTTGTTTTTTTTGGTTGGCGGGCGGGATGTCGTTGCTGGCAGCGAGGCTTGCTCCAGCGTCGCCGCGGCCTCGGGGCGGCTCAGGCGACCGTCCTGCGATGAAGTGAATGTGCTGCCGCAAATTCGAGTCATAAGCGGCGTCATTCCGGGGTGCCGCGAAAATGGCGAGCCTGGAATCCATAACCATGGGGCGAGGGTTATGGATTCCGGGCTCACCATCTTTGGTGGCGCCCCCGGAATGACTGAGCCTGGATTTGCGGACGCGCAACACAAGTGATTGGTTTCATCGAAACGATACTCGTGCATTCATGCAAAATATCGGCACAGAAATAGGACGCGAACGGAACGGAATTCCGATTTGCGGACTTCCCTCGTCACCGACATTAAAAGAAGTGCACGGTGCCACGTGCGCTGCCGGTTTCGATTGCGGATGATAGCGACGACGTTGGCATCGCAGCACGGCGAGGGTAACTATCCGCCAAGCCAAGCCACGGAAGAACAGCGATGCGAGCGAAATTTCCGAAAAAGTCGCCAGACAGCCCAAGATTTGATGGTGGCCGCATGCGGCGAGCGTCGTGGTTCGCTGCTTCTGTATTACTCGCTCTTTCATCTGCCTCGCACGGCGCCGCGTTCAAGCCGAAGGTCGTCGTTGCGGCGTTTGGCCTGTACGGCGATCAAGGCGTGTTCGAGAGCGAGGCGAATGGCGCGGCCCGGCTCGTGGCCGACCGTTTCGGCGGCAGTCCCGTCATCGTGCGCGCCAATACCAAGCGCCGCGATGATGCAAATCTGGAGACGGTCGCAGCCGCATTGCAGTCAGCCGCCGAAGCAATGGACGTTGAAAACGATATCCTGGTTCTGATCCTGACGTCTCATGGCGCCCAGGGCGGCCTTGAGGTCAAGGCCGCGACCCGTCAGGAGACGTTGTCGCCGCTAAACCTCGTTACCGCGCTTAACGAGACGCATGTACGGCACCGCGTCGTGATCATTTCAGCGTGCTATTCCGGAGTTTTCATCCGCCCGCTCGCGGATCCCGACACGCTGGTCATCACCGCGGCGGACGCCGATCACACATCGTTCGGCTGCAAAAATGGAAACGATTGGACCTACTTCGGCGACGCCTTCTTCAACACGGCGTTGCGCCGCACGGCGAATCTGCGCGATGCATTTGTTCTGGCAAGTTCGCTCATCCGCAAACGCGAACGGCAACATAGCCTTACGCCCTCCAATCCGCAGATGGCCGGGGGCGAGAATATTGAACACATGCTCAACGGCGAGGTCGATCGCGTTGTCGCTTATTCGCAGGAGGGCGCCGGGCTCGATCCCAAGTATGCATTTTCGCGCGGTTTCGCGTATGGCGCCAAGGGCGACAACGAACACGCCATCATCGCGTACAGCGAGGCTATCCGGTTCGATCCCAAGTATCCGATCGCCTACAATAATCGTGGTGTCGCGTATGGCGCTACGGGCGACAACGACCACGCTATCGCCGACTATACCGAAGCGATCAGGCTCAATCGCAAGGTTGCGGGCGCCTACGCCAATCGTGGGCGCGCATACCGCGCCAAGGGTGATAATGAGCACGCCATCGGCGACTATACCAAGGCGATCAAGCTCGATCCCAAGTATGCGGCCTTCTATAATAATCGCGGCCTAGCTTACGGCGCCAAGGGCGACAACGCACGCGCTATCGCCGACTATGCCGAGGCGATCCGGCTCGATCCCAAGCTCGCGAGTGCCTACGACAATCGTGGCCGCGCGTACCGCGCCAAGGGTGAAAACGACCGCGCCGTCCGTGACTTCAAAGAGGCGATCCGGCTCGATCCCAAACTCGCGCCCGCCCTCAAGGCGCTCGGTATAGAGCTTTGAATGAACTAAGAGCGCGTCCAGGAATAAGTGATTTAAGAGATTTAAGAAGTGTCATCGCCCAGCGAAAGAGCGTGTGAAGACATTGAAAGTCCTCATCCTGAGGAGGCGGCCCTCTTGGGCGGCCGTCCTGAGGCTCTCGAAGGACGAAGGATGGCAACAGGCACTGCTGAGCCAGTGGCCATCCTTCGAGACGCGCCGCTAAGAAGCGGCGCTCCTCGGGATGAGGTGAGATTATTTCGCGCGCTCCAAAGCGAGCGATCCAGTAACCACCTGTTTTCGACCGGAGCACAGCCGATGACGCGGCGGCTACTGGATGCCCGGCTTTCGCGGGCATGACACTGACGAGCTGCGGTTCATGGAGCCGTGGCCTTCAGGCAGGCCGCGATCAGCGGATTGTTCGCCGCGTTGCGAGGACGACACGATGCAGAGCGCTCGGTCGGAAAAGTGGCTGCATTTCTGGCGGGGCCGCAATAGGCAATGAGCAGCACCTCATCGTCACTGCACTGGGCCGCGCAACTCGCTGCATCGCAGTTCGAGCGCACGATCCGCACCGCTGAGGACGCTCCCGGGGGACCAGGTGGTCCCGCCGGTCCGGCCTCGCCTCTTGCACCCGGGGAGCCCGCCGGCCCCGGATCACCCTTTGCACCGTCCGGACCTTTCCCGCACGCCGCAAGGGTGGCGGTGAAGGCGATCACAATCATTGCTCGATACAATTGAATGCCTTTCAGACATGCGCGGTGGATCAGTAGCCCGCTTGGGGTACAAGAATGATGCCAGCCCCGGTCGGATGTAGTAACGCGACGAGTTTCAAGAGCAGCAAGGTCCGGTCGACTGCCCCCGCGCCGACGTTACGGGGGGGCGGTTTGTGGTGGGGCCTGACTGGCGAGTCGCTCGCTGCGGCAATCTGAAAGGATGAGGATCTGCGCAATCGCCTATTTCTCAATCGCAAGGCCGGCGCTGGCGCGACTATTGCGCGATACCGAGGCGAGGGCTCAACGATCACGTCGCCGCGGATGATCTCGGTTACTCACTATCGATCTTGCTTGCCCAATTGAGCAGCAGAACAACGCAGGGATGTGTTCTGGGAGATCACCCCCACACGCAGGCGAGACCGGACTAAAGGTATTAAAATACCATTTCAGTTCGGGGACGGATTTTAAGCAAAACGTAACTGCCCAGGTTCAACTTGACATGAGGATTTCGGGTGTGAGTCAAGCTTCCAATGACTCAGGCCGCGAATCAGGGGGATTGCACGGGTGCTGCCGAGGTTTTTGGCTCGGCGGACGAACTGTCGGCGTTGCGCGCGGAGAATGCGACCTTGAGGGAGATGATCGCGCGGCAGAGCGAGGCGATCGGCGTGCTGGAAGCTCGGATCGTCGAGTTGGAACGCCGCCTCGGTCTCGACAGCAGCAACAGCAGCAAGCCGCCATCCAGCGAGGGGTTGAAGAAGCCGGCTCGGGTCGGGAGCTTGCGCGAGCGATCGGGCAAGAGGACGGGGGGCCAGAAGGGTCATCCGGGCGACACTCTGCGTCAGGTAGCGACACCTGACGCAGTGATCGATCACTATCCCGAGGCGTGCGTACACTGCGGGGCGGGGCTGACGCGTGCGATGGTGGTCTCGCATGCGAGACGACAGGTGTTCGACTTGCCCGAGCCCCGACCGCTCGTCGTCACGGAACATCGCGCCCATGTCTGCTGCTGCCCATCGTGCGGTGCGGCAACCCGGGGGCGGTTTCCTGAGCAAGTTACTGCGCCGGTGCAGTATGGCGCACGCATCTGCGCCTTTGCGGTCTATCTGCTGCATGGCCATTTCGTGCCGGAGGACCGGCTGGCGGAGCTGATGGGCGATCTGTTCGGCGTGCGGCTGGTGCCGGCGACTATTGCCCGGATGAGCCGCAGCTGCGCCCAGCGGCTTCAAGGCTTTATCGAAGCTGTCCGTGATCGCGTGAGCCAAGCCAAGGTCAAGCATATGGACGAGACGGGCTTTCGCATCGGCGGCCGAACCCAGTGGCTGCATGTTTTCTCGACCAGCCTCCTGACTTTCTATCGCGTCAGTGCCCGGCGCGGCGGCCCACCGCACGCTGTCAGCGGTATCGTGGTGCACGACCACTGGAAGCCCTACTACACGATGACGGGTGTGCTGCACGCCTTGTGCAATGCGCATCATCTGCGCGAGTTGAAGGCGCTGATCGAGATCGACAAGGAAGGATGGGCGCGCAAGATGCAAGCTCTGCTGCGCCGCGCCTGCCACGCCACCAACCTTGCTCGCGAGCGTGGCCGCCCCCTCGAGGCGAGTTTCGTCGCCCGCATCCAACGTCTGCGCTTCCTCAGCGATCCGGACGTGCCATTCACCAACAACCAGGCCGAGCGCGATGTCCGCATGATGAAACTGCGGCAGAAAATCTCCGGCGGATTCCGCTCCGAAGCAGCCGCCGAGGACTTCGCACTCATCCGTGCCGCCATCTCGACCGCCAAGAAACAAGGGTGGGATATCCTTGCAACCCTCATGCATCCCGAAACCCCGTCCCTTGCCCTCAAGTTGAACTGACGTTCCCGATCCCAACCTGGGCAGTTACCTTTTTGTTACAATAGTTTATCGCGAGACTTCCCTCACCAAAACTGAGGCAATGCCCGGGGGCATGATCGAACTCCCTCTCATGCGGCAGACTGAAACGACGGCCCGATGGCAAGCGCTTCTAATGGAGAGTTCGGAAAGACAGATGCGTCGGTTACATGATCACGGCAACGTCAACGGACCCTGCGACAGTTTGCGCAGGTCGCACTCTGTGCGCGCGGTCCTTGGTGATGCTCTTCAATAAAATGTAAGCGGCAGCCGAGGCGCTAACTCAATTGCCGATGTTGGGGTCCAGCAGCTTTGCTTGTGCGATATCGGCACGACCACCCATTTGATCGCCTTTCCTGAGTTTCGCAATGCCGCGATTCAACAAGGCTTGGGCGGAGTTAGGAATGAGTGCAAGTGCCTTGTTAAAATCCTCGATCGCCCGGTCGTAGTTGCCCTTAGTCGCGTATATGAAGCCGCGATTCACAAAGGCTTGGGCAAAATTGGGGACGAGTCTGATTGTTTGGTCGTAATCCTGAATGGCGCGGTCGAAATTGCGCTGTTCTGCATAGGCACTGCCGCGGTTGTAAAAAGCATTGGCGTAACTGGAATCGAGCCGAATCGCCTGAGCATAGTCCCGGATGGCGCCGTCAAAATCGCCTTTGCTTGCGTAGGCAAAGCCGCGGTCGTTGAAGGCCTTGGCATTGCTGGTGTCGAGTTGGATCGTCTGGTCATAGTCGGAAATTGCGCGGCCGAGGTCGCGTTTATTAGCGAAAGCCTCACCGCGCCTGTAATAAGCCCAAGAATAATTTGGATTGAGCTGGATTGCCTGATTGTAGTCCTGAATAGCGCGATCGAAATCGCCTTTGCGGCCATAGGCGACACCGCGATTGTAAAAGGCCGTCGCAACGTCGGGATCGAGGCGGATCGCCTGGTCATAGTCTGCAATCGCCCGATCAAAATCCCCTCTTGCGGCATGCGCGAAGCCGCGGTTCAGAAAAGCTTGGGTGAAGTTGGGATTGAGTCCAATTGCGCGATCGTAGTCTTCAACGGCGTGGTCGAAATCACCTTTGGCCGCGCGCGCGAAACCGCGGTTGTAGAACGCCAATGCTGCGTTCGGATTGAGAAAGATGGCCTGATCGTAGTCTTGGATGGCGCGATCAAAGTTGCCCTTGCCCGCATATGCGAAGCCACGATTGTTAAAAGCCAAGAAATTTTTGGGATCAAGCGAGACTGCCCGGTCATAATCCTGGATGGCGCGGTCGTAGTCGCCTTTGGTCATATACGCGGAGCCGCGGCCAACCAAGGCCAACGCGAGCTTCTCCGGTGTCTCGCGGCCGGACTGGATCACGACAGTGCAGCCATGGATCAGTTGATCGATGGCGGCGCCATCCTTGCCAGCGCACCGATTCCATTCCTCTGAAGATTGCGCGAGGGCCGGTATCGCCGTCAGGCAACCGGCCCCCATGACACTCACTCCAAGGAAAACGCAGACGACGTTCCGACGCATGCGTGAACCCCAAAGTCACGTTTATTTGATTTTGAACGGAATGATGACGTCGCCGCCAAACGTGAACTGCGAACTCTTCGTGCCCGCACCGAAAGGCGTGGTGCCGTTCAAAGAGGTGTCGTAGCGAATCTCCGGCCGGATAACCAATCCATCAAACGTCGGCGGGACCCCCGGGGGCTTGATGTTGAGGCCCAATGTGAGTGCGCCATAAGTGGTCGCTCCGCCACCGAACGCAATCGCGGTCGGGTCCCCGTGCTCGAATTTGACGAAATCAAGATTGCCGGGGAAAGACGCAACGAAGAAGCCATTGTTGTCGCGCCAAATCTCGCCGCGTCCAACGATCTTGAGCCAGTCGTTGATCGCGTAGCCGAAGTATTGCGCAACGCCATAGCCGCTGGCGTTGAAGCCATCATCGCGCGCGTAGTTCAGGTCCGTGATGAGCGTGAGCTTGTCGTTGACCTTCCACGTTGCCGTGATGTCATTGAGATAGCGGAGATCGCTGTTGGGATTGACGCCCGCAAGTACGACCGCCGACACGTTGGGATTTTCCGGACCGATATGGGTAGTTCCCAGGATGGTCAGCGCGCCATCTAACAGGTTCAGCCCGATGCCGCCATGGAACGCAATGGCCGTGTTGTTGTCCCCGCAAGTGAAGCAATTGAACGAATTACCGAACGTCGTATTCACGCCGGTGTCGAGCCCGGCATAGATATCAAGCACCGGGTTCACGTGAGTAGTCGTCATAAAGCCGGTGTGCTTGAAGGGAATGCCGAAATTGAAGATGTAGGAATGCGAGTAAAGCAGATTGTCCGGCGCATAGATCACCTCCGCACCTTCCAAGGTCACGTATTGGCCGACCTTCAGATCGACGCCGCCCGGGGTAAGCCACGGCAGATGGAACAGGGCGTGGGCCTCGACGATGTCGAACTGAGTCCTACCATTGATCGATTCGTCGAACTCGCCGAGGAAATGGGTGTAGCGCGCGTCCGAGCCGAACATTGTCTGGAACTTAAACCCGAAATCATAACCAGTCGCCTTCGGGTCGAGCGGACGCTGGATCGTCAGCATAGCCTGGTTCAACAAGGGCTCATTGGCCTTGTCCGTAAAGAGGTGGCCGAAGTTTATGCCGTCAGCGGGATTGGCCCCATTGGCCGTGATGCCCGCTTCCACATGGCCAGTTATCGTCAAGGTATCCCACCACGACGGCACCTTGGGCGGCGCCTTCTTGTATACCTTGTTGAGATCGGCTGCGAACACCTGTGCTCCGCCCGGAATTCCGAGGCTGCACGCCATCAAGCCAACCGCCGCTATCCCAAGTTGTACCGAACATCGCATGATCCTAACCCCCTCTGTCCCCTGTCAGGCCCGAGCTAAGCCGACGAGAATCCTGATAAATCCCCGACTTTCGACATCATCTCAAGAAAACGCTGTTCGGCAAGGTCAGAGTTGCCGCAATGCGCCCACGAAATGTGCAACGAGGGCGCTTTCCTAAAGAATCCTGTCCATCTGTGTCAGAAATGCAACAGAGTGGCACGAGCGCGCGCCAAAATTTGCGCGGCTAGTCCGCGATCCTCGCATTGCGCTCGGCCAAAGAATGAGAGGAGCTAATTTGATCGATTCTCGTCCGATTTAACGGCGGCGGTGGGAGCCCGAAGGCGAGCGTGCCGCGCATCACCTTTTCCATTTTTCCGTGTACTCCCGCGTCAGACACTCACGCAGAAGCTCCGGGCCGGTCCAAATGATTTCGCCATCTGATCCCATGATCACCATGGCAAGCGGGTCGAGGAGGTTTGGCGCTTGCCGTAACCGGCTGATTTGTTGAATTGCTGCATCGTTGGTGGGATATGGCTCGCGCTGCAGCACACCGATGCAATCAGGGCCATAAGACTGTTGCACCAACCAGTCACCAACGTAGACGAGGATCACCGGCCCAAACTCAGGCTGATGTTTCCAGCGCCGCGTAAGCTCAATGCAGGCCAGCTCGGCAGCCTTGGGTACGGGCCTGACACCTCTTTCCCAATTTTGAATAGTTATGCTGCTGACCCCCAGCTTTCCGCCTGCCTCGGCCCGGGTATACCGAAGCGTTTTCCTCCACTTGCGAAAGTCCCCCCCGTCCATCGCATTTTTCTCCCCTTTTTAGCGGCGAGACGTCAGCGATGCACAACTGTTCGGGCCGAATAGGTTGCGCTCCCGCGAAATAGGTCCCATCAGTGGCAAGCGGCGCAAGCGTCAGTAACGCGCTGACCTTACCGGGGTCGTCGTCAAACCGCCTGCGCCGCCCGGATTGACGGTGGTGAGGTTGTTGATGCCGCCGACCGCCCCGGCATTCGTGAAAGCGTTGCCTCTCCGCTCTCCTCACTGTTCGGGGCTTATTGACTGCACCGTATAGGAGCTTCCAGAGCCACTGAGAGTGAAATGGACCTTGTCTCCTATTTTCACCTTTGAAAGCTCCACTGAAGGCGCCGTCGTGAATTCCATCTTCATCGCGGGCCATTTGATTTCGGCTATAGGACCGTGATCGAGGGTCACCTTTCGGCGTGTCGCATTCACCGCAGTGACGGTCCCAGTACCGGAGGCGGTCGTCTCCTGCTTCGTCTTACTCATCCCCGGCATGTTCTTCATGTTGGGCGCCTGCGCGCGAACCTCGCCGCAGGTAAGGAGCGCCGACCCCATACTAAAGAGCAGGGCTAAACCGAGAAGGGCCACCCGGTGCTGGAATCTATTGTCGAAGCAAAACATGGAAGTCCTCCGGTACCTGTAGGTCTAGATCACGGGCGTTGCATGGAGCCCTAATTGGCCGACATCGCCCGCCTTCGGGTCGGCCAGGGTTTGGATCGAGCCTGTCGCAGCGCATCTTGGACGCGACCTGCCGGAACGTGGTCCGCGCCGTGTCGCTCCGCTTTCGGCGCGTGTTCATTTCGTCCCCTTATTCAATTCGAGCGCGCCTGGCGGAGCCGGATGCGCCAACCCGCCGGCACGATTGGCATGCCACGTGGCGGCGGGCAATCCGATTCCCTTGACCACCGCGTAGATCGCCGGAATAACGACCAAGGTGAGCACGGTCGCCGACACCATGCCGCCGATCATGGGAACCGCGATACGCTGCATCACCTCGGCG
>WNFO01003114.1_pt1 | contig 16324 bp, 19 predicted proteins | sample 5400251 | NCBI WGS metagenome assembly WNFO01 (sample SAMN13153354, study PRJNA577476) | soil metagenome | isolation source: 100 cm saprolite under Madrone tree | place: USA:California | collected 2016-06-14 | reverse complement strand
GGCGTTGGGTGGCCTGGGGCTTGGTTGTGGCGGGGGGGGGGTTTGGGCGGGCTTTAAGGTCCTTCCTGACTTCGGTGGTGGCCTTAGCTAGGTTGGCAAGCGTGTTCTCCAGGCTTGTGAGTTGAATCTGGAGTGAGTTAAATTCTTTGGCGGGGGTGTTAGCTGAGTGGGGGCTCTTCAGGAGAAGGGCCTGGGCGAGAGGGTCATTTATGAAGAGGCTAATGAGGTGGGCACTTGCCCGCATGGACTCGTTTGGTTGGACCAGCTTAGCGGGGTGCATGGCTTTGAGGTAGGCAAGGCATAGGCCCAGCATAGCACTCAGAGAGTCATGGTTGGGAGGGAATGAGTTCTTGAGGCTTTCCCCAGGGAAGGGGAGGAAGGTTGGGAGATTTATTGTCTGAATAACAGGCATGGTGGTGGTTCGGGTTCAAGGAGGATGGTGGTGACTTTTGGTTGAGCGGGTGTGGGTGGCAGGTATCCTCACAAGGACACACGAGACTCGGACGTGTGCGAAAAGGATTCTCACGACTAAGTAAGTGCGCGGTCACTGACAGATTCAGAAACTGAAAGCCATCACGCCCGTGGTAGATGATGACCGTCCATGCAGTTACAATTTCTGAACGTACCGAACAGGGCAATTATATTCGTGCCGCCCCCGAGGATCCGGGGAGCCAACTGTGGGGATAAAAAGAGGCTAGTCGACAATCCGAATGTAGTCCGAGTACTGCCGGAAACACCAGCAGTATCGCGAGCTTCAAAACTTGAAATACAATATCACCCACCTCGACACATAATTGGGCTGCTCTTGCTCTGCTTGCATTGCATTACAACCGGAAGATGCGATACCCTTCATATCCGAGGCATTAATCCTGATAGCACAAAAGACTCCTATCAATGATTCAACATCCATCGATGCCGTGCACTGCAAGGCTTTGACACATGGAAATATACAAATATCATGATGTTGACTCACGACTTTTCCTCTAAATGTCGCCGGGTACCGGATAGTGAGTGCACCTTTTTTACAATAATAACTGCCTTCAATTTTTAGCCCACTTAGTTTCTACTGGACTGTGTCCTCTCTTTTCGATTTCATTGAACGCCTTGAGTCACCTCCATCTAATCGACACCATATCCATATCCCACGTAGATGCGAGGGTACAAGATAGTCGCTCGCATCCTCCTTACGCTTTCCGTCATCAACTTCGCGCTCACAGCTCCTGTAGTAGTACGAGAGCTTGAAGTGCGCGTTATAAAGTCGAACGATGGGCCTAGGCCGAACTCAGCACCACCGATAGGTAAATTATTCCTGTCACATGTTCATCTCGGCCAGCTGGCCCTACATTTCGCTACCCTGCCCTTGCAATTCACCAACCCGCCCTTGCAATTCGTCAACCCGCCCTTGCAATTCGTCAGCCCGCCCTTGCAATCGCCCTTGCAGTTCGTCAGCCCGCCCTTGCAATCGCCCTTGCAGTTCGTCGGCCCGCCCTTGCAGTTCGTCAGCCCGCCCTTGCAATTCAGCAACCCTCCCTTCTAACTTGTTCTTCACCTGAGCGACTTGTTGGACAAGCTCTTGATAAGTGTTGATGAACTGTGTTTGGTTGAAGACCGGAAGGTTTGGAATGAGGACTATTTCATGGGCGAGCGCTAAAAGAGCTTGTGCAATTTTGGCGAAGTCCGGTTGAGCCATTTGAAGCGTGTGTGTAGTGTGTATGCGGCGTAGGCGTGGAGATGGTTATGGTTTGTGTTTTCTGTGTTTTCCGGAACAGATGTATGACTGGCTGACATAAACAAGGGTATAAGAGGGTATAAGAGAGCGCGTGCTGACTACTCACTAGAGGATATGCAATGGAGTACTAGTGGTGAGGGCAGAAAGTGGGAAGAAAGTTCTCTACTGTCGCTGCCCCAAGCAGCGACCTTATATGCTGCTCAGCCCGATAGGAATTCATCTGCTCAATGATCGGGAGGCAATCTGAGTCTGACAGGTGATAAGGACGGCTCAACGGACAACGTGTCCGAGTCCGGAGCGAGAAGGAAGACTTCTTTCCGCCTTCCTTAGCTGTACCCCCTTGCTTATATCAGCGATCATACGTCTGTCCCGCGTGAGCTGAGTGTTGGCTGTCACAACTGGTGGCCTTCCACGGCCGTCACCTCCACAAGATTTATATACTGTACTTCTCCCGTGCCGACGAACTGGGCACCCAAGGCCATCAACGGTACTGAACCCCCCACCGAGCCCGGATCCACTGCATTCTGAGGAGCACGAGTTCTAGAGCATATTTAAAGGCAAAGGCAAACTCAAGCGTCGCTTTTCTGGCTATGGATCACTGAATGCGGCGCAGGGGGTACTTGCGAGCTACCTTTAATTACTCTAGGGCGCTTCCCACCCTCTCCTGTCTATCTTCAAATCACCGTAGTCCCATTCTGACATTCTGATTTTCTTCAGTTCAAGTTATCGAACGACCCTTGACCTCTTTGATTCGTGGCGCCATCGGCCGTGGTATAGGTACGCGTTTGCACGGCCTCAGGCTCCCGGGCTACCTCCAGAACCGAAAGAAATTGGTATCGTGTACTGTAATTCTGCTAATTTGAATGACGAAGATTCCTTTGGTGGGTGTTTTAGCTCACAGGATGCTTGAAGCTTTATTAGACCAGGTGCCTCAGGGAGGAGCGCAGAAGCATGGTCTGCGCTATTTGGTTTTCAATGCTTTACTGGCGGATTCGACTAGAACGCTTTGGCGCGAGGATCATCTGGCATGGATTTGGTGGACTGGCTCGGACACTCTCAATCGACTTTCACAGTCACCGCCATAAGTACTCAAAGCGCGCACGCGGGCCTCGCAGTTCAGCCTCTTGCCAACGTCCAAGGCACGGTACTAAGTTCGGCGCATACGGTCTTCACATCCACCCATACGCCAGCCTCCGGCTATGAGCATATCATTTCGCCCTATCCTCCCCTCTTTCTTGCACGCGCTTGTTACCCTCGTCCTCTCCGTCGCTCCACGATCACAGATCACATCGCCCGCTTTCGGCATCAACGGTGTCAAGCTCGATAGGCTCGCTCCCGTGGACATGCCTTTACGATACACCGGTCGTCTGTATGTCTTGGCACAGACAAATTTGAAGCCCACCCCGTTCGCCGCGCAGGCCCCAGCTACTCTTTTTGTCTGCCAAAACGGGCGCACAGTCGTATCTGAGGCATTTGCGTATGTCGCCCGCGTCCCGCCGATGGGAATGGAAAGAAGCTCACACGAGTAGGACCAATCTCGTCAGAAATAGCTAAGTTTACTGTTGTTATAACACATACAAGGCCTTATCAATAGACCGGAAATTGGTCTACCAAACTTCTGCGTCCTCTTCCACCCACCGGGGGCCCTGAAAACTACTAATCGTCTAGTTCTCGGCTTCAAGGATACTCTTTACGGAGGTAGACAGGGCGCCAGGAACCATATTTTTACCCGGTGGCCTATGTTCCCGTTTTAGTAGATGTTATTCTCTCAAAGTGGGATGGCCCAGAATTACTACCCCCTTGTCCATATGTTACTGTAAAGCCCACCCCTTGTCGACTGTCGCGCTCGCTTTCCCCCCATTCACGCCTTCCTTCTCTGTGCTGTTCTGTGACCACACTCGCTTACCGCATTTCTCATCCTCGTATCTTTTTAAACGATTACTACTGGACCTCACGTCATGAGTTCTGACATCGATCTTGAGGCTCAAGGAGTTGCGCAGGCCGCACCATGTGCTGGTGCGTTTTTTTCTTTCTTACCGCTGTCCTTTCTGCCAGAAGCGCTAACATTTTGCGAGAAAGAAGTGGGAGGAAGTGAGACGCCCGAAATGGCTATCCTTCAATCTCACGCGAGCACTGTCACAAGCGCAGCGTTGCCAATGTCTACCGGTCAAGACGTCGAAGATAAGGCACGGCCAGTTGTCTCTCAGGCGGAAGTTGAAGCCTGGGATGCAACCTCTACTCCCACTTGCAGTTGTATCCCAAGCGGAGTATTTCGTCCTTTTACCTCAATGCGCGGCGGAAGCGACATCGGCTACTCCCAGCGCTGTGGGGTTGATGACGCTACCGGTGATCAGCCAACACAAGGGGGAGAGGCACAGACCCGTGTGTATTTTCCCACGACTATAGAGATATGGTTGACCTGATGGATATAAAATCAACCGCGGCTTATCATCCCGACTGCCGGCCCTGGTCCCCACAACACCGCCTCAGACCCCACACCTGAACAAAGACCTGAAGAGCCACGAATGATAGGGGACTTTGGCGGAAGTGCTAGCGAGTACTGGAGACTCTTCAGAGATGAAGCCAAGAGCCACGATGAAGCGCGAATCAATACTCTGAAAGATGACATGGAGAGTGCCCTCATATTCGTGTGTTCATGTTCTATCGGTACCTATTACGGACTTTGTAATACTGATGTGTGGCCCCACAGGCTGGTTTATTTTCTGCAGCTCTCACTGCATTCGTACTCGATAGCAAACAAGACCTGAAACCGAACCCCGCAGATGAAACGGTCTATTACCTCCGACAACACTCTACCATCCTCTCTCAGATATCCGTACAGCTATCATCCATTGCGCCACAAGTTTCCATTCCTTCCACTTTGCCAGCCCCTTTCCCTGAATTTATCCCCTCAGCATCTGACGTCCGTGTCAACGTTTTCTGTTCATGGCCCTCGCCTTTAGTCTTATCGCAGCACTCCTAGCGATCCTAGTCCAGCAATGGGTCCGCGATTACATGCATGTCTTTCAACGATACAGCGATCCTTTGAAAAGTGCTCGACTTCGACAGTACTTGTATGAAGGATGCGAAGTCTGGTACATGCCGAAGGTGGCCGAGGCTGTACCTGGATTCCTCCACGTCTCCCTATTCCTATCCTTCGCGGGACTCGGAGACTCGCTATTCAAAATCAACACGACGGTCGGAATAAGTACCATTGTTCCCATCGGTATCTGTGGCCTGCTATATATCTTGACGACTCTTGTGCACATCGCATATCCGCAATCGCCCTATCAGAATTCATTTTCCGGTGTTATCTGGTATCTATTCCAGAAGTTGCATGGCCGGCGATTCAGGGATCGAGGACCCGATGGAGAAATGAAACCTGTGAGTGCGAAAGTGGCAGAGGGACAGATGCAGCTCGCGATGGAAGAGAAGAAAGAACGCAAGGACCGAGACGTTCGGGCGATTCAATGGCTGATTGACAATCTCACGGAAGATGCAGAAATGGAACAGTTCGTGATGGCGATACCCGGCTCATTTAACACAGAGTGGGGTGTGGAAGTCTGGAAGAGGGTCGGCGAACGAGACAAGAGCATTGAAAGAAGCCGGAAGGAACCTGCTGGAGAGTTGCTCATGGATATGACCGTTTCAACTGCCAAGGCCACGACACCTGCCCACCCTTCATACTCTGGGAGGATCCACCACCACATCTCTAGATCGATCATTCACCTGATCAAGAAACTCACACCTGATCATTCCCCTACCGATGCACCGATACACACACCTGTAACATATCCACCTAACGCTCACCTGGGATCTGCCATTGCTACATATCCAAGAAGATGTCGTCCACGAACTCAGCATACGTGTCACCCGCACCTTGGAGATTTGCAGAAACCGTCAATTTCTTGCAAATGACGATATCGAGAATAAGTTATGGCGGAGGCGCACACGTGCGTGTATCGAGACCATTGCATCACTGGTATCCTGTGCAAACGCCAAACTTGCCTGGTTTGGAGACGTTGTGAGGCCGCTGGCAGATATCGGGACCTCTGAAAAGCCTCTGGAATTGTCGTTGGAAGGAACTGGCCGGTCGTTCGTTATGTGTTGGATCTGCCTTTCACTCATCGTCATTCGAAACTTCCTCGAGTTGTACGCTGGAAGGTGGACTCGGGATAAAGCGACAGAGGGGATGGAATTTCTAGCAAAGGAAGACGACACTGGCAACAACGATGCACTGGCAGGTGCTCGGAAGATTGACAAAACTCTTCGGAAAGCAATGGACTATCTAGAAGAGTTATACGACGATCTGTGCTACACAGAAGACCTGACAGAAGAGGCAGAAGGAATCCTCCGTAACCATGACTATCTTGTCTCAGAACTGGAGCGAATCGATAAAGAAGCTGACAGCCTTACCGATGTAGTCGACTCTGAGATATACAGACTACAAGATAACTTTAAACTTAAGTTTGGTCAAATCATTTCCCAATTTCCATGCATTCTCGACGACTTCGACCGCTATGCAAATAGTCAACCCTTCGGCCGCCTTGTCGAACTGTACCGCGATACTCGTAAAACGCAATTTATACGACCGAGGGTGTCCCTCAAGAGCATGTGCTCCCCAGCCGCGACACTCCGTAATATTCTCGAAGGAAAAGGGGATCGCGATAAATACAAAGAACTGCTGAAAAACCTGAAAGATTTACCCTTTGGTTCACGATCCGGTTTGTACGGAAATGTGGTGCAACGACAGCTATGGCAGATGCAGGATCTGCACAATGGAGGCGGGCTTGGCTTCACAGTCGGGCTTTTCTTCCTTGCTCTCGATCAGCTATTATCCACATCTTCGTCAAGCAATTCCTACTCTACGCTATACATGGGCGCATTTCGGACCATTACATCTGACTGGAACAAGTACAAACACTTACTTGGAACACAAAACCTCCTTCTCTATATCGCCTGGTCGCGCTTCGAGGAGTTTTCAGACCGTTACCCTGCTTGTATCGTTGACGAGTTCCTGAAATTACTGGGAAACGTTTTCGAAGGACAGACACGTTCACGTATTGGCGAAGCAGTACGACAATTTACATCCTTACATGGTCTCAATAATGTTCCGTTTTGGGATAGAGTGTTGGCGGTTATTGGGGCACAGCCACGGTAATTCTAGTGTTTTCGTTTACTTTTCAACATTCTGTGCAGCCTGGATGTCCCCTGGTCATACATTTTACGGCTACATGCGGAATACTCTTCATTATTCTTCATAGACCCCCGGGGCCCGATGAAGCTTGAAATAAGCGATGACTTCAATTGTCACGTCCATTGGTGTGGATGAAAGGCAACCCCTATCAGGACGTATAGGCCCGTCGTCGGCTTGATATCGTTGTTTGATAATCCCGAGTACGATCGAGGAATGGAAGAGCGGCCAAGAATGCACCGCCTTCGAGAGGGTCTTGAGGAGGATCGTCGTCCTGTTGTGCTTTCTCTTCTTGAGCGTGCTCTCTCACACACACAATGTTGACCTGTAATGGCATGCTTGTGATGAAAACACGTATGGGATAATGCTCGATGTGATACAAATGCGTAATTGTACAGTGCGCGGCATGTGTTGGGGAGACATGAAAAGATGATACGGGAGGAAGGGTTAGTCACGCATCATCGAAGTAACTCGCAAGGGCGAGGGTGAAAGTCCGTCAGGTACAGTCCACGAAAAAGCGAAGCCGGCGCTGAAAACCGAAAGCCAGCGGTGTAAAAGCGCGCATAGATGTCCTTCTCAATAGGTTCAACTATAGTATACCCTGTGATTCCGACCGTCAATAAAAAATAATACATAGTAATAATAATAAGTCGGACTGACCCTCGTGCGGTGGTAGAGATGGGCTTGAAGTCGGCCCGGCCAGAATCGACAAAGTGGGCCAGGACCTCGGCCCAGTCGTTCCGCTCATCCCACGAGATCTTCGCGGGAGGGTCGACTTCGACTGGCATCACTTGGCTCACGGCTCCACACTGGATCAGTACTACGGCCGTGCCGATCCCGCCCGCCCGTCGGCAGCGTTCTTCACGACGTTGAATGTCTGCTGCTACCAGTGGGTCGTGGGAGGTGACGTATGTGCGTGGGACAACGTGTGTGCCCTTGATGGTGAATCTGTGGTAATAACAAATGGTAAGGACGAGGGACAAGAATGGGAACCCATAGTGGGACTCACTGCCGATTGGGGTCACTTGATGGACGTGGGGTGAGCTCAATGAGGAGGGCGGATTGGCGGACGTTGGAGGGTACGCGTTTGAGTTGGAGAGCCTGGAAACCTGCCCAGCCTAGGAGGGTGGTGTGCTGGGAGGTGAAGCGGCGGAGGAGCTTGGCGATGTTTTCGGCCGGGTAGTCGGCGCGGATTGGCTGCTGCTTTGTAGCGGCCACTTGGGCCACTGTGTGTTGGCAGATTCGTTTGTGCGATGGCCAATGCTTCCTCTGGCACTCTTGGGACTACATCAGAAAAGTTTATTATTAGTTTGATCGGCTGCGGGGGTGAGGCAGAAAGAGGAGGACTCACGCAGTAATTTGTGGTTAACTGCATGACGTCAGAGGACATTAAGTTAGTGTTCAGGACCCACCGGACCAAAAGGCAAAAGAGTGACGTACACAATCACCACAGAGACGGAATGGTCTGATTGTCGGCTGTTCGATGGACCCACAAGTGTCGCATACACGGACACCCCTTTGTCTGTGGCTGTGACTCGGAGGGGTGTAGTAGTTGGCGGCAGCGGGGGTGGCGTAGTAGGTGGTCATTGCGCGAGATTGATCGGAAAATGAAGCAGTACAGAGCTTGGGAGAGTGGGATGACTCGAAGGTTTCGATTGATGACTCGTCTGGGGGGCCATGGTGTGGAGAATTTATATGTTCGAGATCGCAGGTAAGGGTACACCCAGATTTTCAACCGCTACAGGTAGTACCTGTCTTGAACAACAAAAGAGAGGAGCAATCCCCCGCAATTACCAGAGATGCATCTGAAGCATCGCGATGAAGGTTTTTTGTCTGGTTTTTTTTTTTGTTTCGGGTAGAGAGGACGTGGGATGGCATGTTGGGAGTAGACAATAACACAGAGGAGAGGCAAGACAAAAAGGACGGCCGATATGGCGGGCGCCTGTGCAAGTCAAGACAATTAAGGCATGCCACTCACTGTATGGCTTATTCCCAAACACAATAACAACCACCAACCGTTCTCCCAACCTAACGGCCCCGATCCCTCCATCATGCCACGAGCTCTCACTGCCAATTGTTGTACTTACCAGCTCAGTATAACCTGTCGCTATCCCAACGTCGCTGGACGGACTGTCAAGTTGCTTTAGCTTTAACTTTGTGCTCGACCGGATCCCGCCGAGCGATCAGGGACCTTTCTATGTGATGTTGTCCAATCGACGGGAGACTTTTACCCCAAACTCTAACTATGCTACTTTCAGCCTCGATAGTCGCGCTAAAACAGTGGCAGTGGCGTTTCCCCCTGACCCCACGCCTGCGGTCACCGCAATCAATCCTTAACAAGGTGCCCGGTCTAAGGTGGGGTTTTCGGTCGTGGGCTGAGGGTACTACTTGCACGAAGACTGAAACGCACCCCTGACAGTAACATGAGAAGCCCAATTCGAACCGCGCAATTTCACTTTCAAAGTTGACCATCATGAGGCAATGAAGGAAGACACTGTAAAATCTCGTCCAGCTCCGCTCCCTCGAGTGATCGGATGACTAAATGACCCTGGGCCTTAGTAATCTAGTATCCAAGGATCGCTCATGCTTATCACCTCATGCAGTCTGGCCAGTGTCTGGCTCGGTACACCGGCCTCCCGTCATGGCGTCTCGGCCTAGCGATTTAACTTATATGTGTATATGCCGGCCAGCTCACACACACATCAACTAAACTTAAGCTTATCGACCACGTTGTTATCCCCACATCCGCCAACATCCGCCACTCAGGCTACCTCCCCCATGGCTCTCCTTCCACCTAATCATTTTCTTGCCCTACCACGTCCAGATGTCCTTGTAGGCCCTCCTGTAGGCGTCGTTGACACTACAACTCTCGCTGCACACGACTTTGATGTCGATACTCGTACCGGATTTATGCCGCCAGATCCTCCTCTTGCTAGACTACCCTCACAGTGGGAACCTTGGGAGCAGTTACTCGATGACGCGCAGTCATATCGATTGCAACTGGGCAACAAAATCAACATCACGGATGAGGAAAAAGCTCGGTCAGAATCGTGGCGAGCTCGCGTCGCACAGGTCCCGTCATTGCCTATACCTCTCCATTGGCATTTTTACAACATTACAAATCCAGTTACCGACGCTACCTACAGTTGAGCTGTGCCAATCAGAGTTGCTCTTACGGCGTTCTCATCATGTACTGGCATGGGCCATGCATTTCTACGTCCACTCCCTGCCACCGGGAGCCGATATTCGTATCCCGGCGCCCATCACCGTGCCACTTCTGCAGATCTGCGTACAGCTGCAACTTCCCCCCGTGATTACCTATTCGGACGACGTGCTTTATAACTGGGCGCTCAAAGTGCCCTCGACCGAACCAACGCCGGCCCTGGACAATCTCCACTGTCTCACATTGTTCACTGGTACGCACGACGAGGAAGAATTCTACCTCGCCAGTGCGCGCATCGAATTGCGCGGCGTCGACGCGCTCGAAATCATGCGCGCCACCATGGACGAGCTCTTCGTTGGCGATACGCTCGCCGCTCGCCGCGTCACGCGCTATCTATACATTCTCGTCCGCGTCCTCGACGACCTCGCCAGACTCCTCCTCGCTGTCCGCAATGGCTGCGATCCCGACGTATTTTATCATGTGATCAGACCCTGGTTCAACGGTGCCGACTCAGGCTCGAAGAAATGGACGTTCGAGGGCCTCGGCGGCACGGGGCTGCGCGTCCCGACCGAACTATCCGGTCCAAGCGCCGCGCAGAGCTCGCTCATACACGCCTTGGACACTTTTCTCGGCATCGATGATACATCACCTAATCCGGCACATCCCTCCCTTTCGACATCCCTTCCCTCTTCCCCCTTGACACCTCCACCTGCCCCAGAGATGGGAGCACCCACCGCTACCGCTACTACGGCCCACGTCCCGCCCAAGGCCCCATTCCTAACCCGCATGCGCGCCTACATACCCCGCCACCACCGCAACTTCCTCCGCCACCTCGGCGCCACACCGCGCCCCTTACGCGCAGCCGTAGCGCGGATGGGCGACGCGGCGCTCACGGAAGCGTATAACGCCGCCGTGGACGCGCTCCGTCGGTTCCGCGACGCTCACCTCCGCATCGTGGCGCTTTATATCATCGGTCCGTCACATCACAGTGCACACACTTCCGCTACTGCTCCGACTCTTGGGGGTCAAGTTACTTCTATCGCTATCACCGCTGCCGACGACGACAATGTGGCTGCTGCCGAGGTCTGCACGGGTCAGAAGAGTACCGGGATTGGAACTGGAGAAGTCGCGCCGCCAGCGCCGGGTCTGTTGCATGGGACGGGTGGGACAGACTTAGTTAGGTTCTTGAAGGGCGTGCGGGACCGCACGTTTGAAGCTACGTTGCCAGTGAACTCCGGCACACCATGATATGTATTTGAACACGGAATCATTCATTTATTGGTTTATACATCAATAGTTACTGTAATTCGACACACTTGATATAAAAGGAGAGGATGGAACACGGGGACGTAGCCACATACCATAAACCAGCACGCCATACTGTATCAGACGATGTATGAGACTTGTTGCGGAGTGCATGAAGTTGTCCCAGGTCTCTGTTCTACCATCTCAATGGCAGAATGTGTGCGATGGTGGTATACTGTACGAGTTGTGTCCCCGTTGCAGAAGCATCGAGGGGCAAGTCGTGCAACCACGCCAGGTAGCAATTGTTTACGCTCGATTCGCTGCTGTCGCCAACTAAAATCAGAAGTCTCATTTTCCGTTCATGTGAGGCCATTACACCAAACGATGTTGACAAGCTACAGAAGAAAGCCGAGAACCAATCATCATCTCCCCGTGGCCGGCACAGCAACGTACTAAGAATGAAAAGCAGAGGTCTCTGTTCCATCGGCGTAGCAAGTAGAGTCGTTGGATGGATGGATGGCACGATGTTGAGTAGTTAAATGAGTTGCTCGAAGGGAGGCTCTCCAGCGCTGTTGTGATCGAACTCGTTGCCAGTGCGCATGGCTACGAGGAGGCTATCGTCCTGATGATGTCGGCTTCCTGCTCAGTGTCGGTTCGAAGGGACCCCAAGGTGGAAGCAAGAATAAGCAAACCATAAACGAGCACGGATTGCTGTGGGGTACTAGGATTGAACGTTGAACTTGAAGTTTGAACATGATGTTTCGATTGGCTGAAGCGCCACCGGGAAATAAGAAACTGTGCTGTGCCTTCCAGTACTCAATAGTTTGTTTGAGGCTCGCATGAAAGTTTCTCCGGCGTTCGGAATCCATCGGATTGACTCGGCCCATCATAAGGGCCTCAATTGGACGAGATATCTCCTCCGCCCAGAACTTGTCTGAGTTCACGTAACATAGTCTGGCTCAGTTATTATAACACCAAGTCCACCTCGCTGAACAGGGCATGGTCCTGTGGGTGCGGCCGCAGGACTGCTGGAAATCAAATGTTTCAGTATTTTGCCTCTGTAGACAAGGAGGCCGCCTTGCCTTTTCGTCCTTCATGGCAAGGGTATTTGACTCATACAACTTCCGTAGCTCAATGGCCTCTCAATGTAAATATTTTGCGGCTTCCAAGTGCCTCTACACTTGGTCCAAAAAAGAGAGCTCTGTCGTTGGATCCCGGCATCGCTCGGTTGCAAGAACTCTCATGAAGTGATCTTGCTGCTTCTTGGACGTGTCAGTGACCTTCAGTGACTCGCAGTAGTGGAAGAGAACTATATATATGTAACTAGATACGAGTGACTAGGTACAGTCAGCGATGCGTTATGGATTGCGGTACAGTAGGACTCACCGGTGCACTCACCCCTTAGTGTCTCGTAAGAGAAAGAGAAAGAACACTACATCACGTGAGCCCTCGGACAGCTTGAGACACTCGTGTTGTGACTGGTTCTACCGCTTTCTCTCTAATGGACGACACACCACCACCCCCGGAAGCTTCTCCGCCTCCACCTCCGCCAGTAACCTCCGGATCACCAACAGACTTCTTGAAAAACGTTGTTGGGAAGCGCGTTGTCGTCCGCTTGACATCTGGAGTTGACTACCGCGGTATTTATCCCCTTGTCTTTGCCTCGCGCCCGGTAACCGGTTAACCACTGGTCCAGGTGTATTGTCTTGCCTTGACGGATACATGAACATCGCTCTGGAACAGACAGAGGAGCATGTGAACGGAACAGTGACAAATCGTTATGGAGATGCGTTCATCCGTGGCAACAATGGTCCGCTGGCCACCCTCTCTTCCGTTATTGTCTCCTGACGTTGGTTATACACCACACAGTACTCTACATATCAGCTGCTGAACCCCTGTAAACCATTGTCTGTCCCTGAGCTTTCTGCAATGTAGGAGTTGATTCACCCAATTGTCTGGCTGAGTTCCTTTGCTGGCCACGCCTATCAATAAAGTTTGGAAACTTATCGCAGGATTCGATTCCCTTGTCAGTGTCGGGCGCTCTCCTCATTCCACATGGTAAGAGTCATAATTAGCTGCTCAGATTTTGAGTGGGCTCGGACGCAGAATGTGTTACGCGCGGTAAAGTTACTTCTTAATCAAAGCTCTGATAAGAGGGCTGCATCCGATTTGCTTTCGGGCCGTACCAACAGCGAGCGAGCGCGCCTCGAAACCGTGTCCAAGCCACGTACAGTATCCCCTTCCGCCTGTATCCCATTACAGTACGGGACTTTAGATTTCGGCACGCAAGCCCACAACCGAGGCATATACTATATTCTTTACCCCCACTGAGGTGAAAGCTCTACGACTCGGTAAATTCATGCCCCGTTGCTATCAGGCACATCCTTGCGAGCCCCGCCCCAACTGGCCCTTCTTCACGGCAGCCACGTGCGTCCATCTCCGGGACCGACGGAGCCCAAGCGAGTTCGCAGCCAGCCAGCCAGCCAGCCAGCAGGCCAACAGGCCGGCGCAGCATGAGAACCCACCGGTACCCACACCCAATCATAATGGGAGCCAGTGAGCACATGGCCGTTGGCCCGATAAAAATTGCAGACCCAATCGAAAATTATGGGGCGTTTTGGGAGCGGCGGCGGACGGTACTGTTTCTCGCCGTCCATCGGACTCGAAGAGGGATACCGATGATGGTGATGATGGCGGCGGTGTGCGGTGTATGTCACGGTAGCCTGAAGTGATGTGATTGCCAGATATTATAGGAAAGTCAACACCGAAAGGACGGGTGTAGTGCAAGTTCCGGTATGCTGTTATACTGCTGGCATGAACGAGATCGAAGAGAAGCAAAAGAGGTGGTTCTCCCATGGTATGTGAGGGTACTGTATACGTATGATTGAAAGCTTACGCGTAGTACCCGATGTTTCAGGTTGGTTGCGTTAGCCACACCGTGACCAACTGGTAGAATTACTCACTCCAAGGGCCGTAAATCTACATCATGATGCACACAATGCGATCAGCGCACCGACGGAGAGGAAATCACCGCAAATGATTTGTTTGTACTCCTGTAGAGCGCGGAAAATGACGAAAGCTCTCCATGATGTGGACGTCAGCCTGAGTGTCATCCACTGACTGAAGAAGGCCAAAAATAAACTGTATATCCATTGCTTCAGCCTTCGCCTCGGTTCCCGAGTGGCCCAACCTGTGGATAGACCAAGCCACATCATCCACCAAGTAAGCGAAAGCGACTGTAGAGGCACATGACCATGTTTCCCCCTAAACCTTCGTCAGGTGAAGAGTCGCAACCCTCACACACCCTCAGCTATCATTCGTTCCGGCTGCTCGACGTACCCGCGCCATGTCTCCACAAACGCAGCAAGCTCCGCCCCCTCGACGACGCGATGATCTGCCGACCAGCTAACGCCCATCTTGAGCCTCCGCTCACCTTTCCCATCGCCTCGCTCGACGTCCCACACCCACCTTGCGCGACCCAGAGCAACAATCGCCACACCGCCTCCAGGCACTAGCAGAGGCATCGCGCTCTCGCCAGCACCTATTGAGCCTATGTTGCTCACGGTGAGTGTCCCGCCCTGTCGCGGAAGCTCGGCTGGTGTGAGCCCGCAGGGAACTTGACGCCCAAGATGCGCGAGATGTTTAAGTGCTGCGGCGAGGCTGTAAACCGAGTGCTTGTCTATTGCCCGAATGGTCGGCGTGTATAGCCCGGTTGGCGTCGAGAGTGCTATGCATATATCCGAGTGCGCGCGCAAGGTCATCGACGGCTTGCTGCCGTTGTTTGAGACATTCCCGGGTGTGATTGAAGAGCGGAAAAGCGGCCAGGCATGCATCGCCTTTGAGAGGGTCTTGAGGAGAACGGGGAGAGAGGTCAACTTGTCGTAGGTGCCCGTAACTGGTGGGGTAGGAACCGTAGGTGCAGCAACGAATGATGAAGGAGAGACTGGTTGAAGGACTGTTGGTTGTCGTGAAGGTGGGAGGTAATTCTGTGGTATATTCGCGTTGAGAATAGGGAGTAAATTGTGCAACGCGGTCAGATCGAGAGAGGTAGAATAACTATATAAATGCAGGTCAGCAGTGTAAACGGCCCAGAGGCGATTCGCTCACCCAAAGTGAGGTATCTCCAGGCTCTGTATAAACAGCACATCGAACGAGGTAATGAGCCACCGAAAAAGCAGAGATTCAATTCATGGTACGTGCCTTTACCATCGCTTTCCACATCCCATACCGTGTCCGCCCCAATTCAACGACAATATCGTCTTCCGCTGGGGGAGAGGGAGAGACAGCTGTCGGCTGCCCAGCTGCAGATGTAGATTTCCCACTAGCGAGATACCGCTCCACATCCACGCGTTCGACGCGTCCATTCTTCCCGCTGCCTGGGGCAAGCAACGCGATATCCACCCCACTCTCCCGCGCAAAGTGGCGTACCGCGGGTAGCGCAAGCACGTCAACTGCCACTGCCGGCGCCCTCGTAGTAGCTGCATTCGGGTCCAGGGGATGCGGTTGACGGGGTACAGGGAAGTTGTCTGACGGAGGCTGAGACTCGGGTGCATCGGGGGGAGTGTCACGCTTCTGGTCCTGGCGCGGTGGCGAGCTTTCGTTGACACCTGCGTCTCGGTGTTCCGATGGAGGTACATCAGGCGTATTGGATTCATCCTCTTCGACTTCAATGATACACAGATCCTCGCCGACTTTGGCAACCTGCCCTTCTTGAACGAGGATCTCGGTGATGGTGCCGTCGTAAGGGCTGGTGATCTCGACGCTTGCCTTGTCACTCTGCACCTCGCAGAGTGGCTCGAAGGTGCTAACAGAAGATCGAGGGGATACACTCCTATAGACCAAGAGAGAGCGCGTGAGATGACGGAGTAAGGGTGGAACACGCTCAAGAACGCGCTTGTCCATCCCTCGTGTATCCCCTGACACACCCTCCATAAACGACATAACACGAAGGGAAGATGATCTTGCAAAGGATCATTATCGGGACCATGAAACC
>WNFO01002078.1_pt1 | contig 16329 bp, 18 predicted proteins | sample 5400251 | NCBI WGS metagenome assembly WNFO01 (sample SAMN13153354, study PRJNA577476) | soil metagenome | isolation source: 100 cm saprolite under Madrone tree | place: USA:California | collected 2016-06-14 | reverse complement strand
CAAGGGAGACGCGGCCCTTCATGAAGCGATTCAGACGGCATGGCCCCTGGATGCAGAGGCCGCTTTCGGAGTACTGCCGACCCGCCTCCGCCTGCACGCCGATCCCAGATTCTCCGGCAAAGGCATAACCATCGCGCTCGTGGACGCCGGCTTCTATCCGCATCCTGACCTAGTGCAGCCGCGAAACCGCATTCGTGTTTGGGCTGACGCTTCTCATGATCCTGTTTCTGTATTCCGTTTTGCGCCGGAAGAGACGCCTAACTGGCCCGACTGGGACGGCGCACGTGATTGGCAGTGGCATGGCACGATGACGAGTACGGTGGCCGCCGGCAACGGTTTTCTGAGCCACGGTCTTTATTCTGGGCTGGCCCATGCCGCCGAGTTGGTTCTCATCCAGGTACGTGATTCAAACGGCCACATCTCGAGTGCGAGCATTCATCGAGCGCTGGAGTGGATTCTGAAGCACGGTCCAGAACTCGGAATCCGGATCGTTAGTCTTTCAGTGAGCGGAGATCCAGTCTCACCCCTTGCCGGAAACGCCGTGGACGAAGCCGTGGCAGCTTTGGTGGATGCGGGCATCAGCGTGGTGGCTGCGGCGGGCAACGACGGTCAACGGACTTTGTTGCCTCCAGCCACCGCTCCTCGAGCGCTAACGGTGGGCGGAATTGATGACAAGAACACTTTCAGCCACGACGAAATTGCTCTCTGGCACAGCAACTACGGCAGCGCCAGCAACGAGGTGCCCAAGCCGGACTTGGTCGCGCCAAGCATCTGGGTAGCGGCGCCTGTGCTTCCCAAAAGCTCGGTTGCCGAGGAAGCACATGCTCTGTTCGTTGGTCGTAAGCAAGGGGATCCGTTCGCCAATGGGCGCATTGCAGATTTGAAACTGATCACCCCGCACTATCAGCACGTGGAGGGCACCAGTTTTGCAGCGCCGATCGTCGCCAGTTGTATCGCTTGCCTTCTCGAAGCCAATCCTGCGCTTACGCCACTCTTTGTCCGAGATGTGTTGAAGGACACTGCTCACCTCATTCCCGGCGCCGATCGCGAACGCCAAGGCGCGGGAGCAGTGGCCCCTGGGCAAGCGGTGGCACGCGCATTGGTAGAACGGCATAGCGGGGACGCCAGCCTGCAAGACTCTCCACATCTATCGCCCGAGGGAATCACGTTCTCGTTGCACGAGCATGCCGCTTCGAGCGTGCAGGTGCTGGGAAGCTGGGATGATTGGCGATCGCCCGGGATCTCTGCCACCTCCGTCGAGCCGGGATGCTGGCGAACATTACCAGTGCGTTTGGGTGCCGGGGGATACACCTACAGGTTCCTGCTCGACGGCCGACGCTGGCTCGATGATCCCAACAACCCACGCAAGGCGCCTAACGGTCTCGGAAGCCTGAATAGTGTCGTGGTGGTTCCGGAGGAAATTCACCCAGAGAACTCTCAGGATGCCGGAGTTTCATCGATGATCGCGCCCCAAATTGGGCCCTAGAAATACAAGAAGCCGTCAGCACCACCCACGATTTCTTGCGTGGCCCACCCTGCGGGAGTCTTTCCCCGCAGCCCCTCACATACCTGCTAGCTTTTCCCCATTTCAAAGTACTGTGCAAATGGCGAATTACGCCCGCACCTCGTAGCTCTGGATTTTCCGCCGGGCTTAGGGTGAAAGCCTGCGAACATCTGCAGCTAACACTTCTGTTTCAGCGGAGTCTAAACTACCGCTCGAAAGTGCGACCAACGCCATCGCTGTGTTTGACACTCCCCACGTATCGACAGGAGGCCACCGTGAAATCCGCACTCGCCGCAGTTGTGTTTCTGATGTTTTCGATAACGGTTGCTGGCCAGGAAACGGCAGAGCTATCCACGCCTCCCAACGGAGACAATGAGCATGCAGAAGTCTCGCAATGGATCGGGCCCGTCAAAATTTCCATCGACTACCACAGTCCTAAGGTTCACAACCCAGCCAACAACGATCGCACCGGACACATCTGGGGTGAGTTAATTCACTACGGCTTTGTTGACGAGGGCTTCGGGCCAACGAAAGGTGCGCCGTGGCGTGCCGGCGCGAACGAGAGCACCTCGATCACCTTCTCCAACGACGTGAAGGTCGAAGGCAAAGACCTGAAGGCCGGGACCTATGCGCTCTTCCTCGACGTCGAAAAAAACGGGCCCTGGCAGTGGATTTTTTCCAATCACTTGGGCTGGGGAAGCTTTCAATACGATCCCCAGGACGAAGCTCTGCGCGTACCGGTGACGCCGCAGGAGGCACCCTTCACCGAATTCCTGACCTACGGGTTCGACGAGCGCCGTCCGGATTCTGCAGTGGCTTACCTGCAGTGGGAGAAGAAACGTATACCGCTCAAGATTGCAGTCCCGAACGTGAATGGGCTCTATGTCGCGAAGATGCGCCAGGATCTGCAGTCATGGTCGGGTTTCAACTACCAGGACTGGCAGAGCGCCGCGCAATTCTGCGCTGACAACAAGATCAATCTGGAAGAAGCGCTAAACTGGGCCGACAAGGCGATCGACGGGCCGTTCCGTGGGGCCACAATCGGGCACGAAGATTTTTCCACGCTCTCTACCAAAGCCGCAGTGTTGGATGCTCTCGGACGCGAATCAGAGGCGGATACCGTGATGCAGAAAGCACTGCATTTGCCCGGAACCGACGCCTACTCGGTCTATGCTTTTGGCATGGGGCTGCTCCGCAAGGACAAGAAGGACAAAGCTATGAACGCGTTCATCTTTAACCAGCAGCAGCATCCACAAGATAGATTCTGGACTTCGTTGGGACTGGCTCGCGGCTACACAGCCTTGGGTGATACGAAGAACGCAATCGCTAATTGGGAGATCGTCTTGCAGAACGTCCCCGCCAACCTGAGCAACAGGACCGCAACATACGAGGCCGCGCTGAAGAAGCTGAAGGAAGCCAGTTAAGGTACGAGACTGGGCTGAGTAGAGCCACACGTCGCAGAACTCAAATAGGCCCGGATGACCTAAAACTAGACTGCCGTCGTCTTCCGACGAATCCAATCGCTCCAAGGAAGTACGCTGAGATCGGGCCTCGGTGGATCTGGCAGCATGGTGATGAATTCCAGCAGGTTATTGTCCGGGTCGCGGAAGTAAACCGCAGCCGCAGGCATCCAGGCCAACACCACCGGCTCGTCAGTTGGGAGACCAGCCAGATCGCTCGGCTGGATGCCGGCCTTTTGCAGCCGGGACGGTGCCTCATGCAGATCAGAGAGTGCAACCTGGAAGGCCACATGGAGGCTAATACTCATCGGCATGGTTCCCGCCTCCCAAAGACCGAGCATCGCCTTCCCGGGAGCACCAACCCAAAAGAACGCGACTCTGCGATCGGGAAAAATGTGCGCCAGGGGCATGGCGAGTTGGTCTCTATAGAAGTCGACCGCTCGATCGAGGTCGCTGACCGCGAGATGAACCTCGAACAGGTCAACGATGGGAATGAGAGTTTCCGTAGCCATATATTAAGGATAAGATGCCCTGCCCTCCCACAGCGACAACCAAGCCAAAGCATCGGGTCACTCTTGGAGACTGGAACTTCGTAACTTCTCGCTGCCATACGAATCTCACTCGCAGGTATCGGAGTTTGCGCTTGCAGAGGGAGTCGGTCTACCGATCGCTCCAAGGAGCTGGGGTATGGAAACAGGCCGTCCTTTGTTTATCCCTGTGATCCTGGGTACAGCCAGAATGGGCCGCATGAGCCTACACGCAGCTCAGCTGGTCACCGGGGAACTGGGCAAGTGTGCAGGCGTTGAGACCGACCTCATCGATATCGCAAGGCTTCCCCTACCCACAAACGATGCGGGTGAGGCCATTAAACAAGCCGACTTTTCGGGCAAGATGAGCAAGGCAGACGCCTTGGTGGTTGTGTCGCCGGAGTACAACCACGGCTACTCTGGTCTTTTGAAGCATGTTCTTGACAGTTGTCTCAAAGAATACATTCATAAGGCTGTCGGGATTGTAGGAGTGTCTGCGGGGCCGTTCGGCGGGACCCGGGTCATTCAGAACCTGTTGCCGGTGATGCGCGAGATTGGGCTGGTGACGATCTTTTGGGATGTAAATTTCTCAAGTGTGCAGAAGGTGTTTGCCGAAGACGGCAGACTGCTGGATGAGTCTTACATCCGGCGCATCGACAAGTTTTTGAAGGAACTCATCTGGATGGCAAAGACACTACGCCAGGGGCGTGAACAGATATCTCTGGACTAACGCCTGGAGACAAGGGTGGGCCGTTGTGGCTAAGACCGACAAAATGATTTGTTCGCATTGCAGAGTTGAGATGAACCACCACTGCGACAAGATTGTGTACAACGTCGACACGCACGATGATGGGAAGACCGATCCTGGCCTGGGCGGAATCGTCGAGGAGTTTCATACCTGTCCCAAGTGCGGTGGCGGCGCCTCGCGCCACGCGTAGACTCCGTCGAACAGCACCTCTCCAGACTCCCTCGCAGCGACACCAATTCCTGCTGGAACATTTCGCTGCCCGTGGAATCTCACGACCGAGGACTTCGGTCCGGTGTGCCCTTGCCGGCTTCTTTCAGTGACAGCATGAAGAATCGCGCACTCAATCCCGCATATGCCTTCGCCCTCTGCTATGCGGCGATGGTGTGTCTCGCGATTGCGGTGAATCTCATGCCCATCTTCCTGACGACCCTCCGGGTCGATCTTGGTGGAAGGGCTGGGCTGAGTGGTGAACAGCTCGGCCGAATTAGCGCCGTCACCTTTGCTGGGCTCGTTGGGGGCATCCTTTTCACCGGTCCTCTGGCCGATCGATGGGGAGGCAGGCTATTCAGTATCCTCGGAACTTTGCTGATCGGCGCTGGACTCGGGCTCCTGGCCATCTCACACGGCTATTCCACGGTTTTGGTGGCGGTGTTTGTGATGGGTCTCGGAGCGGGGATTCTAGACATGGTGCTCAGCCCCATCGTTGCTGCTCTCCAGCCAGATAACCGCGCAATGGCCTTGAACTGGTTGCATTCTTTCTATGGGATTGGAACCGTTGTCACAGTCCTGGTCGGTACGCTCGCCTTTCGATTGGGCATTGGATGGCGCACGATTTCCCTGACTTTTATCGTCGTTCCGCTACTGGTAGCTCTCGGATTCCTTTACGTCGATCTGCCTCCGCTCATCTCGGACATCGAAGGCGGACGGACACCAATGCGCGATCTCTGTCGCAACTCCTCTTTCGTAGCCGTGAATGTGGCGATCTTTCTTGGAGGGGCCTTGGAGTTGGGGCTGGCACAGTGGCTGCCCGCCTACGCCGAGATGAGTCTTGGTTTCTCAAAGTTGACCGGTAGTGTTTCTTTGCTTGCTTTCTCGGCTGCCATGGCGCTGGGACGCATCTTTGCAGGACTGATCGGTCGTCGAGTTGACCCGATTCGGCTGATGTTGGGTTGCTGTTGGACGTCGGTGGTGCTTTTCCTCCTCGCCTGCTTCGCTCCCTGGCCCACAGTTGCTCTTGCCGCTAGCGTGGCGGTGGGTTTGGCAGGTAGTTGCCTGTGGCCCACCACCCTGGGTGTCGCTGCGGACCGTTTTCCTCGAGGCGGCGCCACGATGTTTGGATTGCTGGCCGCTTTCGGGAACCTGGGTGGAATTCTCATGCCGTGGCTGGTCGGCGTGACGTCAGACTCGTCATCCCTGCGGCTGGGCTTGGCTACCTCGACGGCTTGCCCTCTCTTGATGGCCTTCGTGCTTTTGTGGATGCAGAGCCATCCTGTTGCAGACTTGCGCGAAAGTCACCCGGTCGCGCATGCCGCCTGAGGAGATTCGAACTCACCAGTAATCCTGATAGGACGGGCGGCGATTAAACTTTGCCTTGTATTCGACTGAGCGTAGGATTTTCCGCGATATGAAAATCGAACCACACTGTCGAATCCACACCTTCGGACGGACTCAGTCCAGCGGTATCATCACTCTCTAAGGTCACAATTGCCTAATTCGCCCTCGTCTGCTTTTGAGGGTGATTCACCTGCTGGGGCGCGGGAAATGCCTATTTCGCATCCAAGGGTCTCGCTGTAACTTTTTGCTGGTTTGCGAATCTCATTTGGGTTCTTTTGTCACCTGCAAGGAATGCGTTGATGAAGCCACGAACCGACAGCCGCAAGTTCAAGACGATCAGCCGGCGGGAGTTGTTGAAACTCACTCCTGTGGTAGTGCTGGGTGCCTTTGCCGTCCCACCGCTGCAGAAACCACTCCTCAAGGGCGGTCTCGCCTTTAGTGATTGGATATCGGCAAGGCTGTTCCGCTCCGGTCATTTGGCACCTACGTTTGCTGATGCCGATCTGACCCCCTTTGAGAAGTTCCCCCTCAACGGCTACGACGTCGACGACCCGGGCGTGGATTTCGACAAGTGGACTCTCACCGTGACGGGTTCGGTACAAAAGCCGGGAGACTACACGCTGGCCCAAATTCAGGCTTTGCCGAAGGTGACGCAAAACACGCGGCATGTCTGCGTAGAAGGATGGGATGTGATTGGCAACTTCAGTGGTGTGCGCCTCTCCGACTTCTTCAAGATGATTGGCGTCGACCCGACCGCGCGCTTCGTCAGCGTCGAATGCGCGGATGACTATTACGAGTCTCTCGACATGGCCACCGCCATGCACCCGCAGTCCTTGCTCTGTTACGAAATGTACGGGCAGCCACTGACCCGCGAGCACGGAGCTCCACTCCGTCTGAGTATCCCCACCAAGATCGGCTACAAGCAGGCAAAGTACGTCACGGATCTCAAAGTGAGCCATGTGCTGGAGAAAGTGGGCTACTGGGAAGATCAAGGATACTCCGAATTCTATGGCCTGTAGTCCGAGGAGTTGACGATGGCAACCCGCGCGATGGAAATCGAAGACGTGAAGACAGGCGAAGTCACCGAGGCAGTGTACGAACATCCGTTTCTGGTGCGTCTCTGCCATTGGGTGAACGCAGTCTCCCTGTTCGTAATGGTGGGCAGTGGATTCCAGATCTTTCGCGCCTTCCCGAGTTTTGGGGCAAAGATCCCGCAGAAGGATCTCCTCGACTGGCCCAAGGCTCTCGCGCTTGGCGGATGGCTGGGCGGCGCGCTGCAATGGCACCTTACCTTCATGTGGATCTACATCGCGACCGGCCTCTTGTACATCGGCTACCAGCTCTTCAGCGGAAACTACAAGCAGGTGCTCTTCGTACGACGTGACGTCCCTGGTGTATGGCCGATGGTGCGCCACTACTTCTTCTTCGGACAAAAGCCGCGAACCAAGGAAGCCTACAACCCGCTACAGAAACACGCATACACCTCCGCGATTGGGCTGGGAGTGTTGTCGGTGCTGACGGGCCTCGCAATTTGGAAACCTGTCCAGTTTTCGTGGCTGGCATGGATGATGGGCGGCTTCCATCTGGCACGATTGTGGCATTTCCTGATCATGTGGGCGATGTTGGCGTTCGTGTTCGGGCATTTGGTGATGGTTGTCCTTCATGGCTGGAACAACTTCATATCGATGTGGACGGGATGGAAGAAGGATCCGGAGTACGACTCGGAGTAGTGGTTGGATGCGGTGGTGGTGAATCCAGGGTGCGGTGAGGGGTGATGCTCGAAGGGATGACTTCGCTGAACAGTCCAGCCGAGCGATTCAACGAAGAGACGCTAATCCGGCGTGTCAGAGAGGGCGAGCATGAGCTTTTTTATGAGCTGATTCGACCCTACGAACGACGTGTGTACTCTGCGGCTTTATCCATTTTGCGCAACGAGGCCGATGCTGAAGATGCAGCACAGGAGGCGATGCTGAAGGCGTTCAAGCACATTCGGCAGTTCCGTGCGGAAGCACGGTTCAGCACCTGGCTGATCCAGATCACTGTCAATGAGGCGCGTATGTGGAGAAGGAGACAACACGCCCACTTGGTTGAGCCGATCGTTGACCACGAGGACGCCGAGGGAAACTACATCCCCCGCGACTTCGCCGACTGGCGGGAGGTTCCTTCCGAGACTCTGGAGCGGAAAGAAATCCGCGACAAGCTGGCGGAGGCGCTGGAATCTCTGGGGCACATCTACCGCGAGGTGTTCGTGTTGCGCGACATGCAGCACTTGAGCATCGACGAGACTGCGAAGACTCTGAGAATCTCAACCGCGTCGGTCAAGACGCGACTGCTGCGGGCACGGCTCATGCTCCGCGACCTATTGGCGCCAGGACTCGGTGGGACTTGGAGCACAAGATTGCATTTTGCGAAGGGGACCAAGCCATGGTAGTCAACTGCGAACACGTTTGGCGCGAGATTTCGAACTACCTTGAAGGTGACATCGAGCCGGGCCTGCAGCGTGCCATGGAAGAACACATCCGTGGCTGCAAGCGTTGTACCGCGGTGCTTGACGGCACACGCAATGTCGTTCAGCTGTACGGAGACGAAAGGATGTTCGAAGTACCGCTGGGTTTCAGCCACCGACTGCAGCGGAGGCTGGAAGAGAATATGCCTAGTACGAGGCGGGGCTTCCTCGGATGGATGGTCGCCGCCGCGGCGGCAGTCCTTGTTGCTGGCAGCTTCGAGCTAGGCAGGTCCTCCGTTTTCGGCCATCCTGAATTGCGTTCGGAGCACGCACAGCCTGGAACCGGAGTCCCCCCCGACATGTTGGTGGTAGTTTCGACCGGTGGGAAGACTTTTCACGCGGCGGGATGCCCGTTTATCCATGACAAAGCACACATCCAGACAATCGCGGCCCGTGAAGCTCTGCGAGAGGGGTACGCGCCTTGCGTACGCTGCATGAAGCAGTATTTAAGAGCAAGCCTCAACCGCCGTTCTGGTGAGTTCGAAAGCGCAGCTCATGCGTCCGGCTCCGAGGGGGACAGCATCGAGCAGGAAGCGAGCATCTCCAACACCATGAGAATCGGAGATTGATTCCCCCAACGTCAACGTGTTCCGGCCCTGTCCGCCCCGATTTTTCCGGGGGAAGGTTCGATATTCTGCGACTAGACCTTTAAGGCTCATCGGTGAACTGTCTAGGACCGCAAACGTCGGACCAGCCACAAACCACCAGCTCAATGGGAAGCGAGGATTCAGCGCTTGTCGCGGCCGTACTGCGCAAGGATCGCAAGGCGACAGCAGAGTTTGTTGCCCGGTACGCTGACGACCTCTATCGGTACGTACGCTCTCGCCTTGCCCCCCGGTATGACCATGTGGACGATCTAGTCCAGGAAGTCTTTCTGGCTGCATGGGAGAAGCTTAATCACTATCGAGGAACCGGCCCTCTGCAGGCATGGGTCATGGGAATTGCACGGCACAAGGTGGAAGACCACTATCGCGCTCGGTTGCGGGCCCCTGAATCCATTGAAGATGCGGATCAAGAGCCGAGTTCGCCAGCATCCGTTTCGGACTTCCATCAACTCCTCGAGCAGGATGAACTGCGGAAGAATACGTGGCGGGTCATGGGAGGTCTCCCGGAACAGTACCGTCTGGCGCTGATATGGCGCTACTGGGAAAAGGCCTCAGCTCGTGAGATGGCACTCAAGACGGGCAAAACAGAAAAGGGGATCGAAAGGCTGCTGGCACGGGCCAGAGCGGAGTTTCGAGAAAGGTGGGACCATGGCCAATCTTCCTGACGAGGAATTCATGGAGCGGATCTCTGATGCAGTAGAGCTGACCGAGTCAGAGTCGGCACCTGCTCGGCTTAAGGCGAAAGTGTATTCGGCTCTGATGCTGAGGCTGGCAGAATCCGGGCCCCTGATGAGCCTTTCCGAAACCAATGCCCGTGGACACAAGCTTTGCGTCTTTGAGGAGCTGGTGAGGATTGCTCCTGTGGGCGAAGGGGCCAAGTCCCTCAACATCTGTCGCCTCTGCCATGCGCGTGTGCTCGCTGAACAGATTGAAAATGCGCCGATCTATTGGAATGGCTGTTCCTACGTTGACTTGAAAAACTCCTAAGCAGGTTGTTTGAACGGATGACTTTCAAAATTGCCGGACAAATCCGAACAAGTTTTGGAAATTCTTCAAGCTGTGCTGTCCCGGCGGCGACAGGTGATCGCTGACCGGATTCTTGCTGAGAGTTTCGCTGAATGTGTAACGAAATACCCAGCCCTTTCCAAAGTTCACGTCCATTCCCACCGGAACGTGAAGAGCAATCATGTTGGAGCTGAAGCGTTGTGGTGGGAGATCAGGGGTCCCTAGGACTTGCTCGAGCCGTTGCTGGGAACTGGCGAAATGTATGAGACCGGTTCCGACAGACAAATAAGGCCGCAGCCGACTATCCCGTTTACGAAAATAGACTAGGACGTCTGCCATCACGCTCTGCTGTGAACTGCGTCTTGTTTCCTGATAGCCCTGCTGTGTTCCGTTGTTGAAAGCTGCGGAAGTCAGGGTCAGCGCATTGCGATTCCAGATGTAGTCTGCTTGTATGGTGAAGTAGTCCGAAAGATGTCGTCCGGCCACAACCTCCACTGCACCCCCGTTCCTCGGATCATAGGAAGAGAATGCGGTAGAGTCGGGGCTCAGCAGTGAACGTGCATCTCCGGAAAGGGTCGAGACCCCTCCCAATACGCCCGCGTAGAACTGCGCTTGGGCCGTTACCGCAGTGCAGCAGCCGAGGAAAACGACCACAGCGATCGGTAGCATCCTGAATTGCATAGTTCTCCCAATCAATAAGGCCCCGGTCCACGCGGCTCGAGCACAAAGTGGTGAGGGGGATTTTCCCTGCAAGTTCGACATATCTCTCAAGAGCAGGCGATGGAGTGTGGGGTGAACAACTCTCACTCCATCTCAACGCGATGCTTGTTCAATCCCCGATCTGAACGTAACACATCATCGAAAGGATAAACGTGATGAAGTTGAAGCTCAGTTTTGCTCTTCTGCTAACCGCCGTGGTCGCACTCAGTACTCTCCCGTCGTTCGCAGCGGCTGGAGCGGTCTATACACTTAACAATTCGAGTAGTGGAAATGCAGTACTGGTCTTCAGTCGTGCGGCAGATGGCCACATCCTTCCAGCGGGAATGTTCGCCACAGGTGGCACCGGCACAGGCAAGGGATTGGGCAATCAGGGCGCACTGGCAATTGATGCTGCTAACAGTTTTCTGTTTGCTGTCAACGCCGGTAGTGACAACGTCTCGGTCTTTAGGATTGGGAAGAACGGTCTTCATCTTGTAGATCTGGTTCCTTCCGGAGGTAAGCAACCGATCAGTCTCACCGTCAGCCGTAAGGTTTTGTATGTCCTGAACAACGGTGGAGCTGTAGGTGGTAGCGACACGATTGCGGGCTTTGCCGTGGGCGCGAACGGCCACCTGAAACCGATCGTCAGCGGGCTGCCCTTGAGCGCCGCATCCGTGGGACCGGCACAGATTGGGTTCAACGTTGACGGTGATCTTCTGCTGGTCGCCGAGAAGGCCACCAACAACATCGACGTATTCTCCGTGGATGACGATGGGGTCGCTGTCGGCCCGACTGTCGTTCCTTCCGCAGGACAAACTCCCTTTGGCTTTGCTTTCGGCAAGCGCAATCAAGTGTTTGTTTCCGACGCGTTTGGTGGAGCGGCGAACGCCGGTGCGGTGTCTTCGTATGAGGCCTCGGATGACCGCACGTTGCGAACAATCACAGGGCTGGCCGTCGATAAGCAAACTGCGCCGTGCTGGGTTGTGCTCACGAACGACGGTCGATTCGCTTACACAACCAACACCGGCAGCGGCAACGTCTCTGGATACCGAGTTGAGTTTAATGGCGTGCTGCGACTGTTGAATGCCGATGGTCAAACGGCGAATACCGGCACTGGAAGCACTCCCCTCGACGCTGCGATTAGCAATGACGCTCGATTTCTATACGTCCTCACGCCCGGAACCAGTAACATCCAAGGATTTGTTGTCGCTCTGGATGGCTCCCTGACTCAAGTGTCTCGGGCGACGGGCATTCCATCGTCGGCGAGCGGTCTGATAGCAAGATAGCGTACGGCAGAACAGATCGATCTCAGGCGCTCGGGGCCGGTGATCAGTCACCGGCCTCCTCCTGGTCGGCTTATTCAGAGCCTCCGGTGTGGCAGACCAGTGAGTCGGTGAGAACTGGTCTTGAATTTCGGCGGTCGGAGTCGTTCTCAGTGTAGAGATCGAGTAATTCTTCCGAAAGAAGAGTCGGTTTCCGGGTAGAGCCGGTGCGACCGCCTGCACCAGCTACCCGGAAGGCGAACTTGGCGGGAGGCTAGTTCTGCTTCATGCCATCATCGTGCTTCATGTTGTCGTCTTTCTTCATGTCGTCTTTCTTCATCTTGTCTTTCTTGGTTTTCTTGGACTTCTTGTCCTTCTTCATCTCGTCTTTCTTCATCTGATCGTTGTTCATCTGATCTTGCTTCATGTCGTCGTGCTTCATGCTGTCCTGCTTCATGTTGTCGCCGGACTGAGCAAACGCTGCAAACGAGACTGCCAGCAAACCCATCGCCATCAACCTGCTGATCATCTTCTTCATGAATCCTCCGAGTTTTTTCGCTGAATTTGCGCCGACACACCGCGGCGCGCAGATGGGATGCGCCCGTAGCCGCAAAGTTACAACCCGCTTTCTGACGGTTCCGGAAGGGACGGTGTCGGGGATTCTTGAACTGCCCGTAGTGATCCAGCGTGCGCCTTCAGCGGCTAGGGCATTTCACGTCTCAGTCTGCGTTCGACATCAGCAACCAGCCTTCGAGTAACGGGCACGTCCACATTGTGCCGGGGGCCGGCACGTAGGATCGGCCCCGCGATTGCGTCCAGCTCCGGCATCTTGCCTCGCTCGACGTCCTTTTGCATGGAGCTTCGGATGTTGCCGGGCAAGCTCCTGATAGACGAGATCACCGAATCCTCATCAATCAGCGCGCCCTCTGCTCGGGCCACCGCGCAAGCTTCGCGGACGCAAGCCTCAAGACGGTGCTGCCACATCACGTCCGCAGCAATTTCCCCAGTAGTCTTGTCGGCCGCCGTCGTTACAAGCGCCAACGGTGCCAGGAAGACCAGCTTGCTCCAGAGCAACGTTTGCTCATCATCTACGAACTCGCAAGTGAAGCCGAGCTTCTGTAAGTCCGCAAGGGTGCTCTGCATCAAAGTGCGCCCGATCGAGGACATGCTTAAGCGAGCGAATGGCGAGCGATGCTGAATATGTCCGGGAGCAGTTCGTTCGGACTCGACAGTGATGGTGGCCGGGATAATGCGAGCTGCTGCGCCGTAGCGCGAGCGGAGCATCGCTACGTGGTCGATACCGTTGAGCAACGGAATGATCGCCTTCGCTGAATTGCCATTGGCCAGAGAACCTAGCGCCGAGTCTAGCTGAGTGGCTTTTACGGCGATCCACAGGACGTCAACCGCCGGAACGGTTGTAGTTCGCTCCACTCTGGCACTGAATTTCCCAAAGGGACTCTCAAGTTGCAGTGTGTCAGGATACCCACTCATTGCCTCGCTCCTCACAACGAGTGTGACTGCAGCTCCAGATTTCGCCAGGGAAGCCGCGATCAGCCCACCCACCCCACCGGGTCCTAGAATTGCATGCCGCATGAATGGCGACTCCCATTCTGAATTGTCATGTCCTCAACCCGCCGCGATCCAACCAACCTTGAGCACATAAGTGTTTCAGCGTCGTCGGCCAAGGAATCGCGATTTCTCCGAAGCAGTGAAACTTATCATTTTGATAGTCATCACACTATCGACTTGAATGCACGATCAAAGCATCGGACATGGAACCAAAAACCCAGGAAAAGCGGCGATCTTCCCTAACCAGACTGACGGACTTCACGATACCAAGATACTCGGTATGTTCGGCTCGGGCTGAGCACATTTCGGCGCTGTCTGCGATCGAGCTGGCGGCGGCCCAACTCCTCAGGGGCTACGCGCCAGAGTCCGTGCTGGCCGAGACCACGGACGAGCGCACGTTCGCCGATGCCACCCGCCATGGGCGCCTCTGGGTGGCCGCGACAGGGAACATTCCGGTGGGCTTCGCATTGGTGGAGATGCTCGCGGACGACCTGCCTCATCTCGAAGAGCTTGACGTCGACCCATCTCACGGGCGCCGCGGCCTGGGCACGGCTCTAGTCCGAGCGGTATGCGAGTGGGCCACCGTGTCCGGGTACGTCGTGCTGACCCTGACGACGTTCCGGGCTGTGCCCTGGAACCTCCCGTTCTACGCCCGTCTGGGGTTCGTGGAGATTCCCCGCGAGACTCTGCGTCCCGAGTTGTCCGCAGTCATATCCGAGGAAGCACATCGAGGCCTTAATGCCGATACGCGTGTGGTCATGGGGTATCGATGCGAGCCGCCTGTCATTTGTGAATGACGACGGTAGGTTCTTTCCTGGTGATCGTGTCCTATCACTCTTGAGAACTTAGGCGTTGGCGAGCAGCATAGGCTGCGACCTTGAGGCGGTTTCCGCACAGTTGCATGCTGCACCAGCGGCGTGTTCCTTTCTTGCTGGTGTCATAGAAATGCAGAACGCACTGATCACACATGCGAACACGGTTTCGATCCGCTTCTGCGAACAGCTTCGCCGCGCTGTGTGCCAAAGGGGCAAACAAGTCTTCGGGTTGGTGCGGTTCGAACCATAGTTCCAATGAGGGGACGTTCCCGGTTGCTTGTACCTTGCTAAGCATGGGATGCGCCGCCATGAGTCGATTCAGCTCCGCGACGGTCGTGCGATGGACATCGGCACCATCTTCCCACGCCAGAATCTCGTTTCTCAGCTTCTCCCGAAATTCTCGCACGGCCTCCAGGGTTCGCCGTGCGGTGGCCGATTCTCCCGATTGCCGTTGAAGGCTCGTCATCTGACGAGGGCTCAACAGCCCAGCCGCCTGAAACCACCGTAAGAGCGCGCTGAAGTCAGCGAGTAACTCCGTGGGCTCGCCGTTCTGAACCGGCCGTGTATTCAGGAAATCCAAGGCCAGATGATTGCCAACGAAGAGGAACCCGTCTCTCCAGTCGGAATCAGGGATTGTCCTGCGCTGTCTCACGTTTTCCACTCCGAAGCATTATAACACCTATAATGTATCTTTTTATCGGTTAGCACATCTGATGATGAGAACGAGCAAAACGTTGCTCAGACGAAACCAGCACCAAGTTTGCCGGACTAAATTCTGTGAGGAGACACACTATGACTAGGTATCAACATGCCATCGTCGACGGCTCCAAGATTTTTTATCGTGAAGCCGGCCCGAAAACAGCCCCAACCATTCTCTTACTGCACGGCTTTCCGACATCGTCGCACATGTTCCGCAACCTCATTCCGGCCCTGGCCGACCGCTACCGTGTGATCGCGCCCGATTTGCCGGGATTCGGCTTCTCTGATGCACCCGACCGCAAACGGTTCCGTTATACGTTTGAACACCTGGCCAAGGTCATCGACACGTTCACACAGACGATCGGTCTCGAACGCTTCGCGATTTACGTCTTCGATTACGGCGCTCCCGTGGGCCTCCGCCTGGCTCTAGCGCATCCGGAGCGGGTCACGGCGATCATCTCCCAGAACGGCAACGCCTATGAGGAGGGCTTGAGCCAAGGCTGGAACCCGATCCAGAAGTACTGGAAGGAACCAACACCCGAGAATCGCTCTGCGCTACGTGACTTCCTCACGCCAGAAGCGACCAAGTCCCAATACCTTTATGGTGTCCAAGACGAGACGCTGGTAGCGCCGGAAGCCTACCAGCTTGATTCCGCTCTGCTGTCGCGACCCGGCAATGATGAAATCCAGCTCGACCTGTTCCTGGATTATGCCAGCAACGTCGCACTCTACTCGAAGTTCCAGGAGTACTTCCGTACAAACCGGCCGCCTCTGCTAGCGGTCTGGGGCAAGAATGACCCGTTCTTTCTGCCGCCCGGAGCCGAAGCGTTCAAGCGCGACATCCCGAACGCCGAGGTGCACTTTTACGACACGGGGCACTTCGCGCTGGAAACGGATCATCGGGAGATTGCAGACGCCATTCGGGAGTTCCTTAAGCGCAAGCTCACAACGCAGGCCAGCGCTGCCTGAGGGTGATTCGTGAACCAGAACCTGATGGGAACACAGGCTCGACAAAACTGAAGTCAAGGCAGGGCCGCGGGGTGACGCGGCCCGCGCCTTATAGTCACGACGTGCTTGGGGGAGAACGCTTGTGCAGATCATTTCTGTAAATGTGGGACGGCCACGTGAAGTCATCTGGAAGGGTATGACGGTCCAGACGGGAATCTTCAAGGACCCCGTAGATAGGCCAGTGACGATAAGGAAACTGAATCTTGACGGCGACCAGCAGGCAGACCTCACCGTACACGGCGGAGCCGAGAAGGCCGTATATGCGTATCCTGCCGAGCACTACGAGTACTGGCGGCGAGAGCTGCCGGAAGTGCCGTTCTCGTGGGGCAAGTTCGGGGAGAACCTCACGACTGAAGGGCTGACAGAAC
>WNFO01009971.1_pt1 | contig 16330 bp, 13 predicted proteins | sample 5400251 | NCBI WGS metagenome assembly WNFO01 (sample SAMN13153354, study PRJNA577476) | soil metagenome | isolation source: 100 cm saprolite under Madrone tree | place: USA:California | collected 2016-06-14 | reverse complement strand
CAGGCCATCGTGGGCGACATCCCCGATAACCAAGGAGTTCACGGGATTGCGATCGCGTCCGAATTCGGCCGCGGATTCGTAAGCGATGGTCGCGCCAACAACATCACCATGTTTGACCTCAAGACGCTCAAGACGCTTGGCACCATCCCCGCCGGAACCAATCCTGACGCCATCATTTACGACCCGGCGTCGAAGCGCGTCTTTGCCATGAACGGCCGCAGCGGCGACATCACCGCGGTGAACGCAGCTGACGGAAAGGTCGCCGGCACCGTCGCGATTGGCGGCAAGCTGGAATTTGCCGCGGCTGACGGGAAAGGCGGAATCTACGTTAATGTCGAGGACAAGTCTGAGCTCGCGCACATTGACTCGGAGAAACTTAAAGTTTTGCATCGCTGGCCGCTAGCTCCTTGCACAGAGCCTTCGGGACTTGCAATGGACACTAAGACGCGGCGGCTTTTTGTGGGCTGCGATAATAAAATGATGGCCATCGTAAATGCAGATACGGGAAAAATCATAACCACGTTGCCGACCGGAGAAGGAACGGACGCAAATGGATTTGATCCTGGCACCGACTATGCGTTCTCCTCGAATGGAGAAGGCACGCTGACCGTGGTGCATGAGGATTCTCCAGAAAAGTTCTCGGTCGTCGAGAATGTGCCGACCAAAAAGAGCGCACGCACCATGGCCCTGGACTTGAAGACGCATAATATTTTTCTGCCGGCGGCGGACTTCGACGCACCCGCAGCAGGCGAGCGGCGCGGAAAAATGAAGCCGGACTCGTTCGTAGTCCTGATGTTGACGCGATAAAAGTTTTTCGCGCTCAGAATTTATTTTTGTCGAGGAGTGCGCGGAGCGCAGGCATGCTGGACAACCTGCCGCGCTCCGCGACGTTTCCGTGCGGCACCTCTCTGCTATACTCTTGGCACGGTCGGCGACAGTTACGCGATCCGGCCGGTGGAAACTAATGACCGCGCACGAATCTTCCTCAGCCAGGCGCGCCGCGAAGCCACAGCGTGGTCCTCACGCTCCGAAACACATCGTCATCGAAGGCCCATTGCGCGTGGGAAAATCCACTCTGGCACGGATTCTTGCGGAGCGTTTGCATGCGCGTCGGGTATACGATTGCGAGGACAATCCCTTCCTCGGCGAATTTTATAAAGAGCAGCCGGGTTCGTCGTTACGCGCGCAAATGTATTTTTTGATCGAGCGGCAGAAGCGTTTGCGCGAAGCACTCGCCGCGGATTCGCCGGCGCCGCTGCTTTCCGATTTCCTCATGGAAAAGGATCGCATCTTCGCAAACCTGAATCTGGATGACGAGGAACTGAAACTCTACGAACGCTATTATGAAGCGCTGGCCAGAGATATTCCTCCGCCGGACCTGGTGATCTACCTGCAAGCCAAGCCGGAAGTGTTGCGAGCGCGCATCGCGAAAAAAGCGATGAAGGACGAAAACCAGATTTCCACCGAATATATTGAAGAAGTTTCACGCGCCTACGAGCACTTCTTTTTTCGTTACGCAGCGTCCGATCTGCTGGTGATCGATACTTCAGAAATCGACTTTGTGGCGCGCAACGGGGATCTGCAGCAACTGCTGCGACGGCTGCAGGAACCCGTTAAGGGCACGCAGTACTTCCTGCCCTTAGGCGCGAGCGAGTAGAATTCACTGAATCGACTAGCGCGTCCGAGAAGCCTAGTTAGACAAACCAATGCGGCGAAGCAGTTCAGGAAAGCGCTGGTCCGAGCGCAAAGGATCGAGCTGCGGTTCTACGTTGAGGTAGCCCAGCCAAAGAGACCGTTGTGCCAAGGCTCGCTGCAGCCAGCTGAAGGCTTCGTCGTTTTCCTGCAAGCCCACATAAATCATCGCGACGTCGTAGGGTGAAATATATTTTTGGCTCGACAGCGCTTTCAATTGATCCAGCACGGCGCGCGCTTCATCGCGTCTCCCGGCAATGGCATAGCCGTGTCCCAGCTTGGCCAGCGCAAATATACTGTCATTGGAAAGACGCATTCCGGTCTTCAACTCTGAGATTGCCTGGTCAAACAGACCCTGCTGCTGGTACACGTGAGAAAGCCAAAGGTAAGCGGAAGCGAAACTCGGTTCCATATCCAGCGCAGCGCGATATTGTTGCAGCGACTGATCATAATCACGGGAAAAGTACAGCATGCGTGCAAGATCTGTTTTAATGACCACGGAAAGAGGATCAATTGCCAATGCCTTCGTCTTTTCGCGGAGCGCTTCCGCGTGGCGCCCCAGCATGCTGAAAAGAGTACCGCGCCAGTGGTAGGCCTCGACGCAGCCCGGATTGATTTCGATGGCCTTCTGGAATTCCATTTCGGCCCCAGACCAATCCCACTCGAAATCCCGCTTGACCACACCAAGAGTAGCGTGAGGCTCAGCCAGAGAATTATCCAGCTCCAACGCTTTTAAGGCTGCCGCCTTCGCTTTTGGGTATGCTTCTCCTGGCGGCAGGGCGTTGTAGTAGCCGAGTATGTGGTAAGAATCGGCCAACCCGGCGTAACCCTGAGCGTACGTGGGATCGCTATCGATCCCCCGCTGAAAGTAAGACTGCGCCTTTTTCACGCTCTCTTCGGTGCGCTTATTCCAGTAGTAGCGAGCTTTGAGGTACCAGTCGTGCGCTTCGGGGTCCACCGGTCGTGTGCTTCCCAGGCGTGCCCGCTCCTCGGGCGTGAGAATGATGCTGACCTCGTTGGCGACCTGACGCGCGATCTCGCCTTGCAATGACAAAATGTCGCGAAAATCACGCTCGTAGCTTTCAGCCCATAAGTGATGATCGCTGGCGGCGTGGATCAGCTGGGCGTTGATGCGCACGCGCTCGGCTGAGCGCAAAACCGAACCTTCAACTACGGCGTCCACGTTCAGTTCGCGCGCGATCTGCGGCAGCGATTTGCGCGCTCCCTTGTACTGCATGGCTGAGGTGCGAGAAATAATTCGCAAAGCCTTAATTTTGGCCAGACTGGTGATCAAAGCCTCAGTCATGCTGTCCGCGAAATAATCATCGGCCGAGTCAGCCGAGAGATCTTCAAGCGGCAGAACCGCCACAGACTGAATTTCGCGGGGATCGCATTTGCGGCTACGGTGCAGAGCGGACACTGCTGTCTCCCGCTTAACGTCATCGACCGGTTCGATAAATCGGTATCCACGGCGTGGTAGGGTCTCGATATAGCGCGGCGTTCCCGCCGAATCGCCGAGCGTTTCGCGAATGCGCGCAATTGCGTTGTGAAGGCTGTGGTTGAAATCGACAAACGTGTCGGCAGGCCAAATTTCGGCGCGAAGTTCCTCGCGAGTCACGAGATCGCCAGCGCGGTTCAGCAGCATCGCGAGCACTTGCAGGGGTTGGCCCTGCAGGCGTAGCTTTAGGCCTTGTTTCCGCAGCTCTCCCGAGCGGGTATCCAGCTCAAAATTGTCGAAACGCAGGACGCGTTCGGATGGGGCGCGCGCAGACATGTCGGATTTTGCAAACTTGGCAAGGTCTATCATAGCTCGGTTTTCTGGCAGACCTAGGGATGGGTGAAGAAGAGGTCCTCTCTTTCGGCATTTTCGAAACGGAGAAACGACTGCTGCAGAGATGTGAAAACGGGAACCAAGGGAGCGCCCGGGGCATCGAATCGGAACCATGGCGAAAAGAAAACCAAATTGGGGCAAGACTCCCTGGAAGATTACTTTTCGGGCGAAGCGCGCGCCGCTGCCGGGACATGTCGACTTTGCCGTTGTGGGTGGGGGCTTCGCTGGGCTCTCGGCAGCGGCGTGGCTGGCGCGGCTGGCTGGAAAGAAGACCGTTTTGCTGCTGGAAGCTGAGCGCGTCGGTAACGGAGCCAGCGGACGCACGGGAGGCATGGCGCTGGCACAAACGGCTGCGGGCGATCTGTCGGGATTGGGAGATGTGTTGCGCGGCTACCGGAAAATTATGCGCGACTTGCGCACGGACGCTGAGTTGCAATTGCCCGGAGTGTGGGAAATTGCGCGCCACGAAAAATCCATGGAAGGCAAAAAACTCCATCCCCTGAAGAATTCACCCGTTGACTGGCAAGACTCAGGTCGCGTTCGCGCCGTGGGCAAAGTTCCAGGCGGGTCGGTGAATCCCGGAAAAGCGATATCGGGATTGGCGCAAGCCGCCGCGAAAGCTGGCGCACAGATTGCAGAGGACACGGAAGTGGTGCGCATGGAGTTTTCTGATCCGCTTCAGCTGCACGTCGAACGAAAGCTGCGGCGTGGGGTTGAGAAAACGATTGTTGTCGCCAAGAAAGTACTCCTGGCGACGAATGCCGCTTCGCGTGAATTGGCCGGAAAAATTTATTCGTCGAAAGATTCATCGCAACCGCGCCTTACATTTGCGGTTGCCACCGCGCCCCTGACAAAAAAACAAATCGCGGCGCTGGGAATGGAGTCCGGACGGCCGTTTTATTCGGTGGATTTTCCTTACTTGTGGGGACGGATGCTGAAAAATGGCGGAATGATCTTTGGCAGTGGGTTGGCGCCGGCATTCGGGAAATTCCTGCGCGAAGATGCCAGGCGAGCGAAATCTGCCAAGGCTGGCGTGATGAAATTGTGGGGCGGGTTGGAGCGCTTCGACATCCGTCATGGCGAGCCCGCAGCGCGGCTGCGTGCGCTGGGAAAGCGCGTGCGATTGCTGCATCCCGCGCTGAAAAACATACGGATTACGCATCGCTGGGGCGGGCCGATTCTCACCACGAAGGATTTTGTGCCAACTTTTCGCGCGCACCCCGAGAGCAAGAATGTTGTGGTGCTGGGAGGATTTTCCGGGCACGGCGTGGCGCTCAGCGTTTATCTCGGTCACCGAGCTGCGCTACATTTCCTTGGCCGACGCCGGTTGCCGCAGTGGCACAAGTCATAGCCAATTTCCCAACTCTGCTTTTTTAGTTGTACCTTTTCAGTTCACCCGGCGGCTTGTATAGTGGCGGGCTCGCGCTCAATAGCGCTTTAGTGGAGGCAATTATGAGTCTTTGGTCACGTCGCAGATTCTTTCTGACTTCGCTGGCGGGCACCGCAGCAGCAGGCACAACGAATGTGTTCGGCTCGTTAAAACCGACAGCAGATTTGTCCGCTTTGCGGACGGCGGGAACGAAAGGCACGCGGCCCATCATGATTTCCAGCGCGAATGGCGTGCGCGCACTACAGAAAGGCATGGACATTTTGCAAAGCGGCGGCGACACACTAGACGCGGCGGTCGCTGCGGTAACTTTGGTTGAAGATGATCCGAATGATGATTCCGTAGGCTACGGCGGATTGCCCAATGAAGAAGGCGAAGTGGAACTCGACGCGAGCGTGATGCACGGGCCAACGCATCGCGCAGGCTCGGTCGCCAGCGTACGGCGAATCAAGAATGTCGCGCGGCTCGCGAAAATCGTGATGGAACGCACCAATCATACCATGATCGTTGGGGATGGGGCACGTCGATTTGCAGTGGCCGAAGGATTTGAAGAACTGAATTTGTTGACGGATCATTCGCGAAAACTCTGGCTGGCGTGGAAGGCTTCCACTTCCTTCAACTGGCGACCAGGAATTGACAGTCCGGAGTGGAATGGAAAAGCGGCGTCGGCAGGAAGGCGCGGCGCATTGAATTCGCCGGAATTTCGTGAGCGTCTCGCAGACATTTGCGGACACGATGAAGTGCTAATGGCCCGAGCGATCGAAGTGATTGCCAGTCCGCCGACAGGAACGATCAATTGTCTGGCAGTGAATGAGAAGGGAGAAATTTCCGGCACCACGACAACGTCCGGATTATCGTGGAAAATTCCCGGGCGCGTAGGCGATTCCCCGATCATCGGCGCGGGCTTGTATGTGGATGGCGACGTGGGCGGCGCCGGCTCCACCGGCAAAGGCGAAGAGAACATCAAGATTTCCGGCGGCCATACCATTGTGGAAATGATGCGCAAGGGAATGTCGCCGACCGATGCATGCCTCGAAGCTCTGCATCGCGTGGCTCGGAATTACAACAACGACAAGAAAAAGCTCGGGACGTTTCATATTTATTTTTACGCGCTGAACAAAGATGGCGTGCACGGCAGCGCGTCGCTATGGCGCAACGGGTACGACCCTGGTAAGCACGCAAGGTACGCAGTGCATGATGGCAAGGAGGCGAAACTGGTGGAATGCGCGGCCTATTTTGACGAGATTGGCGGCGGCGAGTAGGAGTTCGCGACGTTGCTGCGATGCTTTGCGCCGCAGAAAAATAAAGAGAGATCCCTCGTTCCGCTCGGAATGACGGACGCTCGGGAGTGAACGGTCATTCAACGACGATGCGGAGAAATTTCTTCTTGCCGACGCGGAGTAGAAATTCCTGCGGCTGGCTGAGATCGATGTCCTTCCGAAAATCATCTACGGTCACACCGTCGAGTTCTACGGCCTTCTGCTTGATGAGTCGCTCGGCTTCGCCTTTTGAGGGCGCGAGACTCAGCTCGACCAGGAGTGCGGTAAGTTTTTTGGCCGGGCCGCGCGGAATTTTTTGTATCGCAGCTTCCACAGGGGCTTGCCGGTCGCGGAAGACACGCTGGAAATTCTCCGCAGCTTTACGGCCGGCTTGCGCGCCTTGAAAGACGGACACTACTTCCTCGCCCAGCTTCATTTTTGCGTCTATCGGGTGAAGCTTGCCAGCGGCAACTTCGGCTTTTAGTTCGGCGATTTCTCTTTCGGTGCGATCAGTGACTAGTTCGTAGTAGCTCCACATCAACTCATCGGGAATGGACATCATTTTGCCGAACATTTCCTGCGGCGGATCGGTGATGCCGACGTAGTTGTCCAGGCTCTTGGACATTTTGCGCGCGCCATCGAGGCCCACCAGGATCGGCATGGTCATGCAGACCTGCGATTCCTGGCCGTATTCACGCTGTATTTCGCGGCCCATCAGCAAATTGAATTTTTGTTCGGTGGCCCCGAGTTCCACGTCCGCTTCTAAAACCACTGAATCGTAAGCCACCAGTAATGGATAGAGAAATTCGTGCACGGAAATCGCCTGCTGATTTACCAGACGATTATGAAAATCCTCGCGCTCCAGCATGCGCGCCACGCGATATTTGGCGGCTAGCTTGATAATGTCGTAGCTCGACAGTTTATCGAGCCACTCGCTGTTGTAGCGAATTTCGGTTTTCGCAGGATCGAGAATTTTAAAAACCTGTTGGAGATAGGTTTTTGAGTTGGCCTGCACCTGTTCGCGCGACAACGGAGGGCGCGTTTCGCTTTGTCCGGTGGGATCGCCGACCATCGCGGTGAAATCGCCGATCAAAAAAACCGCGATATGGCCCATATCCTGAAAATGTTTGAGTTTGCGGATGACGACGGTATGGCCGAGGTGGATGTCCGGCGCAGTGGGATCAACGCCCAGTTTCGCGCGCAGCGGTTTTTCGCTCTTGCGCGATTTTTCCAGCTTCGCGCGCAAGTCCTGTTCGCGAATAATTTCGTGCACACCTTTTTTCAGGTAGGCGAGCTGCTCTTCGACCGGCTTAAAATTGGTTTGCGTCATGTAAGTCGGATCACGCGGCGGCCTTCGATTTTGAATTTCCCCTCCAGCACAATCTTAACGGCTTCGGAATAAATGCGATGCTCCTCTTGCAAAATGCGCGCGCTCAGACTGTCTTCGGTGTCGTTATCCTCGACCGGAACGACCGCTTGCAACATGATCGGGCCGGCGTCGAGATTTTCATCGACAAAATGCACCGTGCATCCGGCAAATTTCACTCCGTAATCGAGCGCCTGCTTTTGCGATTCCAGGCCGGGAAACGAGGAATGCGTTGCGGAAACGCCGCGACGAAAAAGGGCGAGAGCAGGCGCATGTACCCAGCCAGACAAATAAGCTCGACATTGGCTTCGCGCAGAGCCGCCACCACCAGGCGATCGTAGGGCTCGCGCTCCAAGCCTTTGGATGGAATCACGCGAGTGGCCAGTCCGCGCGCGCGCGCGCGATCGATGCCCGGCGCGCCGTCGCGATTGCTGACGACCAGGGCAATCTCCGCGTTCGGGATGCGGCCAGCGGAAATGCTGTCGGCCAGCGCTTCAAAATTCGAGCCGCGGCCGCTCAGGAGCACGCCAATGCGCTTCGTCATAAGCGAAAAAAGTTAGCACACCTGCGGCGCGGTTCCCAAGTTGCTGCACAGAATGTGAATCGCCAGAAGCAGGTTGACAACTGCCGGCGCGGGATGCGACAGTTCCCGGCGAGTTGCTGAGGCCACAACCGTTAACGTACACAATCCAACTTTTCGCGCTTTTTCTCTGGGCTTTCTCCCGCGACGCCCGCAATTTCTTTCACTCTTCCTGCTGGCGGCAGCCGCTTTTTCCTCTTCCTCCGCTGCCCAGTGGAATCCGCCGAACGCCGTCCGCTCCTCGCAGAACGATCCTTACGGTCTGACCGTCTTCCTTGAAAAAGGCGCGCTGCGTTTTCAGGTTTGCACGGACTCGATCATTCGCGTGCTTTATTCGCCGGGCCGCGATTTTCCTAAAGTGGCGGATTACGTCGTCATCAAGTCCGATTGGCCGCCATCCCCGTTTGACGTCATCGAGAGCGCCGCCGAAATTGGCCTCAGCACAACAAGATTGAAACTGGTGGTGAACAAGAAAGACAGCGTCATCGTCTTCTACGACGCCACCGGGAAAAAGCTCACGCAAGAAAACGATCGCACGCTTACGCCCGCCGAAGTGAACGGGGAAAAAACGCACCGCCTCGAGCGCTTCACCAACATGTGGGACACCCAGGAAGCTTTTTACGGTCTGGGCCAGCATCAGAGCGGTGTGTTTAACTTGCGCGGCGAAACCGTGGATATCAGCCAGGACAACACAAACATTTCTGTTCCGCTTCTGCTTTCCAGCGGCGGCTATGGCATTTTCTGGAACAATCCTTCGCGTGGCCGCTTCAACAATCGCTTCGTGCATGCCTTATTCATCACCTCCGAAGTCGCCGATCAGATGGATTATTACTTTATCTACGGTCCCGACTTCGACCGCATAATTTCTGCTTATCGTGAATTGACTGGTGCTGCGCCGTTGTTTGGCAAGTGGGCCTACGGTTATTGGCAATGCAAGAACCGCTACGATTCGCAGGCGGAAATTTTATCCATCGCCAAGCGCTACCGCACCGAACACAGCCCATTAGACAACATCGTGCAGGACTGGTTCTGGTGGAAGACCATGGGCGAACCGGTGTGGAATAAAAATTATCCCGACCCCAAAGCCATGATCACGGAACTGCACAACGAAAATGTTCACTTGATGGTTTCCGTGTGGCCATTTTTCCGCCCCGGCTCTCGTGTTTACGATGATATGGACAAGAAGGGCTTCTTCATCGCCAAAACAAAAGCCGCTGGTTTTCATCCCGCGGGCATGGCGCTTTACGATGCGTTCAATCCCGAAGCGCGAAACTATTACTGGAACCTCATGAATAACGCGCTTTTCAAGATCGGCGTTGATGCCTGGTGGCTGGACACCACCGAACCAGAAACCGAAGGCCGCGAAGAATCCATTCTTCTGCAAAATAAGACCGGCATTGGCAGCGGCGCGCGCTACGCGAATCTCTTTCCGCTGATGACGACCACCGCCGTGTATCAGGGCCAGCGCGCCGCCAGCGATCAGAAGCGCGTGTTCATCTTGTCGCGCTCGGCATTTGCAGGTGCGCAGCGCAACGCCACAGCAGTCTGGTCTGGCGATGTCGATCCCAATCGGGAAACTTTTCGCCGCCAGATCCCCGCCGGCTTAAACTATTCGCTCTCCGGAAATCCCTATTGGACCACCGACATCGGCGGGTTTGTTGCCGCTAATCCGGATGATCCTGCCTATCGCGAACTCTACGCGCGCTGGTTCGAATTCGCCGCGTTCAATCCGATTTTTCGCGCTCACGGCACGCGCACCACCAACCAGAATGAAATCTGGTCGTACGGAGCGGAAACGCAAACCATCCTGACGCGTTACGACCGTTTACGCTATCGTTTGCTCCCGTACATTTATTCCATCGCCTGGAAAACGACGCACGAAAATTACAGTCCGATGCGTGCCCTGGTCATGGATTTCCGCGACGACCCGCGGGTCTGGAATATCGGCGATCAATTTCTCTTCGGACCTTCGCTTCTTATCAGCCCAGTCACCGAGCCCGGCGCCACATCGCGGCATCTCTATCTGCCGAAAGCAAAGTGGTACAACTTTTGGACCGGCGAAGCGCAGGACGGCGGCTGCACTAGCGATGCTCCCGCGCCGTTACCGGAAATACCGATCTTGGTCCGCGCTGGAACCATTTTGCCAATGGGCCCGCCGATCGAATACGCGCAGCAAGCCAACGATCCAATCGAGCTTCGTGTGTATCCTGGCGCGGACGGAGAATTCACCTTATATGAAGATGAGGGCGACACCTACAACTACGAAAAAGGTGCGTACGCGACGATTCTGCTTCGCTGGAATGAATCGAATCACCTTCTGACGATTGCAAAGCGTGAAGGGACTTACCCGGGCATGCCGCAGAACCTCACGTTCAATGTTGTGTTCGTGCAAAAAGATCATGGCACGGAAATCGAACAGACTCGAATCCCCGACTCGACAGTCAACTACGATGGCCGGCCGGTTGAAATTAGGTGGAATCCGGGAGCACGACTCAGCTCTGGTGTTGAACTTGCCGCTCCGGTTCAATACGCTCTGCAATCTCAACCGATGCGTAGTAACCTCTCCACGAACAATTCAGGAGGACCAAGAAAATGAACGGTACAATTGTGTTCCGGTGCGTCGCGTGTCTGGCATTCCTCGTGATGATGCTGCTTCCCGGCAGATTATCCGCGGAAGCGGGCGATTCCGGCAAAATTGAGCGCGTCAAAAAAAATCCCTTCGGCAAATTGCCCGACGGAACGGAAATCCAACAATTCACACTTCGTAACACCCAGGGCGCTATTGCTAAAGTAATTACATACGGTGCCACGCTGACCGAACTCTGGGTGCCCGACAAATCCGGCAAAAATGCCGATGTCGTCCTGGGTTTTGATAATCTGGCCGGCTATCTTAGCGACCATCCGTATTTTGGCGCGACCGTCGGCCGTTACGCCAACCGCATCGCCAAGGGGCAATTTGCCCTCGACGGCCGGCAATATTCGCTCTTTATCAACAATGGCCCGAATTCCCTGCACGGCGGCAAAGTCGGCTTCAATCGCCGAGTGTGGAAAGCGGAGCCCGTCGGACTGGCTCACGGCGCCGCCGTCAAATTCACTTATGTCAGCGAGGATGGCGAAGAAGGCTATCCCGGTACGCTGACCGTGCATGTGACCTATGAACTGACCGATGAGAATGCTCTCAAGATTACTTACGCCGCATCCACCGACAAACCCACCGTCGCCAATCTCACCAATCACAGCTATTTCAATTTGTCCGGAGCAGGCAGCGGCGACATTCTCAAGGAGGTCTTGCAACTGGATGCCGATCGCTACACTCCCGTGGATAGCACTTTGATTCCCACCGGTGAGCTGACATCGGTCGAGGGCACGCCATTTGATTTTCGCAAGCCGACCGCCATCGGCGCTCGCTATGCGCAGATTGCCGGCACCGGCGGCTACGATCACAACTTTGTTCTGAACGGCGAAGCAGGTTCGTTGCGCAAATCCGGAGAACTCTACGACCCGGTTTCCGGGCGACAGATGGAATTGTGGACCACCGAGCCGGGAGTGCAGATCTATATGGCGATCGGACTCAACGGCTCGATCAAGGGTATCGGCGGCGCGTATCAAAAATTCGGCGCGCTGTGTCTGGAGACGCAGCATTTTCCGGATTCTCCAAATCATCCGAATTTCCCATCGACGGTGGTGCGTCCCGGGAACGACTATCAATCCGAAACCATTTACAAATTTTCGGTTAAATAGAGTTGCCGGCAACGTCAGCAGGCATATGCCCAAAACTACAAACGGTTCGCGCACGACGAATTCATAAGTGGAAAGGCGCCGATGACGGGAATTCTCGGAATGCTGGTGGTAGAGCGGCTGATTCGCCTCGCACCAGTCGATCTTGCGATTGTTGTTTTTTATTTTGTGCTGGTTCTGGGAATTGGTTTTTATCTGAAGCGATTCGCCAAAACAGGCGAAGACTTTTTTATGGCCGGCCGCGAGATGACCGCCTGGGTCGCCGGACTCGCTTTCGTTTCCGCGAATCTCGGTTCGCTCGAACTTCTCGGTTGGGCCGGTTCCGCCTATCAGTACGGAATTCTCGCCGCGCACTGGTATTGGGTCGGCGCGATTCCCGCCATGCTTTTTCTCGGCCTGGTGATGATGCCGTTCTATTACATTTCCAAAACACATTCCGTGCCGGGTTACCTGCAATTGCGTTACGGCACTGCAGCCAGCGGATTGAGCGCGGTCACATTCGCCATCATGACCATCCTGATGTCCGGCGTGAACATGTACGCTATGGCCGTGGTGATGAAAGTTGTTCTGGGCTGGGATTTGAATTTCAGCATCTTCGTTTCCTCGATCACCGTGGCCATCTATGTTGCGGCGGGCGGACTTTTTTCCGCCATCTTCAACGAAGTACTGCAATTCTTTCTGATCTGGTTCGGCGCGTTGTTGATCCCAATTCTTGGTCTGATCGAAACCGGCGGATGGCAAGGAATGGTCGCGCGAATTCAGCACAACTTTCCCGGGCAGGATTTCACGCACATGTGGAGCAACCTTGGACACTTCAAGGACAATCCGATGGGCATGCACTGGACCGGCATCGTGTTCGGGCTCGGGATGGTGCAGGCCATGGGTTACTGGACGACGGATTTCCTGGTGGTGCAACGCGTGCTTTCCGCGAAAGACATTCGTTCCGCCAAGCTTGCTCCGGTCATCGGATCGTTTTTCAAAATGGCAGTACCGCTGATCGTCATTCTTCCCGGACTGCTCGGCTTGGCGTTGCTCCCGATGCATTTGTATCCGGCAAGTAATCTGCAAGCAGGGCAATTCAGCTACAACGAAGTGCTGCCGCTGATGCTCGCTCGTTATTGCGGACCCGGACTGCTCGGACTTGGCATCACGGCGCTGGTTGCGGGATTCATGGCGGGCATGGCTGGCAACGTCAGCGCTTTTGCCACGGTTTGGACCTACGATCTTTATCGCCCGTTCATTCGCAAGAATGCACCCGATCAGCATTACGTTTCGATGGGCCGCTGGTGCACTTTGATCGGCGTGTTCATTAGCATCGGCACGGCATATCTGGCCATGGGCTTTGCCAGCATCATGGATTACGTCCAGGCGCTTTTCGGATTTTTTATTGCGCCGCTGTTTGGCACGGTGCTGCTGGGAATGATGTGGAAGCGCGTCACCAGGGCCGCGGGATTTTGGGGATTGCTGGCGGGGACGACTTCTTCCATTGCCATGTTCGTGCTGATGCACGGGAAATCGCTTTCGCGTTATTTGGCCATGGTGGATAGCAACCGCTGGATAGCATTGTTCGCGCTTTCTCCGGACGCGAAAGGACTGGCACAGGATATGTACCAATCGTTGTGGTCTTGTGTCACGTGCGTGGTGGTCACATTGCTGGTTACGTTGGTAACGAAGCCGAGGCCGGATGCCGAGCTGAAGGGACTGGTTTACAGTTTGACGGAGGTGGCCCGCGAGGACCGCGTTGCATTACTCTACCGGCCAGTCTTCTGGGGCGGAGTCGCGATGGCACTTCTGGTTGTACTACAAATTATTTTCTGGTGAGCTCATGAGCGAAAAAAGCGAAATCATTCCGGTCTGGTTTTTTGTCGGCGTGTTGTTCCTGGTGTACGGCATCCTGATTTTTGCCAGCGGTCTGGCGGAGTGGTCGCATCCGCCTGATACCGTGCTGGCCGAGCTGCATGCGCCAGTGTGGTGGGGCGGCCTGCTGATTGCGCTGGGCGGCATGTATTGCGGCACGTTTCGGCCGGGACGCAAAAAAGCCTAAATTATCGAGTGGCAGGGAGCGTCTGCATGCCGCTTCCCGCACCCTCTGCAATTCACAACGAGAGTTGGGCCCATGATGGACGAAAAGAAGAACGAAAAGAAAATAACGATGGGCGTAATCGTCGGGAACCGGGGATTTTTTCCCGATCACCTGGCGAAAAGCGGTCGCGAAGAAATTTTTGCGGCGCTGGCGAAAGCGAGCATCAACGCGATCGCGCTCGGTCCCGAGGAAAGCAAATACGGCGCGGTGGAAACGCACGAAGAAGCGAAGCGCTGCGCTGCGCTCTTCAAAAAGCTTGAAAAGGAAATTGATGGCGTGATCGTGACGCTGCCGAATTTTGGCGACGAACGCGCCATCGCAGACACACTGCGGCTGGCACGCCTGGACGTTCCGGTGCTGGTGCAGGCCACGCCGGATAGCACGTCCCAAATGAGCATCGCACACCGGCGCGACAGCTTCTGCGGAAAAATGTCGGCGTGCAATAACCTGAAGCAGTACGGGATTCCGTACACGCTGACGAAGCTGCACACGGTGGCGCTGGATTCGCCGGACTTTGCGAGCGATCTGGAAAGCTTTGCGGCAGTTTGCCGGGTAGTGCGCGGACTGAAAAATTTGCGCATCGGTGCGATTGGCGCGCGGCCTGCCGCGTTCAACACCGTGCGTTACAGCGAAAAACTGTTGGAAGCGAGTGGTATTTCGGTCGAGACGCTGGATTTGAGCGAAGTGCTGGGCCGCATCAGCCGCCTGAAGGATGGCGACGAAGCCGTTGCTGCGAAGCTTGCCGCGATCAAGAAATACGTCAACACGAGCGGGGTGCCGGACGCAGCGCTGATCAAAATGGCCAAGCTCGGTGTGGTGACCGAGCAGTGGATGAAACAGGCCGACGTTGCCGTGAGCGCGGTGCAGTGCTGGACGTCGCTGGAGGAAAATCTGGGCATCGTGCCGTGCACGGTGATGAGCATGATGAGCGACAACCTGCTCTCTAGCGCGTGCGAAGTGGACGTCTGCGGCGTGCTGAGCATGCACATGCTGGCGCTCGCGAGCGGAACGCCCAGCGCGCTGCTGGACTGGAACAACAATTACGGCAGCGACCCGAACAAAGCGGTGTGCTTCCACTGCAGCAATCTGCCGAAACATTTTTTCCGGGAAGTGCGCATGGACTTTCAGGAAATTATCGCGGGAACAGTGGGCAAGGAAAATACCTACGGCACGGCAGTGGGCAAAGTGAAAAGCGGCGCCATGAGTTACGCGCGGTTTTCGACCATCGACCGCGAAGGCGTGATCCGCGGGTACGTGGGCGAAGGAAAATTCACCGACGATTCGCTGGAGACTTTCGGCGGCGCCGGCGTGGTGGAAATTCCGGAGATGCAAAAACTTTTGCATTACATCTGCGAAAACGGATACGAGCACCACGTGGCGGCGAACTTCTCTTCGGTCGCTGGCGCGCTGCAGGAAGCGGCGAACAATTATCTTGGCTGGAAAACCTACCTGCACGGGTAGGCTTTGGCTCACATGCCATTTTCGCGAGCGACAAAGCCAGCGTGAGTGGCTCGCAGCGCCTACGCCGTTCGCAATCGCGAGGCGCGTGCGCGAGCCGGAGTCAGTGATGTGGAACAGCGGGACACCCCGAGGTTTTGAGTGAGGTTCAGATCGCGTGCAGGGCGGGGTAGAGGCGGCGGAAGGCGGCGTAGTTTTTTTGCAGTAGGGCGGAAGAGGCGGGATTTGGCTTGACGCGGGAGGCTACGTGGATGACGGCATCGCAGGCTTGGTCGACGGAAGCGAAGTGGCGAGCGCCGACAGAGGCAAGGATGGCGGCGCCGTAGGCTGCGCCTTCTTCGGCTGCAACGAGTTCGACTTCGTGGGCGTAAACGTCAGCTTGAATCTGACGCCAGAGCGGTGAGCGGGCACCGCCGCCGCCGAGGCGTATTTGTGTGACGGGAACTTTCATCTCTGCAAAAATTGAAAAGGAATCCTTAAGGCTGAAGGCGACTCCTTCGAGGATAGCGCGAAGAATGTGCGCGCGCCGATGCGATGGCGTGATGCCGACCAGCGCGCCGCGTGCATTGGGATCCAGATGCGGCGTGCGTTCGCCCATAAGATATGGCGCCCAGAGCAGACCGTCGGCGCCGGGTGGCGCGGTGGCGGCTTCTCCAGAAAGAAACTCGTAAGGATCGCGTTCGACACGCCAAGACATAGAGGTATTTTCCGCACCGTCTGGAGCAAGCATTACGCCCTCTGGAACAACTGACCAGATAGACCTAGGAACCACTGCAAGTGAGCCGCTGGCATCTTGAACGACCGAACCAATTCCAAATGTGTCACGGAACCAGCGCAGCGAAAGCCCCGCGGCTTGCGTGACACCCATGACGTGCCAGCGCCCGGGAATTGCGTGGCAAAAAGTGTGGAGGCGGCCGCGCGGATCAAGCGCGGGAC
>WNFO01002075.1_pt1 | contig 16336 bp, 11 predicted proteins | sample 5400251 | NCBI WGS metagenome assembly WNFO01 (sample SAMN13153354, study PRJNA577476) | soil metagenome | isolation source: 100 cm saprolite under Madrone tree | place: USA:California | collected 2016-06-14 | reverse complement strand
TGGACAGCAACCTAAAGGTTGAACTCTGAACACCTCGTGCCCGAACTCTCACTCGCAATTACGCCCATTGGCAACTGACCACTAACAACGGACCACTTCAGAAATTCAGCTTCAACGCGAACTGAATGATCCGCGGATTCACTGCGGTGGATGAAATCACACCAAATGTAGACACCGTTACGCTGGTGCCCGGGTTACTGAACTGCGGATGATTGAAGGCGTTGAAAAACTCTCCGCGCAATTCCACGTTGCCGCCTTCACCGAGCAAGTGAAGCGGCGTCCGCTTGATAATCGCGATGTCGGAATTATTCTGGCCCGGGCCAGTCACGATGCCCACACCGCTGTTGCCAAAACCCGTCGCGCGACCATCGTCACCGATGATCGGCCAGATGGCCGTGCCAGCAGCGTTGCGTAGTATGCAAGGCCTGTTGAAGTAATTAGTCAGTTTACTTTGGATCGAGCCGGAATTTACCAGATCGTTAGACGTGCAGCCTGGAGCAAGTTGCGCGCGGTCGCTGGTAATGCCGAAAACGTTGTTGGAGTTAGTGCCGGTCAAAGTCAACGGCGCTCCTGACTGGATCGTAGTTACGCCGGCTAATGACCAACCGCTAAGAAATCCGTTGACGAGGGAGTTGAATTTTCGCGTACCCGGCAGTTGGTAGACGTAGCTGAAGACAAACCGATGCTCGCGATCGAATTCGCTCCGACCATAGTTGGCGCGCGGATTATTTTGGTTTCCATTGACGCCTGAAGTTCCCCCGGCGGAAGTACTCCTCCCGGTGGTGCTATAAGCATGCGCGAAAGTATACGCCGCCAGGAATTGCAATCGTTTGCTCAGTCGTTTCGTAAGGCTGGCGTCAAGCCCGTGGTACCAGGAGGAAGCGGACGAATCAACATCATTGAGTCCTGGAGCGGTGAAACCCTGAATCGGAACGCGCAGCGGGATGTTCGCGACAGTGTTCGTGGTTTGCCCTCGAATCGGATTTGAAGAGCTGGCCAGTAGCGCCTGGTTAAGCGATCGATTCTGGATCTGATGCGTGCCGCGCGTGCCGACATAGCCCATCTCGAGTAAAAAGTTGTGTCCAAGATTCGCCTGAATGTCTAGGCCAAACTCCTGCGCGATCGGCGGACGATATCCCTGGTCGATAAAGGTTATCGTACGCGCCGTCGTCGGCGAGTAGGCGGGAAATTGCGGGAAGGCCAGATCCGGCCCAAACGGATTAGCGAACGTGGCCGCGGCATTCGGCACGCCGGCCACTGAACGCAATAATGCGAACGGGGGGGATGTCGCCAGTTGAATAAACGGCTGACCGGTGGCGCGAGTGAAGTACATGCCATAGCCTCCGCGCAAAACCATCCGATGCGAGAAGGGCAGGAAGCTCTTCGGCAACTGCCAGGCAAAGCCGAAGCGTGGCCCGAAACTATTCTGATGTTTACCGAGAACGCCATAGGTGTTGTCCAATTGCTTGACGCCTGCCGGAACTGAGAGAGGAAGATTCTTCGAGACCACGTAACCTTGAATGGTGCCTGCGGCCGGTGGATTAGGATTGGCCAAACTAACGTCGAAGCCGCTGTTGCGCCCAAGCTTGTCACCCAGATTCTCGAGCCGCTCGTAGCGAAGGCCTAGATTCAAAGTGAAAGACGGAGTCAGCTTTATATCGTCTTGAATGAATGCGTTCCCATCGGTAAGCCGCCACGCGCGGTCGAGCAAGCCCGGCAGATCGACCGACTGAAACACATTGCTGACCGCCGTGCCATTACCTCCCGACGCTACCGGAGCGCCCGGCAATCCCAGCAGAAAATCCGCCCAGCTCAAGAAGACCAAACCACTGAGAAAGTGAAAGTTCGAGAGGTCGACGTGGCTGCGTGTAATGCCCCCGCCAAAACGGAACGTATGGCGCCCGTGGATATAAGTTAACGAATCCTGAAACGTCAAGTGTCTTTGAACGATATTGAGTCCCTGTCCATTGCCGCCGAGCGTCATCGAACCTGAAACGGCGAACTCGGGAAACTCGTTGGCTACCGGCGCTTTGACTCCCACATCCGACCATTTGAAGAGTTCTTGTTGGATCGTAGGCGCTTCAGTGCGATGAAATCCTAATTCCGCTTGATTGAGCAGCGTGGAGCTGAGCGTATAAGTATGAGCGAGCGAAAAGTTCCGCAACCGATTATCAGTTAGCCAAGGGAAACCAGGAGCCGGCGGACCGCCAAGATTGGTGGGTGGTAGCGGTTGGTTCTGTGTGCTGTTGGCGAGAAAGAACCGGCCCGCGAACTTGCTCTTGTTGGTATGCAAGTAGTCCAGATCGATGATGAATTGGTTTTCATTGAATTTAGCCGGGATGCTGAGTGAAGAGAATCCGCGCAACGCGAAAAGCAGAGTGGGGTCGACTGTCTGTGGAGTTGGAATCGCGTACTGGCCGTTCGGAAGTTTTAGATTCAACAACGCGAGGGCTGGCGCACTAATGTTCGATCCATCGGCTGCGACCGCCACGCCTCCTTGCGCTCCGGCTTGACCGGCAAATAATTTCCCCAATGCGGCCCGCGAGCGGTCGTCAGTGAAAGCCGGTGACGAGAAGGTGCTGGTCGCGCCACCGCCGACGCCATTGATTTGGCGCATGCCCTGATATGAGCCAAAGAACAAGAGCTTGTCTCTCTTGATTGGTCCGCCAAGCGTGAACCCGAATTGATTCTGCTTGAGTATGCCTCTCTTTTGGCCAGCTCGATTGCGCTCCCAAGTATTCGCGTTGAGAGCATCGTTGCGTAAAAACTCAAAGGCAGTGCCGTGAAATTTATTGCCGCCACTTCTCGTGACGACGTCGACATTGGCGCCGGCATTTCGCCCGTACGACGCATCGTATAGACCTGTTTGCACTTTGAATTCCTGAATGGCATCAGGATTGGGAACCGCGACGCCGCCACTCAAGAAACCGCTCGCCTGGAGATCGTTGATCTCGACGCCGTTCATCTGAAAGTTATTGTCGGCGCCGCTTGCTCCGTGGACGCGAAAACTGCCCTGGCTCTCGCCGCTGCTGCCTCGGCCCAAGGCTGCCGCATTAGTGACTCCCGCGGCTATGCCGGGCGAGAGCGTAACGATCTGCGTATAGTTGCGCGTCACAAGCGGCAGGTTAACGACCGCGTCGTGGTCCGTGACGCTGCCGAGGGCGGGGGATTCTGTTTGCAACAACTGCGACTCAGACACAACCACGACCTTCTCTTCTACCGAGCCTACTTCAAGTTGGACATCAAGTCTCTTCGTCTCGGTGACGTTGATCTGAAGACCGGTTTTGACCGAGGACTTGAAGCCGCGCTTGGTGAATTCGAGACGATAAGAGCCGGGCAGTAAGAGCGGGGCCACATAGATGCCATTGTCCTGCGAGACGACGTCCCGCTTCTCTCCGGTCGCTTCGTTGGTTGCCGTCACTTGCACACCCCCGACTACTGCACCGTTGGGGTCAGTTATCTCTCCGGTCAACGCGCCGGTGCTGGCAGTCTGCGCCAGCGCAGGGAAACCTAAAAGTAAACTTAGCAGGCTTAGTCTAAGGATGATCCACGCGGTTTTCATTACTCGCTTACCTCCGTCAACTAGTTCGAGCACGGCAACAACCTAAAGGTTGAACTCTTAACCGTAATGGCCAGCGTTTAGAGTTCAAGCTTTAGCTTGCAGCTTCGTGTCAGTACCGCGAGCGGTAGCGACCGGATCATACCAATCGCGCTTGATTGAAAATTCTTATGTCAAAGTCCACTCTACGATCCGGTCGCTACCGCTCGCGGTACTGACACGAAGTTTCGGCCGATAGGTACGTCTGTTTACCGCAAGTGCTGCAAAATGTCAATAGTGCGACAGATGCTGCAAATGCCTTCTTGCCTCTCGAACCGCGATTTGCTATCTTGCCCGGCCATGCAAGCTCGCTCCGAAGTCGTAACTGTTCCGGCGCCGCCGGTTTCGGATCAGATCGCGATCGCGAAAATCGAGATGCGAACGGTGCGTCTGGCGTTGAACGAACCGTTCGAAACCAGCTTTGGCTCGATCGATTCGCGGCTCATCTTTCTGGTCAGTGTTGAAGGCCAGGGAATGACTGGATGGGGCGAAGTGGTTGCCGCCGAAGCGCCTCGCTACAGCTATGAAACTGTAGGCACGGCCCAGCATGTGATTCGAGATTACCTCGCGCCGGCGATGCTGTCTGGCCCAGTCACAGACCTGACAGATCTTGCGGACCGCTTCGCTGCTTTTCGCGGACACAATATGGCCAAGGCCGGCCTGGAGTTGGCCTACATGGAGCTGCTCGCGCGAATCAGCGGACGATCATTGTCGCATTTGATCGGCGGGGTGCGTGAAAGCCTTGCGGTGGGCGTCAGTCTCGGCATTCAGCCAAGTCTCGATCAACTCCTGGAACGAGTGGATAAGTACCTATCCCTCGGTTATCAGCGAATCAAGCTGAAGATCAAACCCGGTTGGGATATTGAGGTGGTGCGAGAAGTGCGGCGGCGACACAGAAACATTCTGCTTTCGGTCGATGCGAATTGTGCCTATTCGATTGCTGACCAGGACCACCTGAGAGGGCTCGACGATTTCGGCTTGCTAATGATCGAGCAGCCGCTGAATCATGACGATCTGATCGATCACGCGAGGCTGCAAGCTCTAATGACAACGCCAATATGCCTGGACGAAAGCATCACAGGTCCTGCGCGCGCAAGACAGGCTCTCGATATGGGAAGCTGCCGGATCGTCAATATTAAGATCGGACGGGTTGGCGGCTACTCACAGGCTTTGGCGATTCATGACTTGTGCTATTTGAGAGAGGTTCCGGTCTGGTGCGGCGGCATGTTGGAGTCGGGGATCGGTCGCGCACACAATATCGCGCTCGCTAGTCTTGCGGGATTTTCTCTTCCCGGCGATATCTCAGCCAGCTCTCGTTACTTCGCGCGGGACGTGATCATTCCGGAAGTAAGCGTTGCCGGTGATGGAACGGTGGAAGTGCCTCAAGGGCCGGGACTCGGATTTGAAGTCGATCTGGATTACATTACTGCTCACACTGTAAGCATTGAACAAATTGAAGACTCAAAGAAATGAAGGTGGTAAGGACGTGGAATGTCTTCGTGTCAGAACCGCGAGCGGTAGCGACCGGATCATTTATCATTTGTCATTTTCCATTTATTATCTGTCATTAACACACGGAGTTTTTGGATCTGTTCCACTCATATTCACTAATGACAAATGAAAAATGTCCAATGGAAAATGATAAATGATCCGGTCGCTACCGCTTGCGGTTCTGACACAAGGGCGACCATCTGCCCGTTTCTTGCGCACTAAGCTGAGACATGAAAAGCTCCAACGCGCGTAACAAAAGCCACAATGCTTTTCAGAATTCTGATGGCGACGGAAAACCTACGCCCAGCGCTCTCGAAGCGCGCTTTGCTAAAGCCAGGCATCAGCTCAACCCGCGCCGACAGCGTTTGATTCGGGCCATACTTGATTCCGCCGACGAGACTTGTTTCCTCTCTTCTCGTGAGATAGCCAAGCGCTTTCACGTTGACGCGACCACCGTTCTCCGCACTACTCAGGTCCTGGGTTATGGGAGCTTTTCCGAATTCGCAGCCGACTTGCGCCAGCACTTTGTATCACGAATCACTCCTTACACGGCGCTGAAAGCAGCCACCCAAGAGAAACGCAGCGTTGCCGATCACATCGATCACTCTTTAGATAAAGCAATCGACAATCTTAACGTTTTGAAATCGGATCTGGACAGGCAGCGCGTGATAGAACTGGCAAAACTAATCAAGCGTTCACGCCACGTGCTGGTAGTTGGGTTGGACTTCGCGTCTTCGCTTTCGTATTACCTGGCGTACGGGTTATTGGCGTTGGGGTTCGATGCCGAAGCGCCGATAGGCAGCAGCGGTAATCTGCAATACAAAGTGGAGGTGTTGACTTCGAAGGATGTGCTGGTGGCGATCAGTTTCGGTCAATGTCTAAGGGACACCGTCGAGTCAGTGCTGCGGGCGAGAAAGCAGGGCGTGCCAACTTTCGGAATTACTGACAGCAACACATCGCCCATCGCTCGTTACTGTGACGCTCATTTGATTACTCCGGTCGTCAGCCCATCGTTTCTCAATTCCTACGTTGCTCCGATGGCCGCGATCAGCGCTATTCACGTGGCCTGCGCCCACATCGACCCTAAACGCTCGCTCAACCGCCTGCGGCCAACCGACCGAGAATACGCTTCGGGCCATCGCTGGTATCGGGAGCCGAAAGGCTTCAACGGAGATTTGCCTTGAGCATTATCCTGTCCAGCGCCATCGAAGCACCGGCACTCGTTATCCGCGACATCGAGCGCGTCTCAGAAATGCAGGGCGTTGAAACGCTCCAGAAAGATGTGTGGGGGTGTGACGACCTCGACGTGGTTCCGCTAACTATGTTGGCCGCAAGCAAGGAAGTCGGCGCAGTTCTCATCGGCGCTTATGACGGCGCATTGCTTGCCGGCTTCGTCTATGGTTTTCCGGGTTATGAGAACGGGCAGGTAACGCATCACTCGCACATGCTGGCGGTCAGGCCTTCATATCGCAACCACAATCTTGGCTACCAACTAAAGTTGGCGCAACGCGATCGAGTTTTGGCGCAGAGCATCAAACGGATCACCTGGACCTTCGATCCGCTTCAGAGTCTGAACGCTTATTTCAATTTCAGAAAGCTCGGAGTTCTTGCGGACACTTACAAGATTAACTTTTACGGCGAAGCGACCTCGAGCTTCCTGCACCAGATTGGAACCGATCGACTTTGGGTCACCTGGCAGCTCGACAGCGAGCGCGTTCGCGAGCGATTGCAAACTGAAAAGCAGCAAACGATGGTTGAGCCTGAGCGCATTCCATGTCTGGTACAGTTCGGTGCTAACCATGCTCCGCAAAGAAACGAACCATCAGAAGGGTTGGGCCACGAACATTTCTCGATAGAGATCCCAGCCGACATCAACGCACTACAAAATGAGAAACCAGGATTGGCTGTCGAGTGGCGCGAAGCGACGCGCGGGGCTTTTACTGAAGCGATCACGTCCGGATATCTAGTCGAAGAGTTCTATCGTTCGAACAGAAAAGGTCAGTCGGTCGGAGTCTACCTGCTCACTCATCGGAAGAAGGTTGAGGGCTTCGGTTAGCAGGATTAAGGGGAGCTTCTTTTCTCTAGCCCAAGGGTTCACGCCTGGGTTTGGATGGTGCGAATTATGTTAAGCCCCATTCATGGGGCTTCGATCCAGGCTTTAGCCAGTCGCCGAAGGGATTGGCAAAGCCCATGAATGGGCTCAGCAGATAATTAAGGCTCCTCTTAACCCAGGCGTGAACGCCTGGGCTAGAGAAAAATGGTTTCATCCGTCTGAACTCGCTCGCGATGATTGATTGATAGATGGGCCAACAAGATCCAAATCCAACAACTTTAGAACGCACACTCGGCCTCCGCGATCTGATCTTGCTGATCATCGGCACAGTGATCGGGTCGGGCATCTTCATTGTGCCGGGCGCCGTGCTGCGCCAGACGAATGGCAATATCACATTGGCTATGTTGGTCTGGCTTGCCGGTGGAATTCTTTCGCTGCTCGGCGCTCTAACATATGCTGAGTTGAGCGCGATGAATCCGAAGGCGGGTGGCTTGTACATCTTCATCCGCGATGGTTTCGGGAGTCTGCCCGCTTTCTTGTACGGTTGGACGCTCTTCTTCGTGATTAGCAGTGGCTCCGTCGCCACACTTGCGGTCGCCTTTAGCAGCTACCTCGGTGAAGTTGTCCCGCTCTCTCCATTGATCGCCAAGCTGGCTGCCGTCGCGATGATCCTCGTGGTGACGCTCGTCAATGTCCTTGGCACGAGAGAAAGCGCGAACCTGCAAGATTGGACGACGATCATCAAAGTCGCCGCGATTCTTGTAATGAGCGCGGTCCTGTTTTCACTTGGGCATGGACTCGCTGGAATCTCTACAGCATCGTCTCCGAATGTCGGCGCGAAATCGCTCGCATCGGGTGTAGGCTTCGCGATGATTGGAGTTCTGTGGGCGTACGAAGGATGGCAATACGTTACTTTCAGCGCCGGTGAAACTATCGACGCGCGGCGCAACTTTCCGCGCGCTCTGTTGATCGGCTCGTCGGCTCTGATCGGCATTTACCTGGTCGCGAACCTGGCGTATCTGGCGGCGCTTGGCCCGGTAAAAGCAGCACAGACTGACAGCATTGCTGCTGCCGCCGTAACGGCCGTGATCGGTCCGGCGGCGTCAAAGTTAGTAGCGCTCGCAATCTTGATCTCAATTTTTAGCGCCACGAACGGAATAACCTTGACCGCGCCGCGGGTCTATTATGCGATGGCGCGCGACGGCGTATTCTTTCATCAGTTGGCAAACGTACATCCCCGATTCAGGACGCCTGCCTTCGCAGTGCTGGCCGGATCCGCGTGGGCCATCGTCCTCGCGGCGACGGGAACATTCGAACAACTTTTGACTTACGTAGTTTTCACCGGCTGGCTGTTCTACGCGCTCGGCGCCGCGAGTATCTTCGTCTATCGTCGGCAGAGATCGGATCGTGAGTTGCCGTACCGGGTTCCAGGCTACCCCTGGACGCCGCTGCTGTTCATCACGGCGGCCGTTGCGCTAGTTCTAAACACCATGGCCACGCAGATCGGCCGGGCGGCAATCGGCCTCGGGATAGTTCTTCTCGGTGCGCCGGCTTACTTCATCTGGCGCGCGAGAAGTAAGTCTTAAGTGATGTAGGTCAGTGACTGAGCCGCAACATAACAACACCGTGTGGGGGAACGGTTACTGAGTACTCCGGTCCGGGCCATTCGATCTCCTGGTGCAGCCAGAGATCACGCACCTGCCATTTTCCGGTGATGCCGATGTCCATCCAGCGCACAGTGACCTTCGCTTCAGCGGTTGCGCGATTGAAGAGAGCCACTGCGGATGCGCCGCCGGCGAGTGGCCGAGACCAAATCTCCTGATCGCCGGACTTCCAAACCTGCTTGCCTTGCTTGCCGTCTTTGTCCTGATCCACGGCGATTACGTCGTGGTTCGTGAGAATTGCCAGAATCTCCGGACTCATGTTGCGTAGATCGTTCCCCGCTAGCAGCGGCGCCGCGAGCATTGACCAGAGGCTCATGTGCGTTTTGTATTCGGTCTCACTCATGCTGCCGTTGCCAATCTCCAGCATGTCGGGATCGTTCCAATGGCCTGGCTTGGCCCATTGCGCAAGTTCGTTTTGGCCAAATCCAATTCGGGACATCGAGTCCCAGGCGTCGCGAATGTCGCCCGTGGTCCGCCAAAGGTTTCCGCCGACATCCGCGCCCCATTTCCAAACATCCAGGCGGCCATACTGGCAAAGGCTGTAGACGATAGGACGTTTCGTCTTCAGCAGCGCGTCACCCATGATTTGATAGATCGCCGGCATTTCCTCATCGGTATAGAGCGTGCGCGCGCCGCACCAGTCATACTTCAGATAATCGATTCCCCACGCCGCGTAGGTGCGCGCGTCCTGTTCCTCGTGACCGTAGCTGCCTTCATAGCCGGCGCAGGTGTTGGGGCCAGGCGAAGAATAAATTCCCAGCCTGAGTCCTTTGCTGTGCACGTAATCCGCGAGCGCTTTCATGTTGGGGAATTTCTTATTGGTTTGGATGTTTCCCTTGGGGTCGCGTCCGGCTTCCCACGTGTCATCGATATTGATGTAGAGGTAGCCCGCCGCTTTCATGCCATTACTGGCCATTGCATCGGCAATAGTTCGAACCGTGGCATCATCGATGCGGCTCGCGAACTTGTTCCAACTATTCCAACCCATGGGAGGCGTACGTGCGAGGCCGTTGTCCCGAACCTTGTGCCAGGCCGGCAGAGGATTACGCGGCGGCAGCGCGCCTTCATCGGCCGGCGCTCGCACCGCTACCATTTCCGTCGGCTTGTCGGTCGGTCGACGGCGGGTTGAGACGTGCAACTCGCCGCCTAACAACTTGCCTTCGTATTGAACTTTGCGCTCGCTCTTGCCGTCCATCATCGATCCGGTGATCGTGAAGCCTTCGGGACCGCCAGTGCTCTCGGTGAGGTGATAATAAAACTGCGTGACGCGAATCGATCCGGTGATGCGCGTGCCTTCCTGTCTCAGATTGAGGTAGGTCGTGCGGAAGGTGCCGTCGTTGTTGAGGGTTCGCACCGCCCAGTTTCCGGTTAGCGGTTCCGTAGTAGATTGCTGCGCGGTCACCAGGGTGACGACGAAAGTCGCGAGCAGAAATGATGCGATGGCCACGGCGACTGCAAATTGAAAACGATGACCGTGCTGACGTTTAGCATTCATCAGAAGAGTGTCCTCCATCAAACGATTGTTACATCCGGAATACCAGATCCTTATGATCTCCAGGCCGCAGGCGTGAGGTTAGACTACCCTCTTGGAGACTAGGACGAGACCAATCTCTGTGGCACGCTCAATCCGCCAGTTCACACTACTACACCATTACTTCAGGGCAGCACGAAACTGTCAATCGGATCTGGACGGCTTGGATCAAACGCCGCAATGTCAGTGACCAGGAATTTTACCAGGCCGATTTTGCCGGCCCTGATTCCTTTGACGACGCACTTCGCCAGTTCATAACTTCCATAGTTGTCGTGGTGCGTGTTGTCGTTCGGTGCGAACGCGCGCTTTGAAGGCTCAGCGCCCCACGCTTCATAGAGCGTCTTGCTCATAACGTTCAAGTCAATCAAAGGAACATTTTCTTCGCGCGCTAGTTGGCGAACAGCCTCCGGATAATCGCCGTGCGAGTTTGTGACCTTGCCTTGCTGATCGAAAGTACGGCGCTGCACAGGCGTAACCAACACCGGAATACCGCCGCGTTTGCGCGCTCCCGCGACAAACTTTTTCAAGTCAGCTTTGTAAGTCGTGAATGCGCCAATGCCCTCGCCCTTTTCTTTCTCGTCATTGTGACCATACTGAATAATCAGATAGTCGCCCGGCTTCATCGTGCTCAGAACTTTATCCAAGCGGTGCGCGCCGAGCGAGCTGCGCAAAGATTCGCCCGACTCAGCGTTGTTCGCGATGGCAATTCCAGGTTTGAAAAAGCGCGTCAGCATCTGTCCCCAACTGTTGTAGGGCTCGGAAGGCTGATCGCAGACCGTCGAGTCGCCGAGCAGATAAATTGTCGGCGCCTCAACTCTGGCGATCTCGATCGCGCAAACGCTCGGATGCGAGTTGTTGAATTCAAGCGTCAGCTTCTCGTCCCACGCCCACCATTCAGTAGTCTTCTCGCGATCTTTGAGCTTGACTTCACCATCGCCGGCGATTTGCGGCGTACGCACGTTGACCGTGAATCTGCGCGTCACGAACTTGCCGCGCGCGGTTTGCACTCGCTCTAACATCAGGCGACGCAATTCAGCCATGACTGTAGTGGTCGTCTCTTCCTGCGCATCGCCAAGCGTTACGGTCACGTCGTAGTTTCCTTCGGGCAACGCCACCGAGAAATAGAAAGGCTTGTCGCTCGTGCAGAAGTCGCTCCGTAAGGCATTCTTGCCGCCTCGATCTAGACAGGTAACTTTCGCTCCAGGCTCGAAACCATAGCCGAGTTCCTTGCTATAAACCGTGTCCGCCAGAACCTGTGTATATCCCGACGCGACCCTGCCCGGACCGAAATCGAATTTCCAGTTTGTTTGATTTGTATCTTTTGCTTGGCCGCGCACCACGTGTATGTTGACCAGTGGCAATATGAGCACGAACGCAGCCAGCGCCAGAACGTGGACACAACAACGTTCAATCGACACTCGCGTTTGTAGGTAATCTTTAATCACGCTTCACAAGCTTCAGCGTCGGCCACAAGACATTATCCGACTCGGATACGCCACACGTTTGAGAGAAAAGGTGACTGGCGAGGCTGCGTCCTAAGCACAGACCGAACAAGCGATCTGTTGGCCCTACCAGTCAACAAGATTATAGAACATGGATTTCAAATTAAGACACTACCGCTTTTCTAATTCGGTGAAGGTTTTGTTGGCGCGCCATGAGAAACGATCGTTGAAAGCGGCGGCGTCTGCAAGCCGAACGTCTGCGGATTCTCTCCAATAATCGCGGCGGCGAAAAAACTGGGAATGTAATAGGCGCTTTCGTTTCGAAAGGTATCGTCCAACTTGTCGCGATTGGCAAAGAGCGTCCAGAAATTTCTTTCGTAGTGGCTATCCGTCTCTCTCAGACGCCGCAGCGCCTCCCGCACTGATTCCGCCCCGCGATTGTAACTGAGCAACACCAGCGTCATGCTTTGCGAATCGTCGCCGAGTTCGGCCATCCGATCCGCGATGTAGTGAGCGGCGGCGGGAGCCATCTTCTCAACGTCACACATGTCTCCGCGGGCTACGCCGTATTGCTCGGCGGTTTGCGGCACGAATTGAAACAGGCCTTTGGCCCCGACGCTATTCTCAAAGCAAGGCTTGTATGCCGACTCGATCATAGGCAGATAGATGCCCACGACCAGCGGAATCTTCCGCTCGTTGAATGAAGGCGCAATCAAGGGAATAATCGGCGCCGCCCGTCCGTAAATGACGCGCAGACTTTCTACGCCTGGCTTTGCGGAGGTGCTGTCCGTGCGCGCCAAATAACTATCCAAGTCGGTTTTGATTGCGCGAATCGCTTCATCATTCAGTTTCATTGGACGATCGCCCATCATGGCCGAGATGCGCTGCTCCTGTTCATCAACGAAAGCGAGTTGTTCACCTGTGCTCATCTGCGTGTAAGGCTTTCCTGACGCAATAGCCGCAGGCGCGACGGCATTCGCGCGGAGTGTTGAACGCCGGTAAAGAAGCGCCGTCACGATCATACTCGCGATGAGTACGGCAACGCTCAACACCTGAAGTCCATAACGATATGAGCGCGCCTTTCTTGTTTCGTATTGAGAGCGACTAAGCGAATATTCGTCAACGCCCTTAAGCATCCGAGCATCGCGCATCGAATCGTCCATGACCTGCGCGCCGGTTTGTTCAAGCTGTTGCCTGACCTTCTTCAAATCAGCGAGCATCTCAGGCGCGGTCTGATAGCGTTCGTCTATTTCTTTGCGCAAAGCCTTGCTGACAACCCGCTGTAACTCTGATCCGAATGGTTGAGCGCTATTCGCAAACTGAAACAGCGGAGCCGGCGCGCGTTCAAGAATGGAAACCATCGTATCCATGCGCGTCGCGCCAAAGAATGGCGCGCGATACGCCAGCATTTCATAAAGCACCACTCCCAAGCTCCAAATGTCTGTCCGTTCGTCCACCGGCAGAGCGCGCGCTTGCTCGGGCGACATGTAACCGACCGTCCCCAGCACCACGCCGGTCTCTGTTTCGGCCTTTGCGATCGTCGCAATTTCAGACGAATCAGATGAGGGCTGCTCAAGTAATTTGGCGATGCCAAAGTCGAGAATTTTCACGAGACCACCGCGACGCCGCATGACGTTTTCCGGTTTGATATCACGATGGACTATCCCGGCAGCGTGCGCCGCGGTCAGCGCCTCGGCTATCTGAATGGCAATCTCCAGTACTTCAGGGAGCGACAGATGTTCTTCCGCAATCAATTCACGCAGCGTTTGGCCGTCGATGAATTCCGTCGTGATAAAGTGAACTCGATCTGCTTCGCCGACTTCGTGAATCGTCAGGATATTCGGATGGTTCAACGCCGAAGCGGCGCGCGCCTCTCTTTGAAAGCGGCGCAGCCGCGCTTCGTCGGAAACGAAGTAAGCCGGCAGGATCTTCAAAGCCACCGGGCGATCAAGCCGTCGATCCTGCGCCAGATAAACTTCGCCCATGCCGCCCGCGCCGAGACGCTCGACAATCCGATATGGACCGATCTCGCGACCGATGTTGTTCTGCTCGTGATTGCTTAGAAGGACGTGAGCGTCGTGTGCAATGGCGGGTTCTTCGATGAAGTCGCCGGCTTCATCGTAGGCATCGACCAGCGAACTCGTTTCTTGTCGTAACTCTTCATCATCTGAGCAGGCTTCATTCAGAAAAGACAGGCGTTCATGCGGTGATCGATCAAGCGCCGCCTGCAAGACTTCTTCCACCTGCTGCCATCGTTCAGGAGTCATTGCCGTTTATTCGTCCTTCATTCTTTTGAAGAGCCACGCCTTGGCCACTCGCCAATCACGACGTATTGTCATCAAGGAAATTCCCAGCACGTCCGCGGTCTCTTCCAAGCTCAGGCCACCAAAATATCTCAGCTCCACAACTCGACTCTTGCGCGGATCGATTTTCGCGAGCCCGTCGAGCGCTTCATCGAGGGCTACTAATTCCGCGGCGCGTTGATAGGTCATCGCTGACGCTGCTTCAAGCGAGACCTGTTGCACTTCGCCACCATGCTTGGCGTAACGCCGTCGCCGGGCATGGTCGATGAGGATGTGACGCATCACCTGCGCGGTCACCGCAAAGAAGTGCGCGCGATTCTGCCACTCGGGTTGCTCCTGTCCGGCAAGACGAAGGTACGCCTCATTTACCAGTGCCGTCGTCTGGAGCGTATCACCGTTGCGCTCGCGCCGCACATAGCGATGCGCGATGCGTCGCAGTTCGTCATAAATCAAAGGCGTGAGTCTGTCGAGCGCGGTTCGGTCTCCCTGCTGCCAGTCATCCAACAGTTCCGTTAAGCCTGGTGTGGAAAGCGTGGTCATCGCCGCATGTAACGCAAGCTGTTAGCTTGCGACGGTCTACGCAAACTAATAGTTTGCTTTACATCAAGCCGAGTGCTGATCTTATCATCTTTCTGGAAGCGGCAATCCAAAGATGACCAGCTCTTTTCGATCAGAAAATATTTTGTCCCGGACATGAACAGTTTTGCTTCGGTTTCTCGCTTGCCGTTTCGCCAATGAACACTCCTGCCTCTGTTTCTCGCTTATCAAAGTGAGAAGTACATTTGCTCACATTCTGAAAATCGAAAGGAGATTAAGGATGAAAATTCAAAGAAAGCTGCTTTGGTTACTTGTCGTTACTACTTGTCTCACTGGAATTCCTCAGTTCACCCACGCGACGATTCAAACGACCAAGCCTTACCAACAAATGACGCTGCCAGAGCGCGGCGCTTTCGTTAGCGAGCAAGCGCGCCGGCTGGCCCGGCAAATCTCGGGCAGAGATTATCAATTCACGCCGGCGTTTGAGGCGGAAATACAGAAGGCCGTTGAGTTTTATGCTCGGCGCATCGGCAATAACGGCGGCGATCAATTGGGCAAAGGCGATGGCCGCTTAATCTTCGAACGCGGACAGACGCTGGCGCCGACGTTGATTCGCATCTTTAAAGCGCGCGATGTGTCGCCACTCATCGGACTCTACATTCCGTTGATTGAATCCGAATACGTCAACCTTCAAGCACCCACCTCAGTAGGCGCGATAGGCATGTTTCAATTTCTGCCTAAGACGGGAGAGCACTATGGTCTTTCAGCGGCTGAACTGCTGGATGTGGAGAAATCCGCCGAGGCGGCAGCGCGTTACATCGCGGCTGGACTGAAAACGTTTGAGGAAGATCCGATGAAGGAAGCTCTCGCGCTGCTGGCTTACAATCGGGGCGCGGGAAACGTCGAGAGCGATTTGGCGACGTTGGTCAATCAACAGAATCGCGGCTGTAGCATCTGCGCTCTCACCGAGCACCGCGACAAACTGGACCCAACTTTCCAAAGCGAGAACGTGTACTACGTGCCGCGCTTTTTCGCTGCCGCAATTGTCGGCGAGAACCCAAAGGCGTTCGGTCTGCAAACACAACCGTTGTCGTCCTTCTAGCCGAAATCTGATGTCCGACAAGCTTCAGCTTGTCGCAATCTTAGCGACAAACTGAAGTTTGGTCGGACATCTTCTTGTAAACCAACTCAATCACGGCCCAGCTGTCAAAAACTTCGTCCACCCGCGGAGACCCTGCGTCTAACCGGTTGGTAAGGGGGTTCGCCGCGAAAGATAACGCCGACTTTGTGCATAGCATCAAGCCGCGTTTTCTCTCCTTCTGCCTCTTCGGAGGTGGACCTAAGAACTCGCGCAATTTAGAGCGAGCAAAGGAACGAATTCGAAGAACAGGAGGAATAGGAAACATGCGAACATTATTTTTTCGGGGGCCTTTGTTGTTAACGGCGATGACCGCGTTTGTCGGTATTGGCCATGCGGGACCGAAGCGACACGACTTGCGTGAAGACCGTCGCGAGATTAGACGAGACACGCGAGACATTCGCGGAGATCGACGCGATATCCGCAGAGATGAACGCGAACGACGCGCGGACGTTCGCGATTATCGCGAAGACAAAGAAGATGGCGCATCACGAAGAGAATTGCGCGCCGGTCGCCGCGAAATCGCGGGCGACACCCGCGAAATTCGCAACGACCGGCGCGATGTCAGCAAGGATCAAC
>WNFO01004367.1_pt1 | contig 16341 bp, 20 predicted proteins | sample 5400251 | NCBI WGS metagenome assembly WNFO01 (sample SAMN13153354, study PRJNA577476) | soil metagenome | isolation source: 100 cm saprolite under Madrone tree | place: USA:California | collected 2016-06-14 | reverse complement strand
CGCAAGCTTGTAACTGTGTCAATTATAGGTATCGTCAAGTGAATACCGCCCTGTCTTTGACATACTGACCCCTGTCTTCTTCATAGTGTCCGCATCAACGTCGACGAGTTGCTTCGTGATCGAGAACTTGCGGTGGCAAAAGCAGCAAGGCCCAAGTCCTCCTCATCACCTTGGAAACGCAAGTCAGACGAGAATGACACGCCGAACTCGATGAAGAAGGCAAAGGTCTCACCACATATACCTAACGTTGCTCTGCCTAAGGTCACTATTCGGTTGAAACTTGGGCCAAGGCCGCCTGAGTTCGATCCATTTCCATGTTGTATCTGTATCTCGGCATCGCGCGAGGGTCTGCTTCTCGTGCACGACAAACCTCTCGTGCAACACCAAGCTTATGCGGAGACGAAGGTGTGGATGGCACATGAGAGTTGTGCGCGAGTTCTTCCCGAAACCTGGTTGGATGAAGCCGAGACGGGACCAGTGCTTGAGGACGGTACAAAGAAGTGGGAAAAGATGGTGTTCGGGGTTGATGCCATAGTGAAAGATCGATGGAATCTGGTGAGCGACGTCCATCATTGTGAACCCGTGCCGTCCATTAACCAGGCTTCTGTCCGCAGAAATGTTCAGCGTGTTCCAAGAATCGCCCCAAGATGCATGGCGCCCCGATCCAGTGCACCAGAGGCAAGTGCTCCAAGGCATTCCATATATCATGTGCGCGCGAAGGCGCAGAACATGGAATCGTCTACAAGGAACTCGGCGAAGTGGAGAAGGACGTCGTGCTCGTGGATGTGGCCGCTGTCTTAAGTCCCTCCGCGCCGGAGTCCACATCGCCCATGGATATCGACGGCGGTATTTCGCCATCACAGAACTCCCCCCCTGCTTCGGTGGATGCAAAGACGTCGAATAAGGACGCAATCAAGGTAGTTAAGAAGACGGAGTTTCAACTGCTATGCCCTCAGCATAATCCTGTAAGCGTTGTCAGAACCTTTCTCATGATCTCTTTGCTTATCAGATATTTGCGTAGCTCATGCTCGAAGCGAAAAAGGCGAACAAGCAGGACAAGATCCGGAAGGACTTGCTTGGCCTTGCGCCGATGTCAAGAATCAAGATTCGTGTCAGTGCTGGCATATTCGAGGTTTCGCTTGTCAGGGTGATAGAAGAGTCCAAGTCTGTCGAAGTACTTTGGGATCGTGGCATCAAGCGCGAGTTCAAGTGGGGCAGCGTCGTCTTCGGTAGCCTTGAAGGGCAAACAATCGGACAGAAGCCCTCAGAGGCGGCGCCTGAACCGGAGCGTGCGTACTTTCCATCCCACGCGGATGTAGCCTGAGTCGCATTCTGACGCTAGATCAAGCTGGGTCATCACCCCGGTTAACCCAGCCTGCAGGGACCACAGCAGACTCGCAGGCTGCTCATCACAACCCTTACCAGCCCCGTACTGGAGCGTACCCATACGCGTTAGGTTCCTGGGGATATCACTACCCACAGTTTCCCACTTCAACTGCCCCGCCCTCTGCAACCACTACTGGAGTCACGCAAGGAGATTCGGTAGCAAACGTCATTGCATCAGGCACTTTCCCCTACCCTTATGCGGCTGCACAATACGCGCCCGGACAGCAAGCTTACGTGCCTCCGATCCAGTATCCATATGGAGCTCCTGCCCTCCCCGTGTCCAAGTCGGCTGCGTCATCACAATCTGGTGGGACTACACCGGCGTCTTCCACTGTTCAGACACAGGAACGTCTGTACAACAGTTTCTTGTGGAAACAACCCTATACAAGACCGCGTGATTCCACCGCTCCGGCTGAGCCGCAAGCGCAGAGCGAGTCGACGCCTTCGAATGACGCACAAGAATTCACGCGAAACACGGACGAGGCCGTGACCTCGACAACAGATGGCAACGATATAGTTTCTCCCACCGAAGTTTCCCTCACGGATAATCCCGCTCCCATTTCCTCCACTGAGATGAAATTGCATACATAGCATAGGTCGGACATTTGGCTATTGTTCTCTTCGAGTATTCACGTATCCTTATCCTTGTATTTGATATGACTTACTGGTTGCGTCTACATTCACCGATACAGTACAGCGTCGACACGATTCAAATTAAAATTATAATTATAATGACTGGGCAAGTCATTCCCACGCCACCGAGAATGTCATAAAAAGAAAACGAAAATGACTCGGACTCAACATGTCACCATGACAGTCCGAAAGCTGCGATGCTCTCCCCGTACAGGTACCACCCCGGTGGTATCTCCTTCGTGAGCGGGCTAAGGTCTGAGTGTTCGTCCTCCTCGATCGGCTCTAGCAGAGCCCTGTGTTCATTGCACACAGCGGCGTACTAGCAACACGTCTGTACTCGCCGTTGTCCCGACGATTGTCTCTGCCTACTGGGAGGGTGCATGAGGGCTGGTGAGCACGGACTTGGGAACGCTGCGAGGACCGGGCATCTCCATGTTTAGGGCTGTCTGTTCTATCGCGTCTCATCTGCTTCTTGCAAGCAGCGTGAAGTCCGTCTCCAGGTACACCAACAGGTTACAATGGTGGGATGGCCCCTCATACGTTGTGACTGTTGATCGACCCGCAGAACTTACGGCTTCATGCATTACCCCCTCCACCCTTGCGCTGTGTGTAGGGCCCTGGCTCAAACTGCTGTGACTGGGTCGCTTGCCTTCGGGACGTTTGTTCGCCGTGGCCGATCTCTGTTGCTTGAGGGTTCTTGAGTGCACTTCGTGGCGCGCGTCATCCGCGTAACTCGATTCAGACTACTCTTGGTCTGTCATGAATTTTTGGATTCTCTACTCTTCGAGAGTTGTTATTATATCACAGTAGATCATTTATCGAGTCTACAATTCTTTGAAGTAAGCTCATCTCGCTCGCGCCTCTTGGTCGAGACTGAACTATGATACAGTTGTGACCCCTGCTCTTGTTCATCCGACTACAACTGTGAGGTACATCAAGACTTCGATCATAAACTTGATGATATGTCAAGATCATGGTCGAAGTATTGGCCGTCCCTGCAGTTATATCGAATGAGCTTGAACGAAGATGAACGAGTGGCACTGGTTCCGATAGGTATGACGACATCATCACTTTGACACCTACTTGTGAAGGTTACATATCGGCAAGCTGGCGGGATGGATGATTCCGGTTGCGTCCCAGATATCGGATACATTAAATAATCATCGAGGGCAGAGTAGAATTTGTTGATGATAATCGTTAGCGATGTACTGTAAATCATTGCTTCTAAGAGTCTCACCTGACTCTTCGTACTTCCACCTTCGTCCCCCAGCAATGATAGAATAGTATGAACAGTATGAATGGCCCCGGTCCAAGTAGCCGAATGGCGTGTGAGCCCTAGGCTTATCGATGCTCGTCCCGCAACATATACTGCAATGTGTGGGTTTGTTAGTTGGGACGTCTGATATAAGGACAGATGGGGGTGGGAGTAGTCCTTTTAGCATCGCAATACTACTAATAGGCGCACCAGGAGAACATTGGTCGCACTTGGCAGTCAGTTGAGGTCTTTTTATCCCGGTTGTATGCCTGCCCAAGTACAGGACGCTCAAAGGGTGTGTCTGAGCACGACTTTGCTAGGGCAGGCAAAAATGGGATGGCCATGACAGCATTCAGCCACCGACCAGCTCAGGCTGTCGGCAAGCAAGACTACTCGTCATTGAGCCGAGAGGGCGTCGTCTCTTGGCACCAGACGATTTGAAGTTTAGAAGTGCTGTGCGTCTTGTCTATCTTCGTTGGCTTGCTGGTTGGTCTACAGCAAGCGATGTTAGGATAGGATAAGATACCCGGTTGCCTACAGTAGAAGCACGCTGAGCGCCGGCGTGAGTCATAGTGCGACTTTAAGTACAGTAGTACAGCACCGCCTCCCGGCCGGTGGCGTGGAGCATTAATGCTGTGCCGTGATGCTGTGCCGTGTGCCGTGTAACTTACCTCAGGCTGGTCTCCGAGTCGGCCGCGGGTCCAGGCGGCTTGCATTGCAAACACGGAGCAAGCTGCGAGGTTTCCAATTATATTGGGTCAGGTGAGAAACAAAGTGGACATTGTAGCGATAATTTCCGAAGCAGCGTGCATTTAGACCGAAAAGTGAAGAGAGAAGGTTAATGACTCGCGCCCAAGTGCCCCCAGGAATGCCCGGAATACCGCGTATGAAGGAATAAAAGGGATAATATACAGTACCCATCGCCCCATCGCGAGCTCCTCGTCACTTGTTACGACACTTTACAACTTGTCATACTCACCATCGAAGTTGGGGTGGGGGACCTTATAATTTCTGTTAAGACATACCCCGAGTATAAAGCGTGATCTTGCATTCACCGTGTTGGCTTTCGAAATCCCTACGCGGCGCGGCATCACGAAAGGTAGAGAAGTCAAGTGCCCGACTCAATCTTTGCGATAACGTTCATAGGGGAAGACGGGGCAAAGCAGTGGGATTGTGGTGCTCTAATTATAAATGCCTTCCGAGTCAGTTAACGTATAGATTAAAGATAGGGAATATCACATACTCTCTATATATCCCATTACGAGGGTGAAGCGAGGCAACGTCCGGATGTAGGTCCCTATGCCACACGTGAGGGAGAATCATATCGCGTCCCATTCACGACTCCATTGCGAGCTCGGGTGCAGGTGACGCCTCTTCTGGCACGACTTCCTGCTCAGGTTGCGACTGCGAGGGCTGGGGCTCATCCCTGCCGGTGCGTTTGCCCTTCTCCTTCCCACCGCCCTTGCGGCGCTGCGGAGGGAGATCGCCAGGGTCGACATTGCCGGTTATCAGGTCCACGATATTGCCATCGCTCACGGCGTTTGATTTCTTCTTATTGCGCCCACCCTTGCCCTTGCCACGGGTTAGTGGACCTGGAGACTGCTCTGGAGGTGCATCTTTTGGTCGAACCTCGACTTGTTTGAAGCGAATGCGTTGAGATGTGTTGGCAAGGTGGGTCACTTTACGTCTTGTTTGATCGTCGGGGTCTGATATGTTGGCGTGAGCAGTACCGTACCACGCATATAGCGCACCAATGAGACGCACCTCTGTCCTCGGTAAAGAGGAGCTCAGTGCCGAGCAGTGACTGGTGTGTACCCTGGAAAATAGTACCGGAGAGCTGAAGGAATGGAGTTGGCGTATCCAAGCCCTATATAGTGTAAGTCTAGCGGAGAGTGCAAGGCATGTCCACGCACGATGAGGCGATATGTGGAGCTACTTGGAACGAGGGTAGGCTCAACGGCACCAAGGTCGAGGGTAACATAGGATACCTCCTCGATGACATTCCCGTTCTCGTCGCATTCGTAGTTATCATCGGGGTCAAATGCATCTACTTGGCGGAACCCGGGTGCAACTCGCTTTTCAGAACTCATGTTGCAGGTGGTCGCGCGCACGATGGTAGGCGGCTGGGCTGATCCGGCCCGGAAACAAAAACGCTCCCTTTCATGCTTGCAACTGCGACCCGCCTAGCGGGAAAATCCCGCTCACCTTCCTCCAAGCAGTGGCTTGCACGTCATTTTGAAGACCCTTATGTTCGCAAGCGTCTATCTCACCCTGCACAATACCGTTCGCGCTCAGCATTCAAGCTCCTTGAAATCGATGACCGCTACCGCCGCTTTCTGTGCGCCCCAGATGTTCGCGCGGTGGTAGATCTTGGCGCTGCACCGGGAGGATGGAGTCAAGTCGTCGCAGGGCTCATGGGGTGGCAGGGAGAGGCATGGGCCCATGCGCGGGCGAAGCAGAGATTGGATCAGGGCGATGGACGTTGGGGACTCAACCTCGACGCGCCGAGTGAGCACTGGAGTGACAACGCTGGGGATGCAGACGTGGAGGCAAGAGGCAGAGGGAGAGGCGTTGTGATTGCGGTGGACAGGTTAAGGATTGCGCCGATGCCTGGTGTACATACACTCCAGGCGGACTTTCTTGCACCTGAGACTGCGCCGATGGTGGAGGCTATCATACGTGCAAAATCCAACCCTGATGGAAAGGCAGATGTAATACTATCGGACATGGCAGCGAACGCAACTGGCAATCGAACACACGACACACAAGATTCGCTCGACATCTGTCACGCGGTGTGGGATTTCACCGTCGAACACCTGCGAACTGCGAAGAGCATCGGCCGTAAGGGTGGCGGAGTCTTATTGTGAGTGACGCTCTATCTTCTCGACGAACATTGGTGAATGGGGGGACACAGACTCAAACATTTCGACCACCCTGAGTTGCACGAATTTCGTACATCTTACCTCAATCCAAATTTCCATATCGTCTTCTATATCAAACCAGACTCTAGCCGGGCTGCTTCCAGGGAGGGATATTGGTTGTGCTTTGGCTTCAAAGGCGTAACTGGAGCAGGGAACGAGGATAATAACGCCAGTTAGAGATAGCGAAAGTAAAGTACATTACCCACGCTTAATTTGAGCGAGAAAATATTCCTATAGTTTCATCTGCACGCACGGTAGGCACAATAATCTATTATTGACCCAAAGTACCATTAAGGACAATAAAAGAGCAAAGCGAGGCGGCGAGAGACACCGGCAAGCAGAAAGGGTGAGATGCTAGGCCCAACATGAATGGTAAAAGACACGCGGAGCATTTTGAAAACAACAACATGATGGTACATTGGACCATTCGTAGATGCTTTTGAATCTACAAGTGCTGGAGCCGAAGCGATGAAACATAGATTGCGAGCACATGGCAGCGGTCTGATTAGATTTCTCGGCGATAGCCGGACTGGCATTGCATGAGCATGACACGCATCGACGCTTCTGTTTAGCCAGGATGTCGCAGGCAACACCGAATGAAAGGTATGATTTAATAACGCGACGTCTCCAGGAAGTCCTTGGCGGTGATTCTGTCAAGGCACTTCTCGTTCAGGGTAAGACGCCGAAGTGCTACTGGGGTGTGTTCTCTTCAAGATCGCATAAACAACTATTTAACTAATCGTAATGTAGGAACGGCGCCGACTGGAAGACGTGAGTTACAGCTTGTGTCGACAGCCGACAACATTGCAGGGATTCCGACTAATCCTGGTGGTTTCCTCAGCGCACGTCGGATATTTTGTGCCGCTAACCAAGATCTCAGATTTTTTGAGAGCGGATGTCGAGGTGAGCGCGCCGAACAACGCGCTCCTTATACACGAAAACTGACTCTCGACCGGGCAGGTCAAGATCTTGCTCGCTGGTGAGCATATATATGATTGTCACTCTTCGGAACTTGACGCATATATTCGTAGATATTCATGCCTTCCTCGACAACATGAAGGCACCTCTTGAACTCGTCGGACATCGCACAAAATATTACAAATTCGTTCTCCTTGCCGTCTTTGACTCACTCGGCATTCCGACTTCGAGACTCACTTTCGTCGAGGGCTCCTCTTATCAGCTCACCAAAGAGTACAACCTCGATAATTACCGGTTATGCGCGACCGTGACTGAGCATGATGCCAAAAAGGCTGGCGCGGAGGTCGTGAAACAAGTCGAGAGTCCCTTGTTGAGCGGCTTGCTCTATCCCGGTCTACAAGCGCTGGATGAACAATACTTAGACGTGGACTTCCAATTTGGCGGCGTTGACCAGGTGCGCGTGCACCAATCTACCCTGTGCAGTATCTATCGCCCATCTCTGACGACAATGGTGTGTATATGCAGCGGAAAATTTTCACATTTGCGGAGCTCTACCTCCCACGCCTTGGCTATGCGAAGCGTGCCCACCTCATGAACGCGATGGTCCCTGGCCTGGCAGGCGGAAAAATGTCCTCTTCCGACCCAGACTCCAAAATCGATTTCCTTGACCCTCCCGATGCCGTGCGTCGCAAGATCAAAAAAGCCTTCTGTGAGGAAGGCAATGTCACCGATAACGGGGTGCTCTCCTTCGTCGAGGCCGTTCTCATACCCATTTCTGCACTTCGGCTCGAGCGTGCGGCAAGCAAAGCAGCCAACTCTGACGGTCCCAGCAGCGCCAGCGGCGAGGGTGCGGAGGAGCAAATGCCATTTGTGTCCGAGGATGCACCCGCGGGCACGGTGTTCAGTATATCAAGGGATGAGAAGCACGGCGGTCCGATGCACTTCCCCACGTACGACGCGCTTAGAGAAGCATTTGAGAAACGGGAAGTTCATCCGAAGGATCTGAAGAGCGCCGTGGCCGACGCCCTTGTCAGCCTACTTGATCCGATCCGCAAGCAGTTTGAGGAGAACACGGAATGGCAGGAGGTCACCAAGCTGGCTTATCCCTCCCAAGTGCCAGAGAAAAAGAAGAAAAAGGTGAACATTTCCCCGCGGACTGCTGTGCGCATATCGATTGAAAACGGTGTAGGAGAAATTTTACCATCCTCCTCCGCCGGGCAAGGGAAAGAACGCGAATCCGGCAACGGCAAATGTAGCGACTCATGCGACAGCTGACGACTCAAACGTTACGAGCAGTGGGACGACGACCAACTAGCATGAACCAAAAGATCGTAGATCATACACGAGCAGGGTATTCGGATTGTACAATAGTTCCGATTGTTATACGCTGGTATACCATTTGGGAGTAACTTGTAGCGCATCTAAGCCATCATCTAGTGTCTGGCTTACTGTAAGGTAAGCTATAAAGATAGCATCTATCTATCTATCTTCTACTCTAATAAACACGCTAGACAACAAAACAACATGTATCCTCCATGCACATACACTTCTTTCGATCTCGCTTTTCCTTCGATGACATACCCGCGTCTGCTTTAACGGGTGCCACTGTGATTGGTTACATCTGTGCTGTACAGCGCTTAAAAGGCCGACTAGGCGTGTCCAACAGTACAGTATGTAGCCTAAATACTGTTGGACACGCTATGTATTTTAGTTGACAACTCCACCCCTGCCATGTTGTAATGTAAGACTGCATTAAGCCGAACTCGACTGTTGCGACACTATCGAGCTGTGCCCGTGCAACGCACGGGCCACCGTTAGTGGTAACATACATTAAATCGGTGAGTATAGATGGTGCCTGATGTAGTGTCCGTATGAGTACTGTCATGGTCCTCATTGGTTTTTCTTTCCTTCTGCTTGGCGCTCTACCTCTTTCTCTGCAGCGAAACCGGCCTCTTCTTCCTCCGCTACCATCTTTTCCTCAACAGCCTTGCGCTGAGCAGCATCGAGACCCTTCGTAGCAGCGCGCATCCGCTCGCGGTACACCAGGTACTTGTTGTCAGTTCCGAGGAGGCGGTCCCACCAGCGAAAAGAGGTAGAAAAATTGTTCACGAATGCCATGTGGTGAAAGTCGTGGTGCTCGGCGCCAGACCAAAATGGAACGATATGCTGGAGCGACCAAGGAAAGTCTTCACGCAGGATGGTCAGCGATACTCTTCGTCATCGGTCGCCGAGCACGACAACACGGACTTACCGTATCCGGAATGGGCGTCGATGGCCTGGAAAAGACGGAGGGTGATCCAGATGTAGACGGTGACTATGTGTAAGTCCGGCTTAAACCAGCAGTAGAGCAGAGGTCCGAGAATCGTCCCCGTTCCGAGGATCATGACCTCAAGGGGGTGTGCGTATTCTGCAGCGAGACCGAAAGGTGCGGAATATTTGTGGTGGAGCTTGTGAATATGCTTATAGAGTAAGGGCGTGTGGAGGAGCTGATGAGCTGCAAGAATAAAGAGGTGCATCAATACAAATCGGAGGGCCGGAGAGCAGGAGGAAGTACGGACAGAAATAGTGGAACATGTCCTCGAAGACAAAGAAAAATGCGAGTTGCGGAAGCATGGCTTGCCACGACGGGAAGGGCACCTGCCAGGTGCTCATTCCAAAGGACTCGGCGACAGGGTGGAAGAGGAAGATCTTTAGGAGAGAGAGGCGACCCGGTCAACGAACGTGTCAACCAAAATGAAGGAAGTGCATGCTTACAGCTGGACCCTCAATGGTGAAGTGGGAAAAGAGGACCCCCTTCGTACACTCCCACTGCTCCTCTCGCGTAGGTACCTTGTTGGGTTGTAACTTCCACTTGCGGAAGTATGGGATGGCGTCGATGATGATCCACGGTATGCAGCGACCGAAATAGACAGTCTGGGCATGCAAGCAAGAACGTCAGTCATGCACCTGGAGAGTATGAAGAGGGAGCGAACTTCGTGAAGGATAAAAGAGGCAATGCCGGTCGCGATGAGAGGGTTTCCGATCCACAAGTACCATGCCATCCACTGTCTCTCGAACCAGTTGAGCTGGGCGAAGTGTACATTCGAGCCAGAGTAGAGTTGTGCGGCGGTGAGGTCACCAGGAGAGCCCATAAAAGTGGCATTGAGATTGAGTGACATGGTGAGAGACGACGAAAGAAAGGACGACGTAAAGCAGCGGGTTGAATATAAAAACGAGAAATAAAAAGTGGTCCGAGATGCAAGCACTTTATTTCGCGTTTTCCCTATGTGGCGTGACTACATTACTGTACCCGCCCTGTGGTGTGGTATTTCCGGCCCTCTGGTTTCGTTCAGCATGTTGTACAGATTCTACAGACATATTATGCAAAATGAAATTCGGGCCATAGCCGTTAAAAACATTTATAAATTTGTTCAGGTTTCGCCATTCCGTCACCCTTCTTCGCACTTATTGGCCGTTCACGGCACCGTTTACTTGCGATAGTGCTGCGTCCGCCTTGCGGAGGTCGCCCTCGCTCAGAGACTTGAACGGTCCGCCACCAGGTGTACTGGCACCAGATATCACCGACGACGCCCGAGAGCGCACCTTCATCACTAGCGGGCTACGATAGCATGTCAACACTAGACCGTGGAGTGCAAGCCAAGTTATCGAGACACATACAATGGATAGCTATCCTCTTCGTCCTCGTGCCCATGCGGCCACTGGAAACCTCCGCGATAGTCACTGGTACTGAGCGCCTGCATCTGTGAAAATTGTCAGGCACCCCGGACACAGGGACATGATGAAAAGCACCTCTTCGGTCAACGTTCCGATGTCCCCTGGCGTCGCAAAGCCCGTCATCCTAAACCTTGGACTCGCTGGAGTGCTAATTGCCAGCTTCTCTGGACCGGATGCAAAGTCAAATTCATCCTCCGTTTCGCTATTGGCGTAAAATGCGTCGGGGTATGCGCGGCGAAGTCCAAGCTGGCGAGCTTTGGAGTACTCGATACCCAAGTTCTTCCAGTCCAACAGAGGTGAGAGTCGCTCGACCCGGTTACGCTGGTTAATCCGCTGTCTCCGCGTCTTCAACGTGAATGAGAAAAGGCTGTCGGCAAGCTGGCTGACAGAATCCTCTGGAGATTTCATTCGCCTGTCAACAATGTAGCAGCCTTCGTCCTCCGGTCGCTCAATCATGTCTTGCATGAAACAGCCAAAGCCCGAGAGGTTTGTTGTTATGGATGGAATCCCCATCTGTTCATCGTTATAAATCGATCTGTGGGGACTGGCAAAGAATGGCCACTACATACGACTGTGCATTCAGCAGGTGTGTAACCCCATGGTTCATAATAGCTAGGAAAAACGCCGAGATGGCATCCTCGGACAAATTCTTCATAGTCCATGCCAAGGACCGGGTTGTTCGCATTGAGAAAGTCAGGATGAAAGACGACCTTGACGCGGTCATACGACGCATTGAAGAGCTTCACACGCCGGATCTGATTGAGAATCGGGTCGCTCGAGTCATCCGACATGTTGTGTGTCGTCACAGCGGGAAGGGAGTTGCGTTTGAGTGCGAAAATGCGCCGCTTCAACTGCACTTTATCCTCTTCAGATAGCAGGTTCTCTGGCGAGGGCAGCTTTGAAAAGTCGCTTTGATGTTCCGTGAGCCAGGACTACGATCCCTCGATTTGAGGGAGAGCATACCCATTCGAGTGAACGGCCATGTCAAAGAGGCGCGACCCGACCCGGTTCTGAATCTCTGTCACCGTATCCTTGAGCTGCTTTGTCACGGCTTGGCCCTTCAGCGAGTCAATGGTGTAGGAATGGGTCTGAGCAGGCGTGATAATGAATGCGACGATGGTGACCGCGGAACCTGATGATTGTAGCCGGTAGTTGAGACGCGCAAGCGCTTCTATGAACATGTCAAGCCCCTTGTTTCTGTACTCGTAACGGCCGGCCGAGAATACGTAGAGTGTATTGTCGAGATCAAAGTCGACATGCCCGTAGAAGTGACCTCGTACGAACTCGTTGATCTTCTCTTTCGCGGTCGAATGGAGATTCTGGAACTCGTGCATGGCCTGGAATTTGACAACGTTAAGACCATTTGGTAGGACACCATCGGGTTTTCGTTTCAGGAGATGTTCAGCTTCATATGCAGTGATGTGAGAGACGGTGGTGAAGACATCTGCACAGTGTGCAGAGGAGCGTTCGACGCAATATCTGTGATAGATACCACGCTTTCCGGCTTCGTGATCAACGTCAAAGTACTGAAGGTTGTTGTAAAAGTCAACGGATCCAGCACACAAGTATCGGCCCAGAAGGGTCGCGTGTGTCGTGAAAATCGTGGTGACATCGATGTGCCGTTTCCGACAGAGAGGAATGGCGACCCCTGCCTGCCATTCGTGGAAATGTGCCACGACAGCGGTGCTGAGCTGCCGAGAAAGATACTGGACAGGAGAGAAAAAAAAAGTTAGTACGCACTCGGGAATGAGAGGAAAGGATAGACATCGCCAAGGAACCATGCGACGACGTAGCCAAAAACGATACTCTCGTTCGTTTCATGGTCGCTGGGAGGTGTTGGGATTCCTGCCAAATTCCAGAGATCGCCTTTCCATTCGTCAAGGCGGTGGTACTGGCTACCGGTATCGAACAGAAGGACGTGGGGATTGCCGTCGATAAGCCAGCGACCGTAGAGGCACTTGACACCCTTCACACGCATCGATTCGAGGGTTGCAGCGATGTGTGGGTCGGATGGTTCCTCTGCCTCCACCTCCATGGGAGCTGATTTGTATGATAGGGGGCCGATGAGGGTATATCTGTCGCCGAACTCTGAGACGGTGACGGGGACCTTTGACTTGATGACGGTGTAGATACCGCCGACCTTGTTTGCGACTTCCCATGCGCACTCGAAGAGGACGGGGTTTCGGACGTCGCGTTTCTCGTCCGACATTGTCAGGATGTTGGCAATGTGGGGGAAAATCACAGGAAGAAGGCGATATAAATTTGTGTTAATCCTTGCGTCATACTTCACACGAACCCTGCGCTAATTTCGCGGTCTGCCAGTTCACATCAACGTCCGAGTCCGAATAATCTTATCTCGCTCCACCCGAGACCGCTCAAACGCCCCGGCCTCGACTTGCTACTCTCGCTAATTACCGTCCCGCAATCACCCTCTTGTCTCCGTGGCAATGCCCTGCCGAGCACTTCCCTGTCACACTCGGACGGCTCATTGGCATGTACAGTTCGTACTATACACCTCTGATCAAATCATCCAACCAGTTATACAAGCTCGTAGACGACCACAAGGAGAATTGTGTTTGACACTAGCAAAATCTCAAGTCGTGAGGGGCTCGCTTTTACAAAGGTACCAGTCGGTATTGAGCTGTAGACCCGTTCGTCCGCTTTGGAATGTAGGTTGTGGCTGCGCGTTGGCGAGATCAGAGCCATCGTCCGGCGAATCACGCCGCAGAGGTCACGACACGCAGGGAATCAACTGGGTAGGAGTGGCAGTCGGTGTAGAAGCCACTTAGGAAGGCTTGCGTCATGGGCTGAATCTCGGGTGCAGTCTGAACAAAGTCGTGCCGTGACATTCTTCAGACGGTGCAGTCAGCTTACACGGATGTCGTAGTTTTCACTGGTGCAGTAAATCTTCTAACCTGGCTTTACTACTGGCCCCAAATTAGTGCTGATCATCGTGGTGTCAGAATTATCATAACGGGGGTAGACCTCAGGAAATTCCCTTCGGGGAAAGCGTGAAACGAGCAAAAAGAAGCTGTCATACAAGCTGCAGCCTATCCATTTTGTAGATTCTCTGAGCGATTTAGACACGCTAGGAATTCCGACCTTTCCTGCGCTTTCCTTCACCGCTGAGATCCCACTTTCCAAAAAGTAAACTGGAGGGTAGTATTAACTTAGGTTGTCTACGCAGAATGAGTGGGATTACACACTCAAACACGGCCATGATTGTCCACTTCCGGTTGTCGGCTTCTGGGAACACAAGAGAGCGAGGACCGTAAAAGACCTCCAGAAAGGCATTAGTTGTGTGCGTAGCTGGTATGTCATACGAGCACGCACTTCATCGTCAACCTCATGCTTCTTTCGGGGCAGGCAATGCATGAACTTCCAGTCGGGGTGGGCACCTCCCTCGTGGCAGAGCGTTTCCGTTACTTGGTAGCCCGCAAAGTCGCGCACGCGTTGCTCGTACTCCGCTTCTTGACCCATTGAGACCCTGGCGGAATGTGGAACATCAATTAACCAAATATGAATGGCGTCAAGCCGGCCAACCAGGTATCAGTCACGACAACGTTTGCACCTTGAACTGCCTCCTTCGGGTCTGTACCCCACCAGATCTTTTCATCGCACTTGAGCTCCTTAACGCGGTCCCACACTGGCGTGGGTGCCTGGTATGCAGGTTTTGGGGGTGTAGCGATGCGTAGATTGTGGCCAAGTCGCGGATAGGTCACTAACATATCGTGCAATACGTTGGCGGAATCGCCGACGTATGCAATTGTTAACGGCCGAAGTTTTGGAAGGGTTTCTGCCTGCCCCTTTGTTGGGGGTCCAGGTGGAGTGGCGGGAGGACCAAAGAGGTGTGCATGTTCGTGGAGTGTAAGAAGGTCTGCAAGAGTTTGTGTAGGATGCCAAAGGGAAGACAATGCGTTCAGCACTGGTAACCCCAAGTTGTATATCGTCTTTTCCTAAAAATAATGCGCGGCCACCGAGCAAGAGCGCGGCGGTTTCGGCAGCTACGCGCGTACGAGTGCTACGTTTTGAGAAAAGGAGGGCAACAGACTTGTTGAAGAGTGACTGGGATGGCATGCGCAGACGAGAGTGCTTTCCTGAACCGAGCTGTGGTGCAAGCCAAGGTGTGGAGAGCTGCTTGAGGTGATATGCATGACTGACAACACGGTGAATCTGGGGGCCAGACAGATCGGCCAGTGTCATGAGATGCGGTACGACTGCCATGGATTCTCTCAGCAGAGGCCAATGCACTGTTCCGCCGTCCACGTTGACCGGGCGTCGGGCCGAGAAGAGCCGCTGTCGAACTCGCCGCCCTGCTCCCTGACAACTTCACTTCAGCCATTCTTTACCCTCTTCGTCTTACGCTCTTTCTCCGCCTCTCTGCTCGCAGACGCATTTAACTCGAGACGAGCCAGACACGTACGCCCTTCCGCTCATTCAAGAATCGCTGATATGGCCTATGGATTCCGCCGTCGCAACCTGACACGTATCTTCATATTCATCGCGGCTGCCATCCTAATCCGTCTCGCTACCTCTTCCAAGTCATCGTCATCAAAAATTAAAACGCATGAAATACAGGGCCATGGCGTCCTTGACTTTGTGCATGGCTCGGATTACGCGCTAGATGCCCGACGTCATACTTTTTTGCAGTCGCGGGTGGGGAGAGACGAAAGAGAGGATCTTATGAGTGATATTGTTCGCAATGGAGTGGAGGATTACTGGGAGCGCTTTCAGAAACCTTAGTGAGTTCTGTCTTGTCGTTGCACAATCGGATGAATAAACTTTGTATAGTATTGTAGGATCCGACACTGCTCAAATGGACACTCAGAGTGTTATAAGCTCCATCGAGACACTCCTATCCCTCCACGGCTGGGTGGCTGCCGATTGTCCCACCCTTGTCCGTCCATTCGGCCAAAATAGTCAAGAAGACGCATTCGACGACCTTTTGAGCAAGAATCATCTCTACTTCGTTGGCATAGTGATCCATTCTGCGGATCATTTTCTCGTCGACCAGCTTGCCGTTATCGTTCAACTCGCGAAGCGCTTTGGCCCTTCGAGACTCTTCGTCTCGATGCTTGATTACGACTCGTCAGATTCCACAGCCACTCTCACGGACCTATCAGAGGCCGTGCTCACATTGCTGGGTGTTCCATACAGGATTAGACGGGTTCCTGGTATGACTGCAGACCCAGCAGCGGCTTATTACCCCGCGGAGGAGGCCTATATGCGCAATCTTGCCCTTGAGCCCCTCAAGGAATTGTATGAACGACGCAGAATCAAGTTCCATCGTGTTATTTGGCTCAAGGGATTCACATGTCCCAACGACATCCTAGAGACGATTAAAGTTAGCGAGGCGAATGATGCCGCTATGGTCTGTGGTATGGACTGGGCGGAGCATAATGGCTTCTTCATCTTCTCCGATAGGTCTGCGCCTTAATACGTTAGCCTCGTATACACTGCAACTCATCCACGTTTAGGTGGCGCACTCGTGATATCAATGGTGACCAATTCCGG
>WNFO01003569.1_pt1 | contig 16342 bp, 27 predicted proteins | sample 5400251 | NCBI WGS metagenome assembly WNFO01 (sample SAMN13153354, study PRJNA577476) | soil metagenome | isolation source: 100 cm saprolite under Madrone tree | place: USA:California | collected 2016-06-14 | reverse complement strand
AGCGCATCGCCCATCTCGCCTTCGAGTTCGGCCTTCGGCACCAGCGCCGCCACCGAATCGATCACCAGCACATCGACCGCGCCGGAGCGCACCAGCGTGTCGCAGATTTCCAGCGCCTGCTCGCCGGTGTCGGGCTGCGAGATCAGGAGCTCATCGATGTTGACGCCGAGCTTTCTGGCATAGACCGGGTCGAGCGCGTGTTCGGCGTCGATGAAGGCGCAAATGCCGCCCCGCTTCTGGCCCTCGGCCACCGTATGCAGCGCCAGCGTGGTTTTGCCCGAGGATTCCGGGCCGTAAATTTCAACCACCCGGCCCTTTGGCAACCCGCCGACGCCGAGCGCGATGTCGAGCCCGAGCGAACCGGAGGAAATGGTCTCGATATCCATCGAGCGGTCGTTCTTGCCCAGCCTCATCACCGAGCCCTTGCCGAACTGGCGCTCGATCTGGGAGAGCGCGGCGGACAGGGCCTTGGTCTTGTCCATGGAGGATCCTTCAACGATACGCAGGGCAGTGGCGGACATGGGTGGTGCTCCTTATGGCGGGGATTCGCTAGCGGGACAAACGGCGGCAAAGGGTTGAATCAGCGACTGTGGGAACACTGTACCCCATTTGTTCCAAGTTCGCAATATGTTCTTTTTGTGAGGTGGGCAGATATATACCCTTGGAACATTTACCCTAGATCGGGTAGATGTCGGTCTGCCACAACTAGCCCTATAGGGCGGTGGGAGACATGCGAATGCGCTGGAAATGGATTTGGTGGGGAACTGCCGCAATCGTTTGGCTGGCGACTTTCTTCGGAGTTATCTCGCTCCCCAAGGATTGGGAGTCGACCTTGAGTTGGCTCACCCCAATAGAGCAATGGTGGGCCTCACATGCTGCTCATCCTACGCTCGCTGCCTTCATTACTGGCCTAGCAATTGCTACCGTCTTGCTGCCCGAGTTGTGGTCTCAAATAAGGCCACATCTATTCCCAATGGAGTATGAGGCGGACATTTCGGTAATCGATGCATTCAATTTTATTTTGCGTCGAAGCAAATGGGCGAAACGTGAAGAAAAACGCCAGTTTGAAAAAGCGTCAGCTAAGGCTGATAAGACCGACGCGAAGATTTTTGCCGACACTATGGTGAGGGTAAATTTAGCTCAGGAGTTTCACAATCGGTTAAAGAAAGGCAAACTCAAATCATGGGGTCGAACTTTTCCTGATCGGCCAGAGGATTGCATTGATCGCAACGAATGGGAGAATATCTGGCTCGATTTTAGCGACGCTGCTTTGCGCGGTGATCCGAATAATTCATGCGCGTGGCTTCGGAACGGCCAGACGGGACAAAGGATAAAATTTATATTGATCCGCGTTTCAAAAAAGCAGCTACTTCGAGAGTTTCCGTCAGCCCTTACTTCTAGAAAGGTGACGAGCGATGCAGAAGAAAAAACAATCGCGGTTTGACCTCCTCCTCCACGCGATGGTCACTCAACCCGTACCTTCGGAAAAGCCTGCAACAAAAGCTCGAACATCAGCATCGGCTGCTTCCGCAAGTTATGGCGATACTCGAACTCGCGCAGGTAAAGCTGCAAGTGCTTCTTCGAAACCCAAACGTAAGTCCCGTTGATCCCGCGCTTCACTTGCGACCAGAACGACTCGATTGAGTTGGTATGCACGTCGCCGCGAACGTATTCTTTCGCGGAGTGGTCAACGGCTTCATGGTCATAGCCGTACTTCTCAGTAAGCAGCTTGAAGTTTGACGCTTCGTCCGTGTGTACGCGTGATCCCTCTTTCACAAAACGAACGATGTGCGGAATGATATGGCCCTTGGTGCGAGCCTGCACCACGCGTGTCACAACGTCGCCGCCGCGTTCGATCATGCCAAGCACAATGGCTTTGTCATCTGGCGCGCCGTTGAGATCGCGACCGCCGATGAAAGTTTCGTCCGCCTCAACCGTCTTGCCCGGTCCCCCTAAAGGGTAATCACCGTCTACATAGCCCATATAGAGCCGGATCAGATGGCACATGCGCCACGCCGTCTTGTAGGTCACGCCTAACTGGCGCTGCACTTCCTTGGCGGCGACGCCGTTCCGCGTCTCGCAAAACAGGAACATGACGTAGAACCAGTCCCGCAGGCTGGTCCGGGTCTTCTCAAAGGGCGTCCCTGCGGTCGGGTAGACCTGATAGCCGCAATGCTCACAGACGAAGCAGCGACGGGTTGAGACGCGGTAATAGGTCGCCTCTTTCTGGCATTTGAAGCAGGTAAAGCGCTCGCCAAAGCGGTTGCGCATGAGGTGTGTCAGGCAGGCATCTTCGTCGGGGAAACGCTTTTGGAACTCTCGAATTTTTGATGGTTTCTGGGCCATGCGCCGTTCCCCGCCAGTTCCTATGTGTTCCGTCTGTGGAACAAAAGGACTATATCAGCGTTTGTTCTACATGTCTATAGGGTATATATGCGGAGGTGGGTACTGGCCCCTTTCCATCCCCTTCTAAGGTGAATGGTCCCTTTTGATTTTTGGAGTGGCCCCTTTAGCGGAACTTAATTCCGGCTAAATCCAGGTTCCATTGGCTTGTTCCCGCGGAACGCAGGAGATGCAGATGCCCTATCTTTATGGCCAACCATTCAAACATGAGTTAAGGACGGAAATTCAACAGCTTCGCAGTGAGCTTTGGAATCTGCGCAAGGAACATCGTAAAACGCGCGCGTCTCTGACCTACAATCAGTGCAAGGTCGAAGAGCTTGAAGCAAAACTAGAGCGAATAAAGAGCGCTGTAGGAGCGATCGTCACCGACATTGACGACGACGTGAGTCCGGCGGTTTTCGAGCGGTTCAAGAAAAGCCGGTATGGCTGAAAACGGAAGGGGCCGCCCCAGTTGGCGGCCTCTTTCATTTCTGGTCCGTCCAAGGCATCTTGGACGCAGCTTCAAGTAACGCGCCATCGTCATCATTTGGCGGCATGCCGTGTGCTTTGCGATATTCTGCGTCACCCGGAGGAGGCCGAAGTTTGGTCGGGGCCGCGTCTTTATAGATCAGCTTAAAACTACCTTCGAGAAGCTGGAGCCACAGCTTGCGCTCTGCTTCCGGCCACACGTCGCCAGACTTCGGCAAGCGCTTCAAAAGACCTTCAATGATCGGATCAATGTCCGGCGGATTCTCGTTACCGCCGCCGCCACTACCGCGCTTCTTGCCGTCATCAAAGTTATGTTGCGTAGCCTCCTCTTTCGCCGCGATCCCCGGTTTAACAAATCGACCGGAGGAAGCGTCAATAAACCCGGCATACTGAGCCGACTTCATGAAGGTTTGGCGCGCCCTCTCCGTTTGTTTTGGCGATACTCCGAGTTGCGCCACTTGCCGCTCGATAGCAGGCGGCGGCGGCAATGCGTTCCCCTTGTACTGGTCGTACATCGCGCTGAATAATTCGACGTTCAAGAATGCTTCCACGCGCGCGGCGCGCTCTTTTCCTGAATTATTCAGTGCGTCGCGACCAAGTTGAGTCAAAGAGACTCGCCCTTGCCCCGTCTCAATCAGGCCAAACATGCGAGCAGCACCAAGCCGCGTTCGGAACGTGCCGCCGGATGCGGATTGCCCCATCCACGCCGCCAATTCGTCAACAGCGCACGATGAACCGGCTTTGTCGTTGATGGTCTTTCCGACCTCTACCGCGCTCTCCAAATCGGCATACGGAAATTCGATCTCAGAACGAAAGCGCTTCTTTTCGTCCACCTTATGAGCCGGGGCAGAACCGGCATTATCATTGTCCGCCATTGGTCTCTCCTGACTGTTTTAGGTCTATCCGTATACCAGATTTCACGAAACCGTCAGAATGTCAACTTTTTTCGTATTTCTATATTTTTACGTTGACCATAATAAGAAAATCCGTATTATTAACTCAGGAGGACTTGTTATGCCCATATTGCCAGAGCTTCAGCGTACTTCCGACCGCCGCTGAGGCTACGACACATAGGAAGGGGCCGCGCCCTGCACCCAGCAAGTAACGCGGCCCCCAATCGGGTTCTTTCAAAGATGCCCCTTCGTCTAACGGTAGGACGCTCGCTCTTACAGGCCGAGAGGTCCGGGTCCGAATCCCGGCGGGGCCGCCAAGGAAACGAATTAGTGGGACCGCCGGGGGTGCAACCCTGACGATCCCGATCAACCGCACCGGGGATGAGCCCGAAGCGAATGACCATCTGGCAAATATACGCCGTGCAAGGCTGATTTGCTAGAGTCTCGCGGAAAGCCATCCCTCAACCCGAAGGATGAGCTTCGTGAACAACCTTTCCCGCGAAAAGCAAATTGAGATCATTGCCGCCCTTTGCGAGGGCGTCGGCCAGCGTGCCGTCACCCGCCTAACCGGCTGCGACCGCAAGACGGTTGCCCGGCTGGCGCTCCGCGTCGGGCGCGGGTGCCAGGAATTGCACGACCGCTTGATGGTCGGCATTCGAGTGAACCGCCTTGAGCTTGATGAAGCGTGGTCATTTGTTGGCAAGAAACAAAAGAATGTCCTGCGACATGAGATCAACGCCAAGGGCGATCAATACATTTTCATCGGCATGGCCGGAACGCAAAAGGCCATCATTAGCTGGGGTGTCGGCAAGCGGAATACTGAAAGCACGATGGACTTTCTGCACGACCTGCGGAGCCGCGTCATCGGCCAGCCGGAGATTTCAACGGACGGCTTTCATCCTTACCGCATGGCGATCCGCGACGCATTTGGCGACAGCGCCTCGCATGGCGTGATCGTAAAGACCTATTCGGTAACGCACCTCGTAAAGGAAGCGCAGGGCCGGTACTCGCCCGCCGCAGTAGTAGCTGTAAGCCGTGAAGTAGTATCGGGCGACCCAGAGCAATACGTCTCGACCAGCTACGTTGAGCGACAAAACCTTTCGCTCCGCATGGGGCAGCGTCGGTTTACCCGGCTCACCAACGGCTTTTCAAAGAAGCTGGATAATCACGTTGCAGCGGTCGCGCTGTACGTTGCTCACTACAACCTCTGCCGGGTCCACGAAGCGCTTAAGACAACGCCAGCGAAGGCGCTGGGCGTTGCGGATCGTACTTGGGCCATCGGCGACCTGATCAATGCTGCACTCGCTACGCAGCCGATTACGCCAATCCCGACCGCGCCCGAGCGACGGAACGCGTTCCGCGTAATCGACGGCGGGAAGGACTAGCCGCCGCCCTGCGATTTCTGAAACTCAGTCCAGCACTGACCGATGGTAGATCTGGCTGCGGACTTATAGGGCTCAACCGTGTCCAGCAACCGCGTTAGCTCCTTGACAGATGGTGGAATGCGAGTGCGTGGCTTGGTTCGCTCAAGAACGTGCTCGCGTCCCTCCCTCAACGTCAACGTCTCAAGTTGGCGATGAACCTTGGAGCCGTCCGACATACGGAAAAGCACCGTTTTGGGCACGGCAAATTCCGTGAACATTTCAATTTGCGCGGTTGTCGAACCCGCGCGAACAACACCAACATTGCCCACAAGTTTCATCAAGGCGATATAGACGAGTTCTAGATTTTCCCTCGCTATCACCTCTGGATGCTGTTTAATGAAGGCAGCAACAATCGATTCGGATGATGCGCCCTTAACGGCCATCTTGGCCTTTAGGGCAGCGAGTAGATTTTGCACCTCAGGCGCGCGTCTCTTTCTCACGGCTATGCCACTCCTTAGCGAATCGGGAGAGCCAGCTTAGCGCATGGTCCAGATGCAAGCCAATTTCTGGGCATTCTAACAGAACGCTTCCACCGGAAATTACGTCGGCAGGATCGTCATGATTCGCTGCCAAGGCAGCAATGGCGGACCTTAACCGCAGGATTTGGTCATACCGGTGGGCGGCCGCCTTTCGGCGAGATTTGATGCCACGCAAGGCAACGCGGTCGGCGGCGTTGAGCGGCGGCTGTAGGGAGCCGTCATCGGCTTCAACCCTGCCACCGAGCAGCTTTCCAATCGTCGCTGCCTCTATGGCGGAGGGGCGCTTATGGTGCGCAAGCAAATAGTCTGAATAGGCGTTCTTGCCGTATTGGGCTTCTAATGCCGTCGCTTCCGACATCAGGAGGCGTTTCGATTTCGTGGCCTCGGACGCATCTCCAAGAGGCAGGATAACCGCATCGCTCTTGGTGCCTTCACCGGAAACAACTCGGAATGCCCTTCCGTGTGTCGTCTGGTTGGTCAAGATTCTTCTCCTTGTTCCCCTTTCCACCGTTCACCAACTCGGTGAGGGCGGAAAGTGTTGCGCGGCAACAGTGGTTTGCGAATTTTGACCGGCCGCGAGCATTTCGGAAAACGCAAACAGCGTGCCGCGAGGAAAGCGAAGCGAAATTAGATGGTTGGCTTGGAAGGGTGGCGGGATAAGGGAGGCCAAAATTGCCGAACCCGGCAGAGTTTTCCCGGCTTTTCTGGCTGGTCCCTTTTGAAAACCCTGAGTGGCCCCTTTTGGGCTGAGGACGGGCATAAGGGGCCAGTACCGTGAGGTGGGAGGTGGGTAGTGGCCTGTTTCGACCCCCAGTGGCCTAATTTGAAAATCGCAGTGGCCTAATTTGAAATCGGCCTCCAAAAGCAAAAAGCACCTCGGTCATGACCCTGGGTGCTTTCTGTGCTTTTGACTTGGCACTTGGCGATATTGTCCGTCTGGCCAAAAGATCGCGGACGGATAGCCTCGGTGAAGTCGGTTGAGTATCCCCAGTCTGACCATATTGGGGGTCGTGGTAGGTTTCGGGCCGCTGGCCTAACTCAATGCCGACTAGTGAAGCTCCCTCAGAGCGAGTCATGAGGTTTACCGTTCCTGGCACCCCGCCAGTTTACCGCACACGATGCCTACGCCGCTCCGATCCGAGTCGCAATTCACATTTTATTAAACGATCAAAAGCCGCTCAGTTGGCGGCCTCTTTCATTCAAAGAACATATCTCGCGTCGTTTCGTGCGGCGGATAGAACAACCCAATTATGATCCACGCCGCTATGTGCTCATTGACAATTATCTGTACGTACATATTATTGTACAATAGCCGTGGGAGAGCGCAATGGCACACGTTTCATATAGCGAGCTTCGCAACAATCTCGCGTCCTATATGGATGGGGTTTGCAATGACCGCGCGCCGCTCCTCGTCACTCGTCAGAATGCCCGCAGCGTCGTCCTCATGTCGGAGGAGGATTATGAGGGACTCATGGAGACAGTTCATCTCCTGAAAAGTCCCGCTAACGCTGCGCGCTTGCTTCGTTCAATCAAGGAAGCAGATGAAGGCAAATTGACAGCGCGCGAGCTTATTGAACCGGTAAAGTCAAAAACAGCGGCTACATGATAACCGCTTGGACCGAAACCGCTTGGGAAGAGTATCTTCAATGGCAGAAAGAGGATGAAAAGATCCTCACTTCCATCAATGAACTCATCAAAGATATCAAGCGCGATCCATTTAAGGGGCTTGGGAAACCAGAGCCCCTTAAACATGCCCTACAAGGATGGTGGTCCCGGCGCATTTCAGGCGAACACCGTCTGGTTTATCGCGTTTCAGGCAAGGGCGAGAAGCAACAACTCGATATCGTTCAGTGCCGCTACCATTATTAATTAGTGACCTGTTTCGCTTTCGCGAGTGGCCTATTTCAGCCAGTAATTTGGCAGTGGCTTAATTTGATTTGTGATGCGCAACCGCAACAGCTTGAGAGTATCAGACGTCCCGCTCTCATTGTCCCTATTTAGGACAGAATCCTATTAGCTTCTCGGCATTCTCGGTAAGCGGGAACGCTCCCGATCAATCAAACGGAGAAGCTACCAATGAAAAAAAATCTGTCATGCGCCGCAGTGGTGGGGCTGCTCATCGCATCATCGGCTTCCAGCGTATTTGCCAAGGGACCGGGCGGCGGAGCTTCACACTTCACCCCGGCATATGCATCCGAGCACCCCACCAGCAGCAGTCTCAAGCCTGTCCCGGGATTGTCCGGACCCGCCGCCTTCGCGCCGGGACAACAAATGCGCGCCAATGGATCAGGCTCCGGAAATGGCGCATCGGTTTACGCCCCGGGGTTCCTGAAATAACCCGACGAAATTTATCTGTTGTGAAGTAGAGAGGCCGCCTCAGTTGGCGGCCTCTTTCATTTCGGGCGGTGAAATGCCTGACGGAGTTGGCAGTGTCCTGGTTTCAAAAATGGAACTCTCGTGGCGATCAGGACTTTCTCTTCCTTACCGCGATAACGCAATCCAAGGAGGAAACATGAAACGGCTTTCGTTAATCGGATTTGCCGCGTGCGCTTTTGCCTTAGCTCCAACCATGTCCGCGTCCGCAATGCCTGTTGCAAATCCCAGCGCGATTACGGCGCATGAGAGTTCAACCGTCCTTGTAAAGGGCGGCCATGGTCATGGGTGGGGCCATCGGGGCGGTCGCGGCCATCACTACGGATGGTGGCGCGGTCGTCATCGCGGCTGGCGTTAAAAACCGACGCACGGAAAGGCCGCCTCAGTTTGCGGCCTCTTTCGTCGTAGTCCCTTGATAGTCCCTTGCCGTCATCTTCCTCGGCCGGGTGCTGCCCTGATTAGGCCAGCACCGCGAGGGCAGGTTCCAGCCGTATTTAAAAGATCGCGTCCTATTTTATCCGCGGGCGTGTCCCAATGCGGACACACCATTTCCTCTGTCGTCCTGCCCCCTTGGTCCAGTGAAACCCGCGCGGTCGATCAACAACCAAGGGACAGGCTAATGAAAAAGATCTTCTCGTTCGTAGCCGTGGTCACGATGCTGGCCGGCGCATCTTCCGCGGCAGACGCAAGGGGTCCAGGCGGTCTGGGCGGCGGCGGAGGCGGCGTTTCCAGTTTCTCGTCCGGACATTCGTTTAGTTCGCCCGGACATTCGTTTGGACAAACCGGACCTGCCACGGGCACCAACGGAGCCTCCGGTTACGCCCCAGGCTACCCGTTGCGATCTACCTCTCCTACGCCTCCTGTGACTGGCTCTCCCGGATCTGGCACCTCACCGGGCACACCGATCGTGCAATGAAGTAATAGAAAAGAGGCCGCCTCAGTTGGCGGCCTCTTTAGTTGGTGCAGGCCTGTTTTCTACCTCAGTGGCCTAGTTTGCGTCGGCCACTGGCCTATTTCGGTGGGAGAGCTATCCCTAAAACAAGAACGCACCGCGGGCGGGTCTGCCCCTTTTCACCCTCACAGGCCGCATGATCCCGGATTTCGGGACTGGCACCCCTTCGATCAAACAAGCCTCAAGCGATTTATGTCGACTCTCGCACATTAAGGGCGTCTAGTTCCATCCATCACCGTCCCGCCACCGGCTTTCATCGGTGACTGAGAGTGTTGTGCTCCCGCCTGATTCACAGGGCGCGTCACATGCAAGAACACCATACCCTTAACGCCGAACCGTCACTCACATCGATCGAGCGTCCGCATTGCCCGAGATGCGACGCCCGCATGAGCTTGGCAAAGATGACGCCCGGCCCATCCGGGTTCGATATCCGGACCTTTGAGTGTAGCGGCTGCCTTCACGTCCACGTTGCGATCACTGAGGCCGATCCGATGAAATCGGACGCGGTTCTCTGGCTCGCTGGGCATGACCTGAAGTCGCCAACCTGAACGGAGAACGCCGTGGAAGATTTTCTTCACCGCGAAAACATGGCCATCTTCAGAAGGCAGCTCACCGAAGCCAAAAGCGATGCCCAACGGCAATTGCTCCGGAAGCTGCTGGCGGAGGAAGAGGCAAGAGATCTGCTGCCAAAACAGGCAAGGTAAGATCGAGGGGTTAACACAGCAGGCCAGCACCGCCGGGTAGGCGCCCGCCAGTTTTGTCTGCCAACGGCCCTATTTTCAAGGCGTTAGCTGTCCGATCAGCGACGACACCTGAAGGCCGCCCGAAGCTACGTAGAATTACCAAACGATGCCAAAAAGTTATGCTGCGGTTATTTCGTAAAATATGCAATATTACTCCCCTTCAGGTGGTACCGAGCGAATAGGCACCGGGGAATTAGCGTGACGTCTATTTTGCCGTTTGTTCGGAAGACGAGCGTGGTCTTTGACGACGGCGTTACCCGCATCATAGGCGAGGCATTCGACGAAGCTTGCAAGGAGCTTCATGACATCGGACAGCCCGCCATCATCTACGATCTCATTGCCAAGCGCATCATCGAGGCCGCCAAATACGGCGAGCGCGATCCGGTTCGGTTGCGCAATTCGGGCCTGGCCGTGCTTGGCCTTAACGACAAAGAGGCCAGCCCCGCCGGCACGAGTATTGCTTTGGTTTAAGCAGGGCTCTCGCACCCACCGGGTGCACGGCCTGGGCCCGGCGCACCTTAATACCCGGCAAAGGTGCGTCGGGCCGCCTTCACGCGCGGACGCGTTTGCGCGCAGCTGTAAGCGCGCATCGCTTGCCACAGCTGGAGTTGAAAAATTAAGAAAAGCCCAACGCACATTTTAGTTGTTTTTGTTGGGAACACTATTTCAAGTAGTGGTTTGGTACTGCTGGTTGGTCCTTCCCGAAAAGGAGGTCGGACGTCGCATGACCACTCCAGAACAACTGCTGGCCGCTCGCCACCGGCGCCAGATTTTGGATAACGAGGCCGGCGGTCGGATTGAAACTGATACGCTTGGGCGTGAAGCTGTCTTAGTTGAAGCAGCCGAGGTGAAAGGCGCTGACGTGAAAGACGCTGACGTGAAAGACACTGAGATGAAAGACGCTTGGGTAAAAGACTTTGTCGATCGCCTCGCCCATGTGGTCCGAAGCATGGGCGTCAAAAAGTAAGCGCGCCCCCTGACCGCGTTACGGAGTTTCACCGATTGCTTAGAATTTTGGCGTATCAGAGTTTTCATGGAGCAGAAGCGAATTGCCCAGCGTCATCGCGTCCTGAAGGCCGGAACGATCGAGTTCAACGGCGGCGGGATCGATTGCACGCTCCGCAACGTCTCGGAAACCGGCGCGGCGCTCGACGTGACGAGCCCCGTCGGAATCCCGGAGCGCTTCACGCTGGTGGCGAACGGTTCGCGCCATCCTTGCCACGTGGTCTGGCGCACGGAGAAGCGGATCGGGGTGGCATTCGACTGACGCCCACGGCGCATTGTCCCTCCCCCGCAACAACCCGGTCGGCATTCCTGCGAAACGAATGGTATTATCGATCCGTAGTGTCTTTTCGTAGCGAGACCTAATTCCGCTTGATATCGCGATCGGGCGTGAAAAGGTCGGACTATCCGCACGCGCAACTGTGAGTGAGTTCACCGATGACCGTCCATGCGCCAAAGCTTTTGACGCCCGAAGAATTCGCTTCCCTGATCGAGGTCGCGATTACTTCACCGACGCCGACGATCCCGGCCCCTCATCTGACAAAGCTCATCACCCTCGGCTATGTCGTCGTGACCGCCAAGGGCCCGATCGTTACCGGCGACGGTCTGATCCGGATTACCGAGAGCGAATGATCGCCGACAGAAGAACGACCCCAGCCCGGGGGAAAGCTGAGGCCGTCGGAAGTGATCGTGTCAGGTCAAGACACGCCGATGTAACGCGCCGGCCCACCAAACGTTCCCGTTCGTATTAAATGAAGTGAATTCAATGGGTTCGTCTATGAACGGGGGCGTGGAAAACCAGCCGACGACTTAACTCCAACCGCGAGGCGGTTGGATAAGCGAGGCGAGACCCAATTTGAACGGTCCCAATTTGGACAAGACGAATTGATGGAAATGTCTCAGGCAAGCGCCTTGAGAGGCTTTGGATTTTCGTCGGTCGGCGCCAAACCTTCGCGAAGCTCGCTGGCACCGACGAAGCGGGCACCGACCAGTTCGCCCCTGCGCCAGGTCAACGAGCAGACCCGGAAAACCTCGCCACGCGCGGTGAAAGCGAGGCCGAACAGGTCCGGTACCGTAAGACCGCCGACCTCCACACAAGCACCGCCTTCGGAAACATCGACGATCGTACACTCGATCCCTGGCGCATCGGGCGCCGGGATTAAAAACCCCTGTTTGTACAGATCGACCCGGACTTGCTTGCGCTGGCCGAGGTCCTTTCGGTGTCGTGCCATGTTTCCCTCAGGCCGAACCCTACGTGCAAATACTTGAATACCGGTAATTGGAAAAAGTTAATGATTCTGCGGCGAATTGCTTGAAAGCCTCACCTTGATGGCGGCCTCATACGGATAAAATCTATTTTCTTTCATTTGCTTACACCGATCTCATCGCCTTCGTCGCAGCCAAGCGCATGCGTCAGGCGCCACCGGTTTGCCCGCCAACCAGCCCGATCGCCGCCGCCAGTTCAATCGGCGCTGGGCAGCCGCCGCATGGTGAATTGGATGTCGCCGCCTGGCAGCTCGCGCCAGCTTTCGACGCCGCTCATGTAGGCGGCCTTGGGATAGCGGGTGAGAAAATCGCGCGCTTTCGCTCGTGCCTGGTCGCGCGGCAGCGTGAAGGTCTCACGCAAAAAGCCGTCGTCCGGCTTCCGACGGCCGGCCATACGGTCTGCCAGATCGCGCGGGCGAGCGATCATGTCGCAACTCCAGCACAAATACGACAACCTCAATATAGGGCTGGTAGGGGCCAATCCGAGTCCCCCGGCGCGCCCAGGGCCAAATCGAGTCGCCGGCCGGACGTAAAACCGATACAATCTGACGTCGCCGGCAAGCACCCCTGGCGCCGGCGGACGAGAGCACCCCGAAGGGGGGGACTCCATGCCCGAGCGTAATCGACGGACCAACCGGCTGCTCTCGCTTTTGTCGGACGACGATTACGAGCGGTTGCGGCCGCATTTGTCTCATGTCGTACTCGACTACAAGAAAAGCCTCTACGGGGCGTCAAGCCCGATCGAGCATGTGTACTTTCCCATCAACGGCGTGGCTTCGCTCGTGATCACGAGCGCCGACGGCTCGAGCGCGGAGGTCGGCACGATCGGCAATGAAGGGATTGTGGGCTTGCCCGTCTGCCTTGGCGAGCGCGAGGCGCCTTCCGCGGCCTACGTGCAGGTTCCGGGCGCCGCTCTCAAACTCGACGCCCGCAGCTTCCGCAGCGAAATCGAACGGAGCCCGACGCTCAACCTCATCATACTTCGCTACGCCCATGCCTTCTTCAATCAGGTCGCGCAATCGGCGGCCTGCACCCACCTCCATCGGGTGGAGCAACGCTGTTGCCGCTGGCTCTTGATGACGCACGACTACCGCCGGGGCCACGTCACGATCCTGGATTGCGAAGCTTTGCGGCAGCGCGCCTGTGAATGCTACGCGATCTCGAAACTGGAATTCGATCGGCTGCTTGGCGATCCGGCGCTGGCGCCAAAGACCGGCAGCAAGCATCGATTGATCAGCCCGGTTGGATAGACCACTTGCCAAAGGGCATTTACCCGATCATTAAGTCGGGTTTTAGACAATAGATTTCGATCTGCGACCCAATGCCGAAACTGCTGCGATTCAAATGCTGATCGCGCGACATCATCGAAGCGCTGAATTGGCGTTATGACGGGTACCGGACCGACAGCGCACGTTTGATGCCCGTATATAGGCTTCCCGTGGCCCGCTCTGTCGGAACGTTTTTCAACCCCTACGGTAATCGGGCCGACCGGCGGGGCAGGATATTGCAGTGCAGGCATCCGTTTCCCACGTCGGTTTTCCCTTGGACAATAAGCTGCTCGCTTCATTGTCCCGCGATCATTTCGATCGGCTGCTTCCCCATCTGGTGACGGTGCACTTGTCGCAAGCGCAGATTTTGTTCGAAGCCGGCGACGAGGTCGATCAGATTTACTTCCCGCATTACGGCATGCTGTCGCTGCTATCGGTGTTGCGCGACGGCAAGGCGATCGAGACCGCGACCGTCGGACGCGAGGGCGTGGTCGGCGGAATGGCCGGCCTTAGCCTGTACAGGTCGCTGGTGCGGGTCGTCGTGCAGATGCCGATGGCCTGCAGCAAAATCGCGGCAACCCATTTCAGAAACGCGGCAACCAACAGCGAACCGATCCGCAACCTCTGCATCCGCTACAACGAGGTGCTGCTGTCGCAAGCGCGGGTAACGGCCGCCTGCAATGCGCTGCACTCGATCGAGGCGAGGTTCTGCCGCTGGCTTCTACAATGCGCGGATCGGGCGGCGAGCGACACCATCGCCTTGACGCAGGAGTTTCTCGCCGAAATGCTCGGGGTGCGGCGCACATCCGTGACGGAAGTCGCAAGCAAGGTGCAGGCGACGGGCGCGATCACCTATTCGCGCGGCGTCATCAAGATCCTGGACCGCTCTGCGCTGATGCGGATGTCGTGCGAGTGTTACGAAACGCTGCTCGATCAATCGGCCATGCTGGGCTGATGGCCCCGGCGGCCCGCATCAGGTTCAATCAATCACGTGGCCGGTTTAGTTCGCGGCTTCGCCGGCTTCGACGCATCGGTCTTAGATGCATCGATCTTGGATGCATCGGTCTTGCTGCTTTTGGCCGTATCGGCTTTGGACGTGTCGACGCTCCGCGCAACGCCCCACGGATCGGCCGGGGTCTTGGCATCAGGTATCTTTTTTAGCGACTCTCGATACGCCTTATCTTGCGCCGCGTCGGCGTCCTTTTCCTCCTGCGTCTTGGAGACCGGCGGCGGTGAGAGACTGAAGCTGGGTGCTATCTGGGCGTAAGCGGACGAAGCCAGCCACGCGGTGATCGCCGCCGCACTAACAATTCTTGTACCAAGGCCCTTCATCAAATGCTCCTGACATTTTCCCGGCGGTGAACCGGTCTCTTAGCCGCGGGATCGCCGCTCAAAAATGATCCGACTTGCAGGATTTCGGCGATTGCATCCAATCGTCCCAGAACGGACCGCATTTGGTGCAGCCACTCAGGACGAGTCCGATGGCGACCACGCTAAAAATTACTGCCAAGCGCTTGAACATGGTCGACACTTCCCCACTCCTCATCTTACGGCGTCAAGTTAGACGTTTTCAAACCGCGCCCAATCCGGTGCCATTTCCACCAAATGCTCTATTTGGGCTTCTTGGCTGGCTCCGCAGGCCGTGCCACGCCCCATGGATCGTACTTTTCCGTAGGCTCCGGGATTCTTTCGAGCGCATTCTTGTAGGCCTTCTCGTCGATCTTCTTGGTCGCGTCTTCGGGGGCCTTCGGCGGCCCGTCCCCGCCCTTCTTGCCTTGAGCAAATGCCGGCGCCGCCAACAACGTCAGAATCACCGCCGCAGCCGTGAACGTGGTCTTCATCGCCACTGCCTCCCCTCGCCCCAATTCTTGAGTATTGTAGCCTTTAGAGCATGATCCGGAAAAGTAGAAACCGGTTCTTCCGGAAAGATCCTGCAGGCAAATTTCACTGGCTCAGGATAAAGACAGCGGATGGGGCGGATCTTTGTCCATACGGCGCTGATGGCGAGCGGGGCGTTCATGCTGGCGGCATGCGGCCTCGCCGACAGCCGCTCGCCGGTACCGGAGTTCATGCGCGCCAAAGCCCCGGAGCCTCCCCCGCCCGATCTGCCACCGGACGTAAGGCAGCTTGTGCACGAGAGGCTGGAGTCCGTGTTCTTGGCCAGCTCTTATCCGCGCAACGTGCGCGTCTCAACGCCACTCCGCGAGCTGCACGGATCAGGCTGGACTACCTGTGTGCAGGCAGAGATCACATCGGCCACAGGACAACCGCTGGGGACCCAAACTTACCGTGTCACAATCAGCGGCGGTCTGATTGTCGACCGCCGGCGCACCGAGGTCGACGACAGCTGCGCATCCGAGACTTTCGAGCCTATTTAACGTTTCGGTCTAAAGCCTTTTCCGTTCCGATTGAATCGGAACGGAGGCTCTATTTCTTTGTTTTGACGCGTTTTCTTGACGCGAACCGGCATCCACCCCGGATCGCGTCCGGGGCAGGCTTTCGCTGGAAAACGCTCTAGGTTTAACTCTCAAGGCGCGCACGTCGCATGGCAAACAGCCCGTTAACACTACCGCTCAAATTGAAGCGCCGTACCAACGGCATTTTCCAATTTTTCCGCTAAGCCTCTTGCCTACAACGCGGGTCGAGGAGCGGCGCCAAAAAGCCTCGCCGACGCCCGCGAACGGGGAAGCGGGACGTGGTCGAGATTGCAAATTCCACGGCGGTCCATCGTGCGGCGATGAACGAAACCATCGCGAAACGCGCGCAGGCGGCGCACTGGCCTCACGGCAAGGCATGTCCGCCGCTCACGTCGGTGTCGGCCAGCCAATGGCGCGCGCTGGCCGAACGCGCCGTCGAACCGAACGGCTTTTATTTGGCCGATTGGGAAATGGCGGTGAACGCCTCGGCGCGCGGCCGCTCGAGCGTCGGCGCACTCGGTGCGTGGAGCGACGTGTCGCTTGCGACCGATGAATCAACGCGTTTGATCGGCCTCTTGCCTGTCATTTCGATGTGGCGCGCCTATAAAATCCCTCTGCCGGCTTTGGTGAGCGCCGATCCCTACGGCACGCTTT
>WNFO01004529.1_pt1 | contig 16344 bp, 13 predicted proteins | sample 5400251 | NCBI WGS metagenome assembly WNFO01 (sample SAMN13153354, study PRJNA577476) | soil metagenome | isolation source: 100 cm saprolite under Madrone tree | place: USA:California | collected 2016-06-14 | reverse complement strand
CCGAAACGATACGCACCGTTCCTTCTCATCGCGCGCTCGCGCTATTCCGCGGCCAAAGCCTGGAGGTGCTGACGATCGGACTGGGCCTAAGCGATGAACTGGAAGCCGCCGTGCCACATCCGTGTGTGGCGATGATTGCCGCGCACTTTGGCATTGAAGACCGCGGCCGTCCCGCCGACAAGTGGCTGGCCGCGGTCTGCCACTGGACCTGGCGTGTCAGGGCGCACTCGCATATCAGCACCGAGCTGCTGATGCAATTGCGCGAAGCCGCGGAAGCCGAGGCGATCAAGATATTCGGCCGTAACCTGCACGAGCTGCTGTTAGCGGCACCCGCGGGTCCGAAGGCCGTGCTCGGCCTTGACCCCGGTATCCGCACCGGCTGCAAAGTTGCGGTGGTCGATGCCACGGGCAAGCTGCTGGAGACGGCGACCATCTACCCGCATCAGCCGCGCAATGACTGGCAGGGATCGCTGGCGACGCTGGCGCGCATGACCGTCCAGCATGACGTTGAATTGATCTCCATCGGTAACGGCACCGCCAGCCGCGAGACCGACAAACTCGCCGCCGAAGTGATCAAGCTGGTCGCGTCGAAGATGCCGGAACGGAAATTAAACAAGATCGTGGTCAGCGAAGCCGGCGCTTCGGTCTATTCCGCGTCAGTATTCGCCGCCGCCGAGTTTCCCGAGTTGGACGTTAGCCTGCGCGGCGCCGTATCCATCGCCCGGCGCTTGCAAGACCCGTTGGCCGAGTTGGTGAAGATCGAGCCCAAGTCCATTGGTGTCGGCCAATATCAGCACGACGTAAACCAGCGCGCGCTGGCGCGCTCCCTCGACGCCACCGTCGAAGACTGCGTGAACGCGGTTGGCGTGGATGTCAATACCGCTTCGGCACCGCTGCTCGCGCGCGTGTCGGGACTGAACAGCGGCCTGGCGAAAAACATCGTCGAGTACAGAAATGCGAACGGCCCGTTCCCGAATCGCAAAGTGATCCGCAAGGTGCCGCGCTTGGGCGACAAGACTTTCGAGCAGGCCGCCGGCTTTCTGCGCATCAACGACGGCGATAATCCTCTTGACCGCTCCGCGGTCCATCCGGAAGCCTATCCGGTGGTCGAGCGGATTCTGGCGCGAATCGGCAAAGACATCGGCAAAGTCATGGGTCAGCCGGCGGTGCTGAAGGGGCTTTCACCCGACCAGTTCACCGATGACAAGTTCGGTGTGCCGACGGTGCGCGACATCCTTAGTGAGTTGGAAAAGCCGGGCCGAGATCCGCGCCCTGAATTCAAAACCGCCACATTTCAGGAGGGCATCGAGTCGCTTTCCGACTTGCGACCCGACATGATCCTCGAAGGCGTCGTGACCAACGTCGCTGCCTTTGGCGCCTTTGTCGATATCGGTGTGCACCAGGACGGCCTCGTGCATGTTTCCCAATTGGCGAATAAGTTCGTTAAGGACCCGCAAGAAGTCGTCAAGCCCGGGCAGATCGTCAAGGTGAAGGTGATGGAAGTCGATGAGAAGCGCCAGCGAATCTCTTTGACCATGCGCCTCGATGACGCACCCGGCACCGGGTTACGCTCAAGTGATACGCGCCCGGAGGCAAATGCCGACGCGGCACGCAACCCGCGCGACCGCCTTCCGCCTGAACCGAAGCGCGCCCCGGCGCGCGTTGAGCCGAAACCCGGCGGTGCGATCGCTTTGGCGTTGGAGCGCGCCAAGCTCAAGAAGTAACGAGCGGCGTTGCCGGCTGATTGGGCTAGCGGTTGATATCGACTCCAATCCAATAGTCTCGCGATTCGACATCTGGCAGCTTTCATTTCCATAGGCTCTGCTCGCTGAGCGGTTTCACCTCAAACAATTCATCATTGGTCTTTTGCTTGAGACGTTCTGGCATTTGCCTTATGGCTGCATTATGATCCGGCACAATGGAGAGACTTATATTATGAAAAAGTGCCTCGGGCTCGTACTGAATATCTTTCTGGTCCTTATGCTCGTTGCGCCTGCGGGAGCCAAAGACCGGCTGGCCATCGGCTATAGCAGCACGAGCGGAGTTTTCGCCGGTCTGTGGGTTGCGCAAGAGGGAAGGATTTTCGAAAAATACGACATCGATTCTAATCTGGTGTTGATCGCTTCCGGGTCGCTGATGGTCCAAGCGATGCTGGGAGGCGATCTCCCGGTGGCTGCGGCTGCAGGCAGCGCCGCCGTCGACGCCAACCTGGGCGGCGCGGATGTGATTATGTTCGGGTCGCTCGTCAAAGTGCCGGCGTTTTACATCATGGCTTTGCCGGAGATCAAAACCATCGACGACTTGCGCGGAAAGACTGTCGGTGTCACTCGGTTCGGTTCCTCTACCGATTTCACGATGCGTTACGTTTTACGCAAACAAGGACTGGAGGCCGGACGGGATGTGACACTGATACAAACGGGCGATCTTTTTGCGGCGGTAACGATGCTGCGCACACGCGCTATTGTGGCCGCTCCGTTCTCCAGCCCGGCGAATCTTCGGGCCGAAGAGGTGGGAGCGAAAGTCATCCTGAATATGGGCAAGGCCGGAGTTTTCTTTCCGCACGACGCTTTCATGGCGCGCCGTTCTTTCCTCAATGCCAATGAAGATCTGACGCGGCGATTTTTGAAAGCCTACTCGGAGGGCGTCTACAGATTGTTTACGGACCGTGATCTTAGCCGGCGTGCGATCAGCCGCTATGGCCGCGCGAGCGATGCCAAGACCATCGATGCGGTTCAGCAATACGCTTTGGACTACGTGGATAAAATTCCGTACAACACGCGGGAAGGCGTTCAGGAAGTCTTGAACCAGGCAGCGCCGCGAAACCCAAAAGCGAAGGATGCGAAGCCAGAGGGCTTTTACGATGACCGGTTCGTAAAGGAATTAGACAGTCAAGGATTCTACAAACAGCTTTGGAAATAGTGGTAACCAGTCTTTTGGTGTGAAGCCGGGGAGGAGTTATGACGGGGAAAGAGCGCGGGATGATTTTTGTCGCAGTCCTAACGTTCGTCATTCTTGCTAGTGACCTTGGCCGGCTGAGAGCCGCCGAGACGCGCATTTCCATCGGCGTTACGGAAACCATGGAGACGTTCAACCCCTATGGCGACAGCGTGGCTCTCATGTATAGCGTCTGGTGCCAAGTCTTGGGATGCCTCGGCACTTATGATTTTGAGAAAGGGCAGCATGTTGGTTTGCTGGTGGAGCACTGGGAAGTCAAAGACCCCAAGACTTGGTACTTTTATCTGCGCAAGAACAATCGTTTTCACGACGGCTCGCCGGTAACAGCGGAAGATGTCGTCCATTCAATGCGGCGCACTCGGGACGATCCTATGAGCAAGCAGCGGCAGAACATTTCTCCCGTTGTCAGTGAATCGGTAGTAGATAAGTACACTGTCAAAGTGGTGACGAAAGAACCCACCGCGCCGCTGCTCGAGTATCTTTTCGACCGCATCATCGTCACCAGCAAAGCGATCTACGACAAGTACGGACCCGACGTGGCCGATCGACAGTACCCGATCGGTGCGGGTCCCTACAAGTTCCGCGAACTCATTCCAGGGCAGCGGCTCGTCATCGGCAAAGACAAAAGCCATCCCATGTGGCAGCAGTACAAGCAGGCACCCGATGAAATCGTCTTTCGCATCATGCGCGAGCCCGAGCAAAGAGTAACAGCGCTACTCAACAATGAAATTCAAATCGCGCAGTTTGTGCCGCCACATCTGCGCGAGCGCGTCGAGAAGAACCCGAATCTTAAGATTGTCAAGTTTGACAGTGCGGAGCTGATGTTCTTGGCGATGATGCCGAAGGTCAAGCCGTGGGATAACAAACTGGTACGCCAGGCCGTGGCTTACGCCATCGATCGCGATACGATCATCCGCACGATTCTGCGTGGGGAAGCTTCACGTCTAGACGGTCCGCTCGGCGAAGGGCAATACGCTTACGATCCGAACCTCCAACCCAAGTACACCTACAATCCCGAAAAATCCCGCGAACTTCTAAAGCAAGCGGGGTATCCAAACGGAGTTGATGTCGAGCTGCAGACGCCCGTCGGGCGCTACACGTTGGACAAGCAGCTCACCGAGGCGATGGTGCCGATGCTCAATGCCGTGGGGATTCGTACAAAGCTGCTTACGCCCGAATGGGCGACGCTTTGGGCCAACGTCCAAATCGGCAAGGTCCCCTTTTACTATATGGGGCGTGGCGCAGTGCTCGACCCGAGCGCGGCACTGTCACAGTATTTCGAAACCGCCGGCTCGCCGCGCATCGGCTATTCGAATCCAAAGTTGGACGAGCTGCTGGCGGCGGAACGTCAGGCTTTCGATCCGGTGAAACGTAAGAAACACGAGCTGCTGGCGGCGGAACGTCAGGCTTTCGATCCGGTGAAACGTAAGAAACTGTTGAGCCAAGCGATGAGCTTGGTCACCGAGGAGGCGCCCGCCCATTTTCTCTGGCGCCACCAGCTGCTCTTTGGCATGACCAAGAATATCGATTACAAGCCGTTGCCCAGCGAGCGCGTTTACGGTTGGAATATAAAAGTGCGACAGTAAATCCCTGGTGCGACTGGCCCGGTTGTTTCGCTGAAGGTCGCCTTGGAGCCAGAAAATCTTTATAATCTTCCACGTCGAAAGATGTCTCTTATAATTGCGACCAATTCGGAAGGAGTAATTGTTCATGGCGAGAGTCGGTTACGCGTTAGGCTACGGTAAATTCACCAACGTAAGAGAGATGGCGGATGTCATGCAACAGGCCGAGGAGCGGGGTTTCGAGATGGCCTTTTTTTCGGAGACCATCGAGTTGATGCGCGATTCGGTAAGCTCCCTCGCGGCCATCGGCTTGGCTACAAAAAAGCTAAAGTTGGGGTCAACGCAAATCGTCCGGTTACGCGGGCCGGTGGTCATGGCGCAATCACTGGCGACGTTAGATGAGCTGACCGATGGACGGATGACGCTTGCTCCCGGCGCGTGCACCAAGAGTCATGCGCGAGTTCATGCGCTGCCGATGGAAGTTGGGGCAACGCCGCCGGAGGTGCTGAAGGAGTATATCGAGTCGATGCGGTTGCTCCTTACCGGGGACAAAGTCTCGTACCATGGAAAGTACGTCAACTTTGACAACGTCGGGCTGGGCTGGAAGCCGATCCGGCCAAACATTCCGTTTTACGTTCCGGCAACGGCGTCCGTTGGGTTGCGGCTAGCGGGGGAGATTGGCGACGGCGTGGTTCTCAATGCGGTGTGTTCGCCGGAATATACCGTTAATGCTCTGAAGATTATCAAGGCGTCTGCGGAAAAAGCGGGGCGAGATTTCTCTAAATTCGAAGTGTCGCAGATTATTAATTGCTCCGTCGAAGACGATCACAAGAAAGCCCTCGACGCCATGCGGTGGGAAGTTGCCACGAAACTGGATCCGGTGCAGATTTCATTTATTGCGGGGCCGAAGATGCGGGTCGGCGAGCCCTATATTAGAAAAGAAGATATCCCGGTTTTCGAGAAGGCGCATGCCCAGGGGGGTATGGAAGGGCTGATCAAAGCGATTCCCGATTCCTATGTGGAAGGGATGACCGCCAGCGGCACCCCGGACGAAGTAACAAAGCGGGTGCAGCAGTACCGCGACGCGGGCGTGAAAATCCCACTCCTGCGGCCGGCGGCGGCGCATCAAACCCAGCGCCTCCTGGATCTCTTCGCGCAGCGCTAGCCGCGCGAAGAGATCCAAGTTCCGAGTTCAAAGTTCCGCGTCCCGAAACCTTGAACTTGGAACACGGAACCCGAAACTGTTTCTTAAACATGTATCGCGTTGGCATCGATATCGGTGGAACATTTACCGACCTGCTTTTGGTGGGGGCGGACGGTAACGCTGTCATCGGTAAAACCCTGACGACACCGGGGGATCCGAGTCTCGCCGTGGAAAACGCTCTGCGGCCCTTACTCGAGAACGGTACGATTAGAACCGGAGAGCGCGGAACCTTGCTCCACGGTACGACCCTAGTCACGAATGCGCTGATCGAGCGCAAAGGCGCGTCGACGGCTTTACTGACCACCATCGGGTTTCGCGACGCCGTGGAGATCGGCCGCGAGCATCGTTACGAGCTATACGATCTGAATCTCGAGCTGCCGAAGCCGCTAGTGCCACGCCATCTGCGCTTTGATGTTCCCGAGCGTATCGCCGCTGACGGCAGCGTGCTGCGGTCGTTGGACGAGGACTTCGTGCGCCGATTGGTCGCGGAGTTGCGCGATAAGGGGATCAAAGCCATTGCGGTCTCTTATCTCAACAGTTTTCGCAATTCAACGCACGAGCGGTGTACGGCTGAGATCATCGCAGAGGTTGCCCCGGCGATCCGGGTGTCCCTCAGTTCAGAAGTGGTCGCTGAGATCCGCGAGTTTCAGCGCACCAGCACGACCCTGGCGAATGTCTACGTTCAAGAGCGAGTATCTGATTACCTGGCACAGTTGCAGCAGCGATTGCACCGCACCGGATTCGTAGGGAGCTTCTTCGTCATGCTGTCCAGCGGCGGCATAGCGACACGCGAAACCGCTTCGCGATTTCCGGTGCGCCTTCTCGAATCGGGTCCTGCTGCCGGCGCCCTTGCCGCTGCCCAAGCCGGCATTCTCTCCGGTCATCGTGACTTGCTCTCATTTGACATGGGCGGGACCACGGCCAAGCTCTGCGTCATCGAGAACGGGCAACCATCCAAGACTCATGAGTTCGAAGTGGATCGCGTTTATCGTTTTAGGAAGGGTAGCGGCTTGCCGGTTCGAATCCCTGTCATTGATATGATCGAGATCGGCGCCGGTGGGGGAAGTATCGCCAGGGTAGACTCTCTTGGGCTGCTCAAAGTCGGGCCGGAGAGCTCAGGCGCCGATCCTGGGCCAGTCTGTTATTCACAAGGCGGGAAGGATCCTACCGTTACCGACGCGGATCTTGTTCTCGGTTATCTGGACCCGAACTATTTCTTGGGCGGTAAGATGCAACTGGATATGGACCGGGCGCGCCTGGCACTGTCACAGCTCGCCGAACCGCTCAGAATGACAGTCGAACAAGCAGCCTGGGGCGTGCATCAAATCGTCAACGAAAACATGGCCAACGCGGCGCGTGCCCATTTGAACGAGCGGGGTAAGGACCCGCGCCGCATGCCAATGTACGCCTTTGGCGGCGCCGGCCCGGTGCATGGCTATCGGGTGGCGGAGATTTTACGTCTGCCGGCGCTGATCTCGCCGTTTGGCGCCGGAGTCGGATCGACCTTCGGACTGTTGGCCGCGCCGCTGGCTTTCGACTTTGTGCGAAGCGCTTACAGTCGCTTGGATCAGCAGGATTGGCGGCTTGCCAATCAGCTTCTAGACGTGATGGCGGAGGAGGGGCGCACAGTACTAGAGGGCTCGGGCCTCTCTGCAAAGGAAATCCGCTATCAGCGAACCGCCGATATGCGCTATGTTGGCCAAGGCCACGAGGTTTCTGTGCGACTTCCAAATGGAGTTTTGGGTGAACAGCATGTGCCGCAGATCACTGCGGAGTTCGAAGAAACTTATCGTGGCCTCTACGGACGGAAGGGACCCGATGTGGCATTGGAGATCATCAACTGGCGCGTGGTGGCCAGCGGACCGCGACCCGAAATGAATTTGCAACTGCCGCGGGGTACTTCCGGCCGCAGCGATGTTTGCAAAGGATCTCGTCGTGCTTATTTTCCCGAGTCCAGCGGATTCGTCGAGACTGCCGTGTACGATCGATACGCTTTCCAACCCGGGGTGGAGTTTACTGGGCCGGCAATTGTCGAGGAGCGCGAATCGACCTTAATCGTGGGTCCGCGTGGTCGCGCTCGAGTAGACGAAAATCTTAATGTTATAGTGGGGTTTAGCGATGGAAGGTAAAGCGATTGATCCGGTGACACTGGAGGTGGTTTGGAATCGCCTTCTATCCGTGGCCAACGAGCAGCAGGATGCGCTGATTCGGACCGCCTTCAGCACCATTGTGCGTGAGAGCCAGGATCTCGCCTGCGGCATTTTCGATACGCGAGGACGAATGATCGCGCAGTCCATTAGCGGCACCCCCGGGCACATCAACGCTATGGCGACTTCGATGAAGCATTTCTTGGCCGCCTTTCCGCCGGATAAGCTGGGGCCCGGCGATGTTCTTATTACCAATGATCCGTGGATGACCGCTGGACAGATCAATGACATCACGATCACGACGCCGTTCTTCAAGAACGGCCAGCTCGTGGCTCTGTTCGCCAATACCTGTCACAGCGCGGATATCGGTGGGCGAATTTTGTCGGCGGAAGCGCGGGAAGTTTTCGAGGAAGGGCTGCGCTTGCCGATCATGAAGTTGTTTGATCGCGGCGAGCCGAATCAAGTGTTGATGCAGATCGTGCGCGTTAATGTGCGCCAGCCGGACGAAGTCATCGGTGATTTCTACGCGCAGACTGCGAGCAACGACGCCGGCGGCCGGGCGCTGCTGGAAATGATGGAAGAGTTCGGGCTCGACAGTATCGATCATGTTGCCGAGGAGATCATCCGTCGGTCTGAACAAGCGGTTCGAGGGGAGATTGCTGAGTTACCCGACGGCGAATGGAGCAATGAAACGTGGAGCGACGGATTCGAAGAACCGATCTTAATTCGCTGCACGGTGCGCGTGGCGGGGGATGAGATTTTCATTGACTTCAGCGGCTCCTCGCCGCAGAGCACGCGGGGAATCAACGTCGTTCTCAACTACACGCATGCTTACGCGAGCTTCGCTATTAAAGCTGCGATCTGTCCTGATGTGCCGCACAACGAGGGAAGCTTTAGGCCGGTGCATGTGAGCGCGCCTCCGGGCAGTATTCTCAACGCGCTGGAGCCGGCGCCGGTGGCAAGCCGCCAGGTGATCGGCCACTTCATTCCCAGCGCGATCTTCGCCGCGTTGTCCGGAGCAATGCCGGGCCGCTTGATGGCGCCCGGAGCCGATCCCATCTGGCTGAGCGTGTGGCGCGGCCAAAACCCATCGTTCACTCTGACCTTGTTTCAAGTCGGGGGCACAGGCGCGCGGCCATCCAAAGACGGTCTCAGCGCAGTGGGGTTCCCGAGCGGCGTAGCGGGAGTCCCCGCCGAGATAATTGAAAGCTTATCGCCTGTCGTTATGAAGAGGCGTGAACTGCGACCGAATTCTGGCGGAGCCGGCACGTGGCGGGGTGGCTTGGGTCAACTCACTGAGTTTACGCGGCGCGGAGAGGGAAGGTGGAGCGTGAGTTCCATCGCAGATCGGACTAAATATCCGGCGCCCGGGCTGTTGGGGGGACAGGCAGGCGCTGCAGGAGAGGTTGCGTTAGGTGACGGAACCCGATTGCACGCCAAGTCACTGGTGGATCTCGGAGCCGGAGATACTGTTCACATCAACCTGCCGGGTGGCGGTGGCTATGGCGATCCACTCCAGCGCGACGCCCAACGGGTACTTTGGGACGTAATCGAGGGCTATATCACCGCCGAAGAGGCGGAAAAAAAATACGGTGTTGCAATCCGTTACACTGGCAAACCGGAAGAATTGGTTAAGCTTCCTAATTGTTGGATGATCGACGAGCCAAAAACGGCCGAGTTACGGGGCAATCGCTAAAGCGGCTTTGGGATCCTGAGAAACAATGGAACTTAAAGAGAGAGTCGCTCTCGTCACGGGGGGCGCAGGGGGAATCGGAGGGGCGGTAGTGCGGAGCCTGGCCAAGGCCGGGATCAGTGGCGTCGCCATCAATTATCGTAAATCATCAAAAGCGGCCCAAGAGCTTGCCACTGAGTTGGAGCCCGACGGAGTGAAAGCTCTGGCAGCTCAAGCAGATGTACAGAACGATGCTCAGGTACGCGGCATGATCGAGCAGATCCGCGGGCAATTCGGTCGCCTCGACATACTGGTCAATAATGCCGGCGTAACGCATTGGGTTAATCTCGCCGATCTTGACGGGCTGACTGATAAAATATGGGACGAGATTTTCGACGTGAACGTGAAAGGGGCCTTTCGCTGCGCGCGCGCTGCGGCGCCGATGCTGGCCGAGCATCAAGGAATGGTCGTGAATGTCTCATCGGTTTCGGGCGTGTTGGCTCCGTCAACGATGTCTTCTCTTCCCTACGGTACTGCGAAAGCGGCGCTCATATACTTAACCAAAGGGCTCGCCGCTGCACTGGCACCGCGGGTTCGTGTGAACTGTGTGGCGCCGGCGTTTACGGATACACCGTGGATGAGCGAGCATTTCGGTACGGAATATCCCCAGGCGATGGCTAAGGCTTCCGCTGGCTTTCCTTTACAGCGCATCGCCACTGCCGACGAAGTCGCCGGGGCTATTCTGGGCTTGATAACCGGCGGTGATTTCGTCACCGGACAAACGCTGATCGTTGATGGCGGGCTGAGCTTGAGCTGAACTGATGAAACTTCCTGAAAAAGCCGTCAGCGGAATTTACAAGAACAACGCCGACGTCATCGTCCGAATGCAGCGTCACCGATTGGTGGCGGTGGTGCGCTCGCAAAGTTCTGACGAAGCCTACAGAATAGCATGCGCAGCGTCGGACGCCGGGATTTGGTTCGTCGAGATCACGTTCACGGTTCCCGACGCTCTCGGTGTCATAGAAAGGCTGGCGCTGCGAAGCGATCTCTACGTGGGTGCCGGTACAGTGCTTTCGAAGAAGGATGGAATGGAAGCCATCGAAGCCGGCGCGCGATTTGTCGTCGCGCCCACTCTGGAGTTGGATTTGATTCCGCTTTGTCATAAAGCCGGGGTTGCTTGTTTCCCAGGGGCGGCGACACCGACGGAGATTCTAGCCGCTCGTCGCGGGGGTGCCGATCTTGTGAAAGTTTTTCCCGCGGACTTACTAGGCGGGCCGCACTTCATCAGGCAGATGCAAGGGCCGTTTCCCGACGTTCGTTTCATGGTCTCGGGCGGGGTGAGCTTAGCGAATGTTCAAGAATACGTTCAAGTGGGCGTTACGGGTATCTGTCTTGGCAGCGCTTACTTGGGGAGTCTGTTGGCCGAGAAAGGCAATAGCGGGTTTGTGAAAGAGATCAAGGAGTTCATGAAACGAGTGGAGGAAGCTCAAGCGTAAGGAATATCCGCCGGGTGTAAAGCCATGGGAAGCATTTACCTCACGTTGGCGTGCGAAGACTACGACCGCACCCGGCCGCTCAAGGACGGCATCATCAAGCCCGAGGGCATCGCGCTCAACTATCTCGTGCTGTCAGTGGAAGAGATTTTCTGGCGCATGATGAAATACGAAGAGTTCGACGTGTCGGAGCTTTCCATGGGGGCCTTTTTGACCGCGGCGGCGCGGGGCCGCCGGCCGTTCATCGCGATCCCCGTGTTTCCCTCGCGGACGTTTCGCCACCGATGTATTTTTGTGAATACGGCTTCGGGTATCGAGCGCCCGGAGGATTTACGGGGCAAGCGCATGGGTGTGCCGGAGTATAGTATGACTGCCGCGGTTTGGCTGCGCGGTCTCTTTCAGCACGAATACGGTGTACCGCCGGAAGAGATTTATTGGGTTCAAGCGGGTGAAGAACATCCGGGCCGGAAAGATCGCGTGGACTTTGAGATGCCGGCGGGCGTCAAAATGAAGAGCAGGCCAGACACGACGCTGAACGCCATGATCGATAGCGGCGAGATCGATGCGATGATGTCACCACGCATGCCGACCTGCTTTATCAACGGTTCGCTCCGCGTGCGTCGACTGTTTCCCAATTACAAGCAGGCGGAGATGGAATATTTCAGGAAAACCGGTCTCTTCCCGATCATGCACGTGATGGTTATTCGCCGGGCCATCTACGATGCCCATCCATGGGTGGCACAAACCTTATATAAGGCTTTCTGCGAGGCGAAAGATCTGTGCATGAGAGAGCTTTACGATACCAATGTCCTGCGGGTCAGTCTTCCCTGGACCTCCGCGGAATATGAAGAGACACGCGACTTGATGACGGCGGACTACTGGCCCTATGGGCTCAATCCGAACCGGGCTAATCTGGAAACGCTGCACGACTATCTCTACGAGCAGGGCCTAATCAAACAAAGACTCGATCTCGATGATCTCTTTGCGCGCGAGACTCTCGAAGCGTTTAAAATCTAAGCTGAGCGAAATCAGTCAGCACGACCGTAACCGCCGCCGATGGGAGTCATCACCACGATTTCTGTCGAAGGGGGCAGGGCCATTTTGCTGATGACGAGGGTGTTGCCGGGCAGGCGTCGACTGGGAAATCCTTTGAGAAACATGCCGATGAGCGACATATCTTCTCGGTAGTGCATCGGGATCGCTATCTTCGGCTTGAGTTGCTGCAAAACCTCCCGGGCGGTGTCCGGCGGCATTGTGAAGGTGCCGCCGATGGGAATCATGGCGACGTCCACTTTGCCGAAAGCTTTGATCTGCTCGGGCGTTAGCGGATGGCTCAAATCACCCAGGTGCGCGATGCAAATAACGCCGAGATCGAAGACGAAGGCGGCGCCCTTAAGCGCGGTGCCGAACGCTTGTTGGTAAACGGGGACATTGTAAATCAGAACGTCTCGAACGGTGGTGCTGATCTTGTTCCATTCGGCGCCGTAGCTTCCAAGCCCACGGAGAATGACCGGGTTACCCCGCGCGAGCTCCACGTAGTTGTGATTGGGATGCTCCCGGCCGACGGTTACGACGTGTGGGGTCACCACCGGCGTCGGATACATGCCGGGCGCAATGGGATCGGTGATGATCTTGGTTCCCTTGCTTGAGGTAATCTGAAAAAAATTGTGGCCGAAGTATTCGATGGTCGCATCGGGGGTTGCGGCATAAGCGGAGTTCCAGAAGCCTTGTGCCACATCAGGGTCGCGGCAAGAGGCCTTAGTCGAAGAGAGCCCAACCGACCAAAAGAGAAATAAGGATACAAGGATGGTGTACAAACGACTCATCATCTGCTCTAGCCGAAGGCGCTGCGGCGCGTTATCTGCTCGGCTTTGAAGAAGTCGGCGATGTAGCTGGTCGCCGGTTGCCGCATAAGGTTCTCGGGTGTGTCCACCTGCTCAAAGCGGCCCTCTCTCATGACCGCGATGCGGTCCGCTAGTGCAACGCCATCAGCCAAATTATGGGTAACATACAGAGTCGTGAGACGATGTTCCTTGTGAAACTTCATGATTTCGCCGCGCATCTTGAGGCGGTTCGGCGGGTCGATGTTGCTCAGGGGCTCATCCATGAGCAGGATCCGAGGTGAGGTGGCCATGGCCCGGCCCAGAGCCACTCGCTGTTGCTGACCGCCGGAAAGCTCCGTCGGTCGCCGCTGGAAAAAGCTCTCCTCAATGCCTAGTTTTTGCGCCAGAGGCCGGAGAAATTCGCTGATCTTTTCACGGGACCATTTACGAATTTTCAGTGGCAACGTGAGGTTGGTGTAGCGTTGTTCGTCAAATACTTTCATATGTGGCCAAAGGGCATAGCTCTGAAAAATCATCTGAACTCCCCGCTTGCCAACCGGAACGTCGTTGACCGGAGCGCCGCCGATGAAAATCGTGCCGCTATCCGGTGCTTCCAGACCGGCAATGAGTCTCAAAGTTGTGGTCTTGCCACAGCCGCTCTCGCCAACGATAACCAGGAATTCGCCGTTATCGACTGTGAGATTCGCTTGATTGACCGCGATGACGGGACCAAAACGTTTCGTAAGCTCACGCAAAGCTAAGGACACCACGATTTGTATGCTAGTAAAGGCCACGTCAAAAGACAACACGCGAATTGCTCTTGCAACGGCTGGTCATGAACAAAGAAGTTGGATATGATCATTGCATTAGAGAAGCAGGAGATAATTATGGCGCAATTACTTGCCCCCGAGGATCTGATTGCCGATCTTCAGCATACTCTCGAGCAGCGCTATCCTCGACCGCATCCCATCCGTCAGCTTCTTCTGAGCGGCCGCCTGACGAAAGAACAACTTCAATGGTGGGCTAAGAATCAGTTTCATGAGTTCCGCAACATCCATCGGTTCTTCGGTATTCGCTATCAAAAGTGCCCGATTCCGGAGCTACGCAGAATGCTTCTCGAAAACATGGTGGAGGAAGAAGGGGAAGATCTGTTCGGCGGCAAATACCCCAGTCATCGCGATCTTTGGGTGCAGTTTGCGATGGGAATAGGAATACAGCGGGACGAAATCCTCAACTATGAGCCGTTGCCGGGGATCCGCGCAGCTCTGGAAATGTATGTTTCTCTCGTGCAGCAAAGTCACTGGGCCGTCGCTATCGGCACCGGTCTGGTCTTTGAGGGCGGCGGACCGAAACGCATGAAAGAGGAAAGCAAAGCGCTGGAAAAATATTACGCTTGGATACCCCACGATTGCTTGGATTTTTTTCGCGCCCACGAATATCACGACGAAGGACACGGCGCTATGGTCGTCGATGTGATTAAGCAACACTGTATGGAGGAACATTTACAACATGAGATGCGCGAAGCGGTGAAGCAGCGAGCAGACATCATGTGGCTGCAGAACGATTGTATCTATAATGCTTTTGTAAGGCCCTCGCTTTCAGGGGAAACGATTCAAGAAATCGAAGGGCGATTAGAGTAACGTAAGCGAACTAATATGACTAATAAAATCATTGATCTCCGCAGCGATACCGTAACCAAGCCGTCGCCGGCCATGCGCCGGGCCATGGCCGAAGCCGAAGTCGGCGATGACGTCTATCTGGAAGATCCGACGGTGAATCGGCTCCAGGCGCGGGCTGCGGAAATCTTTGGTCGTGAAGCAGGGCTGTTTGTGCCGTCGGGTTCGATGGGCAATTTGACCTGCATCATGGCGCAGACCTCGAGAGGGCAGGAGGTCATCTGTGAGGCTGCAGGACATATTTACAACTACGAAATGGCTTCAATGACGGCTCTTGGCGGAGTCTTGCCGCGGTTGATTGCCGCCACGGACGGTATTCTCACTTGGGACAAGATCGCGCCGGCGATTCGAGAAAAAGTTTACTACCGCCCGCAAACGGCGCTGATTTCGTTGGAAAACACGCATAACATGGCAGGCGGCACTGTTTATCCTACTGAGGTCGCCGAAGAGATCTGTGATCGCGCTCATGAAGCCGGAATTTCCGTACACCTGGACGGCGCCCGGGTCTTCAACGCCGCCGTCTATCTCAGGCAAAACGTGGCGGAGATCACGCGGAAGTTTGATTCCGTGCAATTCTGTCTCAGCAAAGGGTTAGGGGCGCCTGTCGGCTCGATGATCGTCGGGTCGAAAGATCTTATCGAGCGCTGTCGGGTGATTCGCAAAATGCTCGGCGGTGGTATGCGCCAGGTCGGTGTGCTGGCCGGCGCGGGGTTGGTAGCTCTGGAAGAGGGGCCGAAATTACTCCCTGCGGATCACGAGAATGCGCAGATCTTGGCGCAGGGGCTGGTAAAGATCCCAGGTTGTGAGATCGATGCGAAAAAAGTCCAGACCAATATTGTTATCTTCGATATCGGTAAAACCGGAATGGCGTCTTCCCAGTTCGTTGAAAGGCTCAATCAACGACAGATTTTTACCGGCGCCGTGGACGGGAATAGAATCCGTGTCGTGACCCACCGAGATGTCAGTCGTGCCGATTGTGAGGAGGCGGTTCGGGTTATCGGAGAAGTGGTCGGGGCCGGCTATTAACTTCCCTGAGCCTTCCTTTTCTTGGTTCCCTGTATGGAACGCAGAGCATCTTCCGCGACGATGCGACCGATGGGACCCGTGGCGAAGCAGGCCTGCGTGACTCTTTTATCCGCATCGATGATAAAGTTAGTCGCGTGAATGATCTTGCGGCGGTCTTCCCAATAGGCGCCAACCTTGTCGGCATCACGAGGTACCTCTAGGCCATAGCCAATAGGAAACGTCGCTTTGACTCGCTCAGCCATCTCTTTAGCTTTAGCCAAGGGGTCCACGGAGAGGGCAATGACGTCGACGTTCTCTTGCTTGAATTGATCGATATGAGCTTGGTAAGCGGCCAACTGCCGAACGCAGTAGGGTCACCAGATACCACGATAAAAAATGATAACCGCGTATTCGCCCCTAAGCTCCCGTGGGATGTTGAGTGTCCTCCCATCCGTCAGTTGAACGCTATAGTCCGGAAACAGATTACCTGGGTTTAGCTGCCTGGCCATCGTAATTTGATTCTTCCGTCCGTTTAGATGCGCTGAAGGCGATTTTCGATGCGCCGTGGATTTCGAAAGGCGTTATCCGCTAAGACCCAGCAGCTTGGCGGCGGTGGCACCCAGGATCTTTTGTTTGTCTTGGTTTGAAATTTTCAATTGATGCACCACATCTACAGAGCGTTTGAGAGGAATGGGCACCGGCGGAAAGTCGCTGCCGTACACTACGTGGTCGATGCCGACGGTATCGATCGCGCACTGCACCGCTGGCGGATGGAGGGACACCGTGTCGAGATAAAGCTGCGCAATG
>WNFO01002073.1_pt1 | contig 16346 bp, 12 predicted proteins | sample 5400251 | NCBI WGS metagenome assembly WNFO01 (sample SAMN13153354, study PRJNA577476) | soil metagenome | isolation source: 100 cm saprolite under Madrone tree | place: USA:California | collected 2016-06-14 | reverse complement strand
ATTGCCACTAGATGCAACGGCGATCGCCTTGTCGCCTCCGCTGACGTCGCGCCCGTATTTGTCGGTGAGCACCCGCAGAACGTCGCGCTTAAACTCAGGGTAACAATAGGTCGCCTTCACGAAGGCCGCGTGATAAGCGGCAAGCTCCGCGCCTTTAAGTGCTTCAATGTCACTGTAATAGCAATCGTTAAGTTTGATGACGATGTCGACGTCGCTTTCTCTCCAAATATTCGTGTCGTTGCCGTACGATCCCTGTAGGAATATTTCATAACCCTTGCCCGCATAAGGCGTTCCGTCCGCCTCAAGCGTGCTCTTGATCGTGTTGTAGGTGTCGCTCGATTGTTGAATCGATCCCTGATGGGACCACGTGTCCAGTTGTGATTCCGGAATCGCCATGCTTAGCTCACGTTGGGAAGCAAAAATTCCCTTAACTTCCCTTCGCGCACGGCGTACGACTCGGCGCCGCGCTGCCGGAGAACGTTCAACTTCGCCAGGTTGTGCTCGAACAGGTCGGTCGCCATTTCAGGATGCGAGTAGGATTCGTTAATTCTCTCGGTCGCAATGTCCTTGAAGAGGATCTCGCGCAGCTGGTCCATGGACTGGGTATTGATCTCCAACGTCTTCTGAAGCAGCTGCACACTCTGCAGGTATTGTGCGAACCACATCTTGCTCAAGAGCCGCGGCCTCGGCTGTGGGTACATTCCGACGCCCACGCTGATCACGCGGACGTCCTCCCGCCGTCTCTTAAGTGGACCCAGCGCATCGGCGAGTGCATAAAGCGTTGGATTGTTCGCGCAGTAACCACCGTCAACGAGCTCGATATCGTCACCTTTGGTAGTCGTTACCGTTTTGCGCTCGAAGAACGGGTATGCCGAGCACGAGGCTTGTACGGCGTCGGAAATCGTGACACCAAAGCCCGGGACGAACGTGCCGTGGCGGCCGTGCACCTGCGCGATGCTTGCTTTGAAGATCATGGGCCGTTCGATGACCCATCGTGTGGCCACCACTCCGACTGCGGTTTTCACCTGACTGAACGTCTTGTCCCCGAATACTTCATCACCGAGTTGCTTGAGTGCTGCTGACTTCCCGCGAGCGTCTTTGATCTTCATCACCGTGGGGACGTGCTTCCTGTAGAGGTCGTGGACCTCGTCGACTTCGCAGCCGAGCGCTAGCAATGCTCCGATGATCGACCCGGTGCTGGTACCGAAGATTAGGTCGAAGCGCTTGTACAGCGGGCACTGCAGGAGTCCCTCGATCTCCTTGAGGACACCGAGTGTGTAAAAACCCTTCGCACCGCCACCGTCGAGGGTGAGGATGCGATAGAGGCCGTCTTGCTCGTATTCCTGCGACAGTGCCATCTGAAGATCTTCCGACTAGCTCCCTGAGGACCGCAAGACCCTGGTCCAGTGGCACTATCCTTCATACTGTTCTTCGACGTTCCCAAATCTCACCGCCGTTGGATCGATCTCGTCAGTACCCGCGATTGCTCGCTCTATCCAAGCGGCAATCGCCGCGGGGACAGTCCCCAAACCTCCGAAACCCACGACGCCGGCACCGCTATTCCCTTCTCCACTCGCCCTAATCCTCCCCCTCATCATCCCCACCGTCCACCTCGAACACCGACCTCTCGCCGTAATACCAGCGACGTGCCGACTTCGGCGGCGGCGAGTAGTCCTTCCCCAGCTTCCATGCATCCGTCCATTCCGAACCTAGCAATCGCGCAAATGCTTTCTTCATGCGATCGAGGTCCGTGTGATAGTGAAACACACCGCTCTTTTCAAATTCTTCCCCACGCGGCGCAGCATGCAGCGGATCGAGCTGGTTGACATACCTCTCCGCCCAATCGAGGAAGTCGACAACTTCGCCCAGGAACCTTGCGCGTATTGAGAAGTCCTCACCCTCCCGCCGCGTGGGCCCCTCCCTCTCCTCTAACGCGGAGAGGGGTGGTGGGACGCGGACCACTTCGCCCTGCCATTCCGGGACAGTCCCCAAACCCCCGAAACCCCCGACCCCGGCACCGCTTGTCTCGGCGCCGCTAATCTTGTCGCCGTTCCGTCTTGCTTGCTGCACCGCCCGCCGCGCCGCCAACACATACCGCCGCAAGTACCGCGCTCGATGCCACGCCCCTGCGTCGGTCTCCAGCTGCTTAATCAGCTTCTCGTTGGCTTCCTGGCGCGCCTCACACTCTTTCTGAATTCGCTCTTGCTCCTCGCGCTCGCGCATCTCGCGTTCGACTTTTTCACGGCGCGCCCTGGTTGACAGGGCCAGCTCGTAGAATCCAAGCAAGATGTCTCGAATCTTGTCTTCCACCCGGCTGCCCTTGCGGTCATACCAGCTGCGTCGCTCGGGCCCTCCATACGCTCGATGCGCGTCGAGGCGAACGACGCGCAGGTTGCCGGTGGCTACGGCGATTGTCCGTGGTGCGTGGTAGCGGTACTCGCGTTTTTCTCTCGCGAGTTGGGCAGCGGTCGGCTGGCACGGTTCTTCTTTGAACCGCTCTTCGATTTGAAACGCGATTTGTTCGCCGGCGACCAGGAGGCGACCCGTCAGGGGGTCGTCACTGTTCTTGTCTTGGGGATTCTCACCCCCGTCCCCTCTCCTCTCACGCGGAGAGGGGTGTGAGCCGTCGGGCGGTGAGGCTTTGCGCAGCGCGACGGGGTCGTCGAATTCCCAGCCGAGTGTGTGGGCTGCGCGGAGTAGGGTGTCGGCGAGGAGGAGGGCGCGGTCGGCGGCTTCTTGGGAGACATTTGTTGCGACAACTTCGCCGGTTTTTTCTCCTCGCTGGAACTTGAGCTCGCTCCGTTGTGGGTGCTTGAGGCGCAGAGCGGTTCTTCTGACGGCGGGTAGGGCGTCGAGAATCGATCTGGTCGGCGTGATCGCGAGTGCGGCGATCCGTTCGGGAATGGTTTTCCCCCTCTCCACGTTAGGGGAGAGGGGGCCAGGGGGTGGGCCAGCGGGTGAGGATTCTTCGGAGAGGGTCGAGAGCGGACAGGGGTGAGGATCCTCTTGCGGTGGTGCAACTGTGAGGGCGTTTCGGTCATGCCATTTCGCTTCGCGGTTGGGCAGTTTTGGGCGGTAAGGAGTTTGGCCGGCCTCGATTCGTGCCCAGTAGCCGCGGCCTGGCACTGGGATACCGAGTCGCTTGCAGCGCTTGGCGAGTCCAACGTCTGAAATGCCGAAGTCTTTGGCGAGTTCGGACATTGGTTTGGACCATGCCAGTTCGTAGAGATCTTCGCGGGATAGCGTGAATGGTTTTTCTTCTTCGTTCATCGTGTGTGGAAATCCTCACCCCCGGCCCCCGCGGGCCCCGCCCTCTCCTTAGCTCCCCTCTCCGCGTTAGAGGAGAGGGGCGGGGGTGAGGGTCCTATCAATCACGCGCAGCCCCCGGGGCGGCTTAAAACAGCTTCCCCTGCTTATCACCCGCATCGGTGCCGGGTCCGGCGTCACCACTCCCGCCACCCTCGTCGCCCCCCGCGACCTCATCTTTTGCCCCGCCGCCACTCATGAAGCGGCGCAGACACGGCGAGCACAGGATTCGTCTGGTTCCGAGGAGATCCAGCAAGATCGTGGCCCCGCAAGCGGTGCAGCTTCCGACCTGAATCTCATTGCCAGCCGCTAGCCCCTTCGCAAGAAGTAGAAACTGCTCGAACTCAAGCTCGCCGCCGGGAAAACAGGCCTGAAGCGACTCGAAAATGTCGCATAAGCGCTCACCGGATTCGAAGCCGGCACACTCCGCGAGCACGCGCATTTCGATGCCGTGTGCATCTGCGAAGACCCGTAGCGCAACGGCTGCAGCCGCCGCCTCGCTACGAACATTCATCGAACGAAAGAGAATCTTCGCGGATGTCGGTGACGGCCCACGTTGCCGCGCGTTCTCCTTCACTCCCCAGCGCTTGCGCATTGTCGCGAGCCGCGTACGCGTGAACCCCGTAAAACCATAGATCGTCTGTGTGCGCGCCTGATGCGAGACGAGTCTCTTAGCCAGATGGCGGCGTCTCATGTCCCGGTCGTCAGGATCGATTGGTGCGTACATCTGCGAACAGCTCCGTGTAGCGCATTCACGTTCCTTAAGCGTTTCGTAATTGTTAACGCGGAGTTTCGCCGCAAAATTGCGCGAAACTTCGCAGACTGTCTGCCGTTCCGTCGGGGGAGAATGGAAAAAACGGTCCACGGAGCTGGAAGTGCGCAGACGATCGGGTGGAAATGGCGGGCGGAATGGCGCAGGTGGAATCCAGCCGCATACTTGGAAAGGTACGCACGCCCTCGCTGGTGTGCGTCAGCTCAACGGGCATTTCTTGGAAGTGTTGGAGGGATTGGCCGGCGCCGATTCTCAGAAACTGGTGCCGCATATCATCAGGCAGTATCGAACGCTGTGGCACCGTATGGGCCCTGAGTCGCGAGGACGTGCGGCGGCGACGCCGGTTCTGCTGCTGGATATTCAGTTCCGGAACGATGATTGGTGGAACCCTCGTCGAGGGCACTCTGTTCGGCGTGCGAAGGCAGTTCAAGCTTCGCCGACTCTCCCGGCAAAGCGTGCCAGCGAGCTCGTGCGCGAAACACTGATGCTCGGGTGCGTGACGGCAAGGGGCGATCGTTTTGCGGCGAAGCTGCTCTTCGGAATGTCCAACGGTGTCGCGGCTATCGTGGCGGGTCTCACGTCGCAGGACATCGACCGGATCGCCTCCCGCTTTCATGGGGACTTGCGCCTTCGCTGGGAAGATGTTCCAAGGTTTTGGCTCAGCCTTTTGAAGGCGGCCCGAAGCGATGACGCTGACGCGTTGCGCGAAATCCATCTCTACAGTCTCCAGTTGCTCGGACGCGAACTTTTCCCCTTCTCCGATCTGCACGAGAGAGAACGATGAAACAGTCCATCGCAGAGTGGCTCCGCGAATGAACGACCAAGCCGATAGTGGCTAAACGACTGTCCTTGTCCGCTCTGTCCGCCTGAAAGCGCCCGCGGAAGTGACTGTCCGTGGGCTAACTTAGGGGAACGCAACGAAGCCAGTATCGCCCAGCCAGTCCATTGCGCACGTAATGGAGACGTATGAGGTAGTGCTATCCCGCACTGTGAGGAACGCATAGTTCTAAACCCCCGGACCACGATTCGGGCGCCGCACCGGCCCAAGGAGTCGCCCCGCAAGAAATGCACTAAGACGAGCGGCAAAGCCGAATCCCTCCCTGGCCGCCAAGAGAATAGACCGTGTGGGCCTTGAGCCTTATCTTCCGCCGGCGACGGATGTAATCTGACTGTAATGGACGAGTCGCTGGATACCTGGTTCAAGCGCGAAGTTCTGGCGCATGAGGAGGCGCTTGTCCGCTACCTATTGCGGACCTGGCCGAACCGGCAAGACGTCTACGATCTGCGCCAGGACACATACATCCGCGTCTACGAGGCCGCCGCTAAATCTCGTCCTCATGCGCCGAAGTCCTTTCTGTTTGCGACTGCGAGACACTTGATGACCGATCGCATTCGGCGCCAGCGCATCGTCTCCATTGATGCGGTGGGGGATTTGGACTCTTTAAACGTCATGATTGAGGATATTTCACCGGAGCAGCGGACCTCAGCGCATCAGGAATTGCGGCGCTTGGCACAGGCCATTGACCTGCTACCGCCCAAGTGCCGGGAGGCTGTCTGGATGAGACGAGTCGACGATATCCCGCAGAAGGAGGTGGCGGCGCGACTCGGCATTGCTGAGAAGACCGTCGAAAAGCACGTCATGAAAGGAATGAAACTGCTCGCGGCCGCGCTTTACGGAATCGAATCCGAATCGCCGGAATCTGAATCGCCAAAGCGATCCAGATTGCCTTCCTCCAAGTCTCGACTCGGTCGAGACCCAATCGAATAGTTGCGCGCAGCGCTAGCATGACAAGCCATACAGACATCGAAGACCAGGCTGCGGCATTGCTGGCGAAACGGGACAGCGGCGATTGGACGGCCGACGATCAGGTCCGATTCAGCGAATGGATGGAAGCATCGACAGCACACCGCGTTGCCGTCCTGCGTCTAGAGGCGGTGTGGGAGGATGCCCTTCGTCTCAAAGCCATTAGCGCCGGCCTGCAGCACGGAACCGTTCCACCCCCTGGCGAGTGGCAACACTCCCCCTTTTTTAGCCGCCGCCAGGTAGCGCCTTCCGAATTCGGTTCGCCTCCATCTCGAGTCACCGACTCGAGATCCATTGAACAGCGCGTGAGCGCAGAACCAGTGCCCCTCTCCGCGTTAGAGGAGAGGGGAAGCGTTCGCACACGAACGCGGGGTGAGGTTCTCCGCGGACGCCCGAGGGTCCGACTATTCGCCGTTGCCGCATCACTCCTGCTCGCTGTGGGCATGGGCACATACTTCGCGTTCGCCCCGAGTGGTGACCGCTACACCACACCGATTGGCGGCATCGCCTCCGTGCCACTGCGGGACGGCTCAAACATCACCCTGAACACCGCCAGCCAAGTACACGTCGAACTCACCCCAACAGAGAGGCACGTCAGGCTGGACAAAGGCGAAGCATTCTTCGAGGTTGCCAAAGATCCCAATCGCCCGTTTATCGTTCAGGTTGACGGCAAACGTGTTATCGCAGTGGGGACCAAATTCTCTGTCCGCCGCAACGGCAACGACATCCGGGTAGCCGTCAGCGACGGCAAAGTGAGGGTCGAACACACGCCATCCCCTCTCCGCGTGAGAGCAGAGGGGGCAGGGGGTGAGGCTTCCCAAGGAAACGGTTCGGCCGATGTTTTCGTCCCCGCCGGGAGCGTTGCAAGCACAGACAATGACAGGGTTATGGTCCACGAAGAATCACTCGCCGCAGTCGAGGACAACCTGAGCTGGCGGCAGGGGTATCTGACATTCCATGACACATCGCTGGCTGACGCCATCGCTGAGTTCAATCGGTACAACACACACAGGATCACAATCGAAGACCCAAAGATCGCAGCGATCCGCATTAGCGGCACGTTTCGCGCGATCAACTACCAGGCATTCGTCAGAGTGCTGGGCGACGGATTTTCCATTCATGCCAAGAGCACCGACGACTCCACCACCCTGACAACAGACTGATCAAACCCAGAAGACAGCCAATAGGAGCCGCGCCCTTTTTGAACGCTCCGCTCCCTCTCCCGCACTGAGCCTAGCTCGCTACGCTAAGCGGGCAAAAGAAGCGGGACGGTCGGCTGCGCTGATTGGGCCGGCTCCGAAACGGGGACAGTCCCCAAACCCCCGAAACCCCCGACTCCGGCACCAGTAAACGTCGACGACCAGAGCTTCGCACTAGCACGGCGACGCTCCCCCGCAACACATCGTGTGAAACCTCAGTTAGGCAGTGCGGGATTTCGCGCCTCCGCTCGTCCCAATACCCAACGGCGATATTTCATAACCATTTTAGCCGCCGCGGGGGCATGCCATGCTAAAGACGCTCATGATCAAGTCGACTCTCATTGTCTTTGCCTGTTGCGTGTCCTTTGCGGCACACGCGAGAGCGGACACGCCGAAACAGGTCAGTGTCCCAGCGGGTGAACTTGTCTCGGCGCTTGAGTCGCTTGCGAAGCAGGCAGCAGTGGACCTCGTATATCAGCCCGAGCAGTTGAAAGCGTGCCGGACATCCGGGGTCAAGGGGACCTATACGCCCGAGGCTGCCATCAGAATTCTGCTCAAAGGCACGCCCCTCGAGCTTCATATGGATCCAAGCGGAGCAATGGTTATTACGCCCCCGCGCACCCTCTCCGACAACTCACCCTCTCCAGGTGACGGGAGAGGGGGGCAGGGGGGTGAGGATTCTTCCAAAACCCGAGACCGTCTTCGGCTGGCTCAAACAGATGATTCAGCGAGTCCGCAACCCTCTACAGTAGAAAAAGACAAGTCTTCGAACTCTCAAGAGAGCTCGAAGAAAACAATCCCACTTGAGGAGATAGTCGTAACCGGCTCTAGGATTCCGCGCAGCGCGAAAGACGGCGCCCAGGACGTGAAAATATACAGCAGGGAGCAGATAGGACGTAGCGGCCAAACCAACATTTCCGATTTCCTAAATACTCTCCCAGAAGTGTCCGTGTCCATCAACGAAAATGGGTTTCAGACTCAAAGCGGAGCCACGACTGTGCAATTGCATGGGCTTCCTGTAGGAACGACTCTGGTGCTTCTCAACGGCCGGCGCGTTGAAACGTCTGGAGAGCAGGCTTTCGGCAATTTTTTCGATCTCAACAACATCCCGCTTTCAGCAGTTGATCGAATTGAAATCGTTTCCGAGGGCTCGTCCGCGATATACGGTTCGGACGCGATCGCAGGTGTTGTCAACATCGTTCTAAGGAAGGCCTACGATGGTCTTGAAGCCGATGTTAGGTATGGGCGGGCATCCGGAATCGATGAGACGGATGCCAGTCTGGCCTGGGGCGAGCAGTGGAGTCGCGGGGCATTTTCCGTAATTGGCACGTATCAAACTCGGAGCGAGCTGACGGGATTCGAACGCTCGATCACTTCAAACGGCGACCACAGAGCATTTGGCGGGATCGACGGCAGGGTTAACTATTGCAATCCCGGCAACGTATTTTCGACAGATGGGAGCAATCTCCCCGGTGTTGGGGCGCCCTACGCGGCGGTTCCGGCCAACTTCACGGGGACACCCACCAGGGAGGAATTTGCCGCCACTGCTGGTACTCTAAACGCCTGTAGTACCCTCGGATACAGTTCACTCATTCCACCAATCCAGCGCGAGGGCGTGCTCGTGCAGGGCTACTACAAGCTTACGTCTTGGATGGAAGTATTTACGGAACTGATGTATTCCCATGCCCAGTCGACATCCTATTTCGTTCCGCCGCTGCTTTACGGACAGCCTGGCTTTCAGAGCTTTACAGTATCGGCGTCAAATCCATATAACCCATTCGGCGAAGTTGTCGGGGTCGCTGATCTACTGACGGCGCTCGGACGGGGCTATTCGTCGCTCGACACAGAGTTTTTTCGCCCCGTCGTGGGCATTCGCGGCCGCTTCGCTGACACGTGGGAATGGGAACTGTCTGGAACATCCTCCCAAGACAGCTCAACCTTGTCAGGACCAAGCACCAACAACAACGCAGTCCAAAATGCGCTAGATTCCACTGACCCCACTACCGCGCTGAATCCATTTGTCGCAGGTGCGCAAGGCTCCCCTCAACTACTTCAATCTTTTCTTTCGGGAACCCTAACAAAGTTTACGGGTAAATCGTGGATTGCGGACGGATTCGTTCGCGGTGCGCCTATTAAGTTGCCCTCAGGACCGCTCGAAGTAGTCTTAGGTGCTCAGTATGAGCGCAACTCGCTTTACTCTGACGCCGTCAACGACGGCTTCCATCCACCGAATACGCAAACGACCAACCAGCGGGTCAGCTACTCCGTGTTTGGAGAAGCGAGAGTGCCGATTCTCGCGAATCATTCCAATTCAGAAGCGGGCGATATTCTTGCTGCAACATTGGCCGGTCGTTATGACCATTACGACGATTTCGGTGGCAGGAGTACGCCTCAATTTGGAGTTGAATGGCGTCCCTTTGAGACGCTTCTACTGCGAAGCACCTATGGCAAGGCATTCAAAGCGCCGAGTCTCCACAGTCTGTATTTTCCCCAAACCATTCTCCAGGGCGTAACTGTGGTTGACCCGTTAAGAGGTGGGCAGGTTGAAGCGGTTGAATCGGTGGGCGGTGGGAATCCGAATCTTCGTGCAGAGACGGGGCAGTCGCGTACCTTCGGATTCGTCTATACCAGCAAGGCGATTCCAAGTCTCCGGCTTTCCATAACGAATTGGAAGATCGATGAAAGCAACAGTATCCAAAGCATCAACCGACAAACCATAGTGAACAACGAAAGCATATTCCCTGGTGATGTTATTCGCGCTCCGGCCTGTCTTGGCGGTCCGCCGTGCCCAATTACGCAAGTGTATGCGACATACTTGAACTACGGCGATATCAATATCGAGGGGTTCGACTATCAAGTTAGCTATAGCTATCTGACAAAACTCGGGCAACTAAGCCCGTCGCTCAGTGCTACCCAGACCTACCGTTACTCGGCTGCGCTGGTGCCGGGCAGTCCCCCAACCGACCGGACCAGCAAGGCTAACAATGACGGCAACTTCGCTTCGCGTTGGAAGGGAACCGCGGCCCTAGGCTGGAAGTTAGGACCTTATGAAGCCAGTGTTGATACGCGCTATGTGGGCCACTACCAGGACTACGACAGCACCAACATGATTGGCAACTTTTGGATAACCGACGCCAGTGTCCGCTACGCTATTGGCCAAAGCTTCGCCCCAGACAACCTTTGGTTGAAGGGCGCGTATGTAGTGGTGGGAGGAGTCAACCTGTTCAATAGACTGCCTCAGTACTCAAACTATCAGTTTGGGTTCGTCGGCTACGATCCCGCCGAGGCCGACATTCGAGGGCGATTCCTCTATGCACAAATAAGCGTGAAACGGTGATGTCGTACGGCACTCAGGGCTTCAGATTGTATGCCACGGCGTTGAAATCCTCGACTTACGTCACGGCGGTACTTGTGTGTTTGCTTATTGCCGCAACGGCCCGCGGTAACGACAAAAGACCGTTTTCAATCTCAGACGATATTGAACTCTCTCATTTCGGTGATCCCTATACTGGGAAAGCGGAAGCGATCCAGTTCTCCCCGGACGGACGTTATGTTGCGGTTTATACCGAACGTGGTCGACTGCAACTCGATCGGCCCGAGGGTACGCTGCGCATCTATCGAAGTCGGGACATTGGGGGCGCCCTCCACGGTGCGGACGTGTCGGCAGTACCTCCTCCTCTGTGGGCGTTGAGCCGTTCCACAGCCAACTCTGGCCCGATTGTTTCCAGCTGGCGCTGGCTGCCGGATTCCAGCGCGATCGCATTTCTTGAACGTAGGACTAATGGTGACAACGAACTGTTACTCGCTTACGTGAAGAGTAAGACCGTTGAGCCACTGTCGCTGAAAGACCAGGCCGTAAGAGCGTTCGACATTCGGGATCAGAAAACTTATGTCTACGCCGTAGTTGCTCCGAACCACGACGAAGAGGCGCAAGTAGACCGCAACGCGCCGGCAGTCGTTGCAACTGGCCGACTGCTAGAATAACTGCTGTTTCCGACAGTTACTTGGTCTGATCGCTGCGAACTATGGGCCGTCGTTGGAAAGGGGCCCTTTCGCGTCACAAGCGCCGACAGAGGTCAGCCGATAATTCTTTTCAGGGAAGGGCAAGAGAACCTAGCATTGTCTCCAGACGGTAAATCGCTGATTACAGCCATTCCCATTCCGGAGATTCCGCCTGCCTGGGAAGCGCTTTACCCACCAGATTCGTTCTCTGCTCTTTTTCGAATTCGTGCGGGCCGTCAGAATCTGCAGACGTTCATCGGAGATGAACTCATCAGTCAATATGTTCGTGTCAGCTTGCGGACCGGCACGGTCCAGCAGCTTACTGGTGCTCCTACGGGTCGAGCAGCCGGGTGGTGGTCGGGAGGCTCGCCTGCGTGGTCGAACGACGGGCGATCTATTCTTCTGCCAAATACCTTTCTAGCGTCCGGATCCTTAGCACCATCCCGCCCTTGTGTGGCCACCGTAGATGCATCGGGAAGTTCGGCATCCTGTGTCGAACAACTAAAGGGCCAGACCGACGGCGGGTATGAAGACGGTTACCACTCGATCAAGACTGTGGGGTTCGTAGGGGGTGACAGGCAACGGGTGTCTGTTGGCTTTCAAAATCTCGATGGCTTGCCGGGTGGTGCGGAGTACGAAAGACGGATTGACGGCAGTTGGACGCTGGCCGGACCAAGGACAGGCGCCGATTGGCCTGGAAATGCCGGATTCACAGTCGCGGTAAAAGAAGGGCTCAATGAGCCTCCGGTGCTAGTCGCAACGGATCGAAAGACAGAGTTGTCCCGAATCATTTGGAATCCGAATCCTCAGCTTAGAAACGTCGATCTGGGCGAAGCATCGGTTTATCAGTGGAAAGACAAAATGGGCCGTAATTGGAAAGGCGGTTTGTTTAAGCCCTTGGGTTACATCGCGGGGCAAAGGTATCCTCTGGTTATCCAGAACCACGGGTTCACCGAGGCTCAATTTCGGCCGTCGGGAATTTATCCGACAGCGTTTGCGGCGCGAGCGCTCGCCGGTGCCGGAATAATGGTGCTGCAGACCGGCTGGTGTCCGACTCCGAACACCGGGACTCCTGAGGAGGGTCCCTGCAACGTTTCTGGCTACGAGGCGGCCGTGCGCAAGTTGGTTACCGACGGCCTAGTAGATCCTGATCTTGTTGGCATCATTGGATTCAGCCGGACGTGCTTCTATGTGATGGAGACTCTCACGACGAGTTCTCTGAAGATAAAGGCCGCTTCGATTACGGATGGCGTTATGGAGAACTACCTCCAGTATTTGGCGGTTGTAGACTCCCCTAGTCACACTGCCGACGAAGCCGATGCAATGATTGGCGCCAGGCCGTTCGGTGATGGGCTCCAGCGGTGGTTGCAGCGGTCGCCTGTCTTCAATATGGATAAAGTGACCGCGCCGCTGCAGATCGTCGGTGAAAGCCCGGCGAGCCTGCTTTTTATGTGGGAACCCTACGCGGCGCTTCGATATCTACATATGCCTGTCGATTTGGTACTCCTGAACACTCATGAGCACGTTCTCACCAATCCGGGGAAGCGCATGATTTCGCAGGGCGGATCGGTTGATTGGTTTCGATTCTGGTTACAGAATTACGAGGACCCAAATCCATCTAAATCCGACCAATACGCCCGCTGGCGAGCGATGAGAGCGTTGTCATCCAATGGATCCCACAAATGAATGAAAAGTGCTTTGCCGGTTTTTGCTGGAGATCCACCATCTACGTGCTGATCTCGATCTGGACAGCGTTCGCCGTGCAAGGAGGAGCCAGGTTCGACCCAAAGGCGAATGCCGGCCCACAAGTGCAAGGCGCAGCGACCGCTCCAACTAGCGACTGGAAGCCACCCCTCGATCAGGCGCTGCGACGAGCGCGGTCGCGCCACGCGCCGATCTTGTTGGTTTTTCATGCCGGTTGGTGCGCCCCATGTCTCGCTATGGCGCAGCATGTCCTTAACGGACCGGAGTGGGACGTAGTTCAGAGGAATGTTGTTTTCGTTAGCTTGGATGCGGATTCGCCCGAGGGGACCTATTGGCAGCATCGATTCGGTGTGGGCTTGCCGAGTTTTGTCGTATTCAACGAAAATGGATCGGAGCTAGGACGCATTCAAGGTGAGCAAATCCGTGCGGAGTTCTATAGGCGCCTGAATGACATATTGTCCGGGGAAGCCTCGATGGATGTAATGAGAAGGAAGGTAGTTGATGGCAGCAGGTCGTCACTCAAGGCTGCGACCGAGCTGCTCGAGGCATATAGGAACAGAGGAGATGACGCTGGAGCCCTCGGGTGGCTGCAGTCGTTACCAAGTTCGCTGCGAGTCACGCTCCAGGAGGATGCGGTGGCTAGGCTGGAAATTAGGCGGCTTCGCTTGCTGAAGGCCGAGAATGCCAGGGACTCTGAACAATGTCTGTCATTGGGAAGGCAGGTACTCAAAGCAAACCTAGGATGTGATCGTTCGACTGAGTTGGGAGCGCTGATGTACTGCACAGCCTCGGTCTCATCTGCAGGAAAGGCTGCGCTGCTCAACTCTCAAAAAACCAAGATGTCGGAACTACTTGCAAAGCACATCCTAGTCGCGACGCCGGATTGTCCAGAGCCGGCTGATGCGGTGCTTCAGACGGCAGATCTTTACCGTGCACTAGGTGACGCAAAAGGCGAAGCGGCCGTCTTGAAGCGCGCAATCGTGTTTGCGAAGAAGGGCCTTGGCGACAACGTACTTGAGAACCGCAGTCTAGCTACCGATTTGACGAGCTACCTCGAACGCGCAGGTGACACTAAAGAGTTGGATTTGCTCTATTCTAAAATGATGACGGCATATCCTGATGAGATGATCTATCCGTATCGATATGGAAGGAGTCTAGTTGCGCGCGGAAAGTTCGAAGAGGCATTACCCATCCTGCAAAAGGCCGCGAAAAACTCGTACGGTGCGAATTCCCTGATGGTGGCCATATTGCGAGCGCGAGTTCTGTTGAAGCTCGGTCGCAGCGCCGAGGCAAAGCAGGTAGCCGCGGACGCTTTGAAGGACAGCGGTCCCTGGTTTCCATCTCAGGCTAAACAGCTTGAGCAGGTGCTTATGCGCGAAACTGGCGAGAACAAGCGCGGTTAGTTGTTAGCGACCATGCGGTATTACGCGCATTTGACGGACTGCGCCTGGAAGAACGTCCTGACTTCAAGGCCAAACATGGCTTTGTGATTCCGATCGAAGCCACCTCCATTCTAACCCGCCATTTGCACGTGTTACACGCGGTCACTGCAATTGCGGCTGCTACCGCTGCACGTTGCGGACGAGCCAGACACATAGCCGGGTTCCGATGGGCCTCGGCTGCAGACGCGCCCCAGTACTTTGCGGCTCGACAGCGCGTACGCCTCCTCTATCCTCGGGAGAGATGATTGCCAGTTCCGCGTAAATCAAACGTGCGAAAAGGAATGGATCACCGGGGAATAACAGTGCCGGGGGCGGGGACTGCCCCGGAGAATCCTCACCCTCCCACTTCGTGGGCCCCTCCCTCTCCTCTCACGCGGAGAGGGAAGAAGCAGTGTTGTTACGAACGTGATGGGGCGTGCGTGGCTCTCGCGGGCACTGCGCCTCTCCCGGCCCGGAGGACTGCCGTCCCGGACCGGAATGGCTGCGCGCGCCGAACGCGGGCACGCATGTCGAACCTCACCCTCGCTCCGCTCGACCTCTCCAATACGTTGGAGAGGTTCCTCACCCGTCCTGCGCTGCGCGCGGACACCCTCTCCCTGTCGAGGGAGAGGGGTCAGGCGACACTCGAAGACGAGAGTCGCGTTAGAAAGGTGAGTGAAGCGCTGCGCGCCACCCTCGATTGTTTGACGAGCGGACACTCGCGAAGCGCGAGAGTCCGGTTCGTGCGGAGAGAGAAAGGCTCGCCAAGGCGCTTCGCCTTACTCTCGCCCCGACAACTCTCGCCCACCCCCTCCGCCCCTCTCCCCCTCGCGGGGCGAGGGGGAGAGGCAGGCTCGTAAGCGGGCTCAGGGCTGCGATTCGGCACCAATGCGCGAATCGGGTGACGCGGTTCACGGAGGTCGCTGGCGCGGGTGCCCCCGCGGCGGCCACGGGTGGTAGGATTCGCCCCCAAGTGGGGCGACGGTAAGGAGTCGGTCGCGGCCATGGACTGCGACTATCCTGTTTCCGGCAGTGCACCAGAACTTCGGCCTGCAGCCGAGCACTTTCCTTCTCGGGTTCGTTTCCATTCCGCTCGCCGCGTGCTTCCGCGCGCGCGCGCCTGCCCGGACGGTTCGGAATCCAGGAATGGATAAGAAGAAGCTCTCCGAGGCGGACATTTGCCTGAAGTTCATCACGCCGGCTTTGCAGCGCGCCGGCTGGGACATCCATGACCAGGTGTTCATGAACTTCACGCTGAAGCCCGGGCGAATGGTCGTGCACGGTCCGCAGGCCGAGCGGGACAAGAAATCGGCGCTCTTCGCGGATTACATTCTCTGTTACAGAGCAGGCCTTCCCATTGCTGCTATCGAGGCGAAGGACAATAACCACGCGATCGGCGCGGGGATGATGCAAGCCATCAAGTACGCCGAACTTCTGGAGGCTCCCTTTGCAATCGCCAGCAACGGCGATGGCTTCATACTGCGCGATTCGACGGGGAATGCCGCAGAACTCGAACGGGCACTCTCGCTCGAGGAGTTCCCGTCCCCGAACGCTCTTTGGGAGCGGTATTGCGACTGGAAGGGGTGGAGCCCGGATACGCGCGAGATAACCGCGACGCCCTATCAGCCCGGCAAGCCGCTGCGCTACTACCAGCTCAATGCGATCAATCGGACCGTCGAAGCGATTGCTCAAGGCCGAGATCGCATCTTGCTCGTCATGGCCACGGGCACCGGCAAGACCTACACGGCGTTTCAGATCATTTGGCGCCTGTGGAAGTCGGGCGCCAAGAAGCGGATCCTCTTTCTCGCGGACCGCAACATCCTCGTCGACCAAACGATGGTCAATGACTTCAAGCCTTTCAAGGGCGCGATGGCCAAACTGAGCCCTAACCAAAAGGGAATCGAGCGCGTGGATGCCGAGACTGGCCGTCGCTATATCGAAGACATCGATGTCGCGCTGAACCGATCCACCAAGCTTGTAGACAAGTCCTACGAGATTTACTTGTCACTCTACCAAGCCGTGTCCGGCCGCGAAGAAGAGAGCAACGTCTATCGACAGTTCTCCCGCGATTTCTTTGACCTCGTCATCGTCGATGAATGTCATCGCGGCAGTGCGAACGAGGACTCTGCTTGGCGCGA
>WNFO01002071.1_pt1 | contig 16347 bp, 16 predicted proteins | sample 5400251 | NCBI WGS metagenome assembly WNFO01 (sample SAMN13153354, study PRJNA577476) | soil metagenome | isolation source: 100 cm saprolite under Madrone tree | place: USA:California | collected 2016-06-14 | reverse complement strand
GAAACCGAGCGGCGGCGCCAGGAGCGGCTCCGGTGCGGGGGCGAGCACGCCTTGTTTGCCAAGATTTACCACGAGTAATCGATCGTCGATGTTTCCTTCGCTGAAATAGCGAAGCACAAAACTGGCCGGCCCAAGCACAGCACCGTCCACTCCGCCCGATTTTTGTTCGCGAAAGCGCGAATCTTCGTGGCACAACCGCAAAAGATCGATATGTAGATCGTAAAATTCCTTGTTTCGTTCTCGTTCGGAAAAATCAAGCTTGCAGCGCACAAAAACTCTTGGGTCAGACGGCACCGGCAATTCTCTCTGCGTTTCCTCAGTAGCAAGCGATGGAAATTGCGCGAGAAATTCGAAGCGCCCTTTGCGAATGGCCTCGCGCATGGGCCCATCGCCCACGTCGGTGAAGAAGATGAACGGAGTCGACGCGCCGAACTCCTGACCTTGAAAAAGCAGCGGTGTCCAGGGCCCGAGCAAAAGCAGCGCAGTCATGGCGCGATATCGTCCGGGCGACGTTTGGACACGCAACCGCTCGCCCGCCGCCGTGTTTGCGACCTGATCGTGATTCTCGATGAACGCGACGAAGGCTTCCGGCGGAGCCTTAAATGTTGGCGTGCCGCGCGGCGCTTCCTGCCAGGAGTACGGTTGCCCTTGAAACAGGTAGCCGTACTTGGCCGCGGAAATGAATTCCTGCGGTGAACCGAGATAATCCGTGTAGTAGGCTTCACGTAGCCCCGTGAGTGCGACGACGGCGCTGTGATGAAAATCGTCGTTCAAGAGTCCGTCAAGATCATCGCCGCCTTGGCTGCGCGATTGAATTAATTTTGTTTCCTGACGTTCGTTCTCTGCGACCAAAATAATTGAGCGCTTTCCAGCGGCTTTGCGCGCAGCGCGTCCCACGGCGCCGATGATGTATTCGTCTGATTTGTCAAAGATGCTCTGTGTCGCGTCGAAGCGAAATCCATCGAAATGAAATTCATCGATCCAGTAGCGACCATTACTGATGAAGAATTCGCGCACCGAGCCGGAGTTTGGTCCGTCGAAATTAATCGAGTCGCCCCAGTCATTTTCGTTCTCGCGAGTCAAATAGTCATTGGAGTACACGCCGAGATAATTTCCATCGGGGCCAAAGTGATTATAAACAACATCGAGAATCACGCCTAAGCCTAACGAGTGCGCGCGATCGACAAATGCGCGCAGATCATCCGGCGTTCCATACAAATGGGAGGGCGCAAAAAGATCGACGCCATCGTAGCCCCACCCAAACTCACCGGGAAAATCGGCGATCGGCATCATTTCAACAACGGTGATCCCGACCTTCGCCAGTTCCGATAACTGCTCGGCCGCTGCTTGCCATGTTCCTTCCGGGGTGAACGTGCCGGTATGCATCTCGTAAATGACCTGCCCTTTCATTTTCACCCCGCGCCAATTCGCGTCGCTCCATTTGAACTGCGTTGGATCGACGACACAGGATGAGCCGTGCGGCCCGTGCGGTTGAAAGCGCGAGGCCGGGTCGGGATGAAAATGTTCCGGATTATTGTCGATTCGAAATCGATACAGCGATCCCGCGGCCGCATTGGCCGTTCCAGAAAAATAGCTGCCTTCCTCGCGCTCGAGCGGATGAAATGTTCGCCTCGCGTTTTTTGCCGCGCTCTCCTCCAGGACAAGATCGACGCGCCGCGCTTTGGGCGCCCAAACGCGAAAGTGCGTTTCGTTCGCACCGATTAGTTCCGCCCCGATCGGATATCGGCGGCAGATGTGTGCTTGAGTCACGCCAGTCTTTCGTTCCTCAGCTGCGGGCCGGCTCTGCGCTTCGGCGATTTCTCTTTTCCTCTTTAACATCGACAATTAAAACTCAGCTCGCGAAACGTGACGGGGATTCAGGCAAGACGCCGCGCCAAACCTATGCTCGGATTTCTTCAACCTTACACAAAATCGCGGCACTTACAGCGATCGGCTTGAAAGCCGACTAAACTCCAAATGAATGGGAGCGAACCAAGAATCGAGATTTTCAAGCCCTTCGGCGAAGCTTTTGAGCTAACGAAAAAGATCCTTTTTCAACCATTTAATCTCGGCAAATGGTGCGTCATTGGATTTGCCGCATTCCTTGCCGGCGGCGTGAATTTCAATTTCGGTTTCAGATTCCCTTTTAATGGCGGCGGAAACTGGAATTTTCGTTCCTCCAGTTACAATCCGTCTAATATCCCATCGTTCCTATCGGGCGAGCACATTCAACCTTGGGTCGTCGCGCTCATCGCGGTGATCTTCCTGATCGTCTTGGCTATCATTGTTGTCTTGTCGTGGTTGAGAGCACGAGGCGCTTTCATCTTTACCGACTGCATCGTGCGCAACCGCGCGGCGATTGTCGAACCGTGGAAAGAATTCTGGTGTGAAGGAAACAGTCTTTTTCTTTTCTCGTGGCTCGTTGCCTTACTTTTCCTAGCGACCGCCGCGGCAGCGTTCGCGATCTTTCTGCTGCCGATAATCATTTCCGGGAAGAGCGTGGCCGGTAAGGACGTTGGAATGATCGTGGGAATCGTATTCTTTTGCGCTGTCATTTTCTTCGCCGCGCTCGGTTGGGCACTGATTTCGCATTTTATGGTGCCGATTATGTATCGCCGCCGGTGTCGCGCGGTGGTGGCGCTTCGTGAGTCGACTTCGTTAGTCACGGCGCATCCAGCGCCGATCGTCCTTTATTTCTTGTTTCTCATCGTTCTCGCGATTGCCTGTGGAATCATTGGCTGCGTCACCACGTGCGTGACATGCTGCATCGCGGCCATTCCGTATGTCGGCACAGTGATTCTGTTGCCAATCTTTGTGTTGCTTCGCTCATTCCTGCTCTGTTTCCTGCGACAGGTCGGTCCGGATTACGATGTCTGGGCAGGAATTCCGCAGCCTGAACCGCCGCCGATTCCTCCATCGGCACCGCCGCCGCTGCCGGCTTAGTCGGCAATTACACTTCGGTCATCGACCAAAATTTTCGGAAGGCATTCGGCCAACTGAGATCGATAACGCTTTGCCGGGCGCAATCGCCCATCCGCTCCCGCAGCGCGGGATCGACAATCAACGCGCGGATGGCGCGCGTGAAATCCTCGACGTCATGCGACTTGGTCACGAGGCCGTTCGTTTTGTCGTTCACTAACTCTTTGGGCCCGCCGGAGTCGGAGACGACGACCGGCACGCCAGATGCCTGCGCTTCGATGATGACGTTGCCGAAGGTGTCAGTGGTGCTTGGAAAAGCGAAGACGTCAGCCGAGGCGTAGGCGGTGGCGAGTTCGAGGCCGGTGAGATAACCGGTGAAGACTGCATCCGGGAGAGTTTCGGAAAGCGCCTGCGAGTACGGTCCATGTCCGACGACGAAAAGTTGGACCGACAATCCCTCCTCGCGGAGACGGCGGTATGCATTTGCCAGAACATCGAGATCTTTCTCGCGTGAAATCCGGCCAACATAGAGCAAGCGCACTTCGCCGTTCGTGGCCGCGCCATATTTTTCCCAAAACGCAGGATCGCGCCGCGCCGGATTGAAAAGTTCCGTATCGAGACCGCGTGGAAAAATCTTTAACTTCTCGGGATCGAAACCGCGGTTGATCCAGCTCTGACGATATTGCTCGGAACTGACGAAGACGGTGTCGAGCTGACCGTAGAACCAGTGCATGTAATGCCAGGCGGCACTCTCCAGAAAGCTGTCCTCCGTGAGGATGCGAACGTATTGAGGAAAATCGGTGTGATAGATGCCACTCGTTTGCAAGTTGAGCATCTTGGCCGCGAGCAGTGCAGTCAAGCCAATCGGGCCCGGCGTACTGATGATGATTTCGCTAAATTTTTCCCGCTGAATGTAGTCGAGCATCTGGAGAATGGGCGGAAAGCTCAATTTTTGCAGTTCGTACTCGGGCAACTCAAACTCGCCGATTGGCCGGAAGTTCTTGATCGGAATGTTGTCGATGTTCAATTCGCTTCGGGAAGTGACGACGATCAATTCTTTTCCTGCCGCCGCCCCGGCCGCGGCCATTTTGCGGATTGTGGTCGCGACGCCGTTGACGTCTTCGAGCGTATCGGTGAACCAGGCGCGCTTGCGATTCTGTAGGGCGGACGGAATTTCGCCAGTGAGCTCTTGAAAAATCTTTCGCAGCCACTTCCGCGAAGGCGCCTGACTGTGAAAGCCATAAATGTATGGCGTGAGGATAATCAGGATCGGAGCAATCGCTGTGAGCGCTTGCATGCTCTCCACCATATTTCCGCTGCTAATCTGCAGAACGAATTTCTTGAATAGGCGGAATGCCAGTTGTTCCGCGACGAGGTTCGCCATGAGAAAGGTTCGGCGTTCCGGCTCTGAAACTCCGTTCAGTTCCTCCGCCAACTTTGCTTTCACTTCCGGTCGCTGGAAATAACCCGAGAGCTCTTTCCACATCGAGACGTTAGCGGGCTTGACCAATTCGAAAATTTTCCCGGACAACACCCCTTGGGCGAAGATGCGTCCTTTCTCGGTCAGCGTGAGCTCGGTTGGATCGCGACCCTCCATGAACCGCGAAAACATTTGTTCCAGAACGATCGCGCTCGGCCCTAGTTTCTCGTGGAAACGGTCCTGGATGAAACAGGAAACCGTGTTGTAAAAACCGTGCGAGAGGGCGAGGGGAGTGCCGCCATTTCCTTGCGCGCTGCAGTTGCCTGCGCGCACGTGCGCGAGAAATTTCTCGGCGGAATCAGCCGAGGGCGTCTCGGTGCAGGCGGACGCGATAAATTTACCGCCATGATCGTCGGAACCGCCGGTGAAAGTTTTTTGCCACGGCTCAGGATGCGTCGGTACGAGATTGTGGCGATCGGCGAGCTTGTCGATCTTTTCCCGCGTTAGGCTGCCGAAAAGATTTTGCGCCAGCTCGCTCAAGAGCGCGTCGCGCAAACCGTTAACGGCTTCGAAGTGCTTGAAGAGGAGAATCAGGCGTTCGAGGTGCGACGCGGCCAACTGGCCGTTGATGCTGTAGAGCGGATGAGCGACCGCATGGGCAATCTGGGTGGCCGCGAGATACTTTTGCAGCTCATAAACATTGTCTCGGACGGCGATAATCTCCTCGTGCTGCGCCTCGGATATTCCCCACGCCAGAATGTGAATCTTGCACGGATCCTGCGGAAAATAAGTTGTAATCTGCTCGCTGATAAATGATTGCGGCAGATGGACTATCTGAAGACAACCTTCGATTGTGTCATGGTCCGTGATCGTGATGAAATCCATCCCGCGCTCGAGTAATTGTCGATGTAGCTCACGCGGATCGGAGTAGCTGTCGGGAAAATCCAAGCGACGGAACAACCATTCCTCGGACCGGGCGCTGTAGCGCGAGTGGATATGGAGGTCGCACTTGCTCATTCTTTATGCTCCGCGGTCTGTCATCGATCTCTGCTCGGCGATCCAGTCTTGATAGGTGATCGGCGTTCTCACTCCGTCCATCGCACTGATAAGATCGACAATCTGCCGCCAAATGGCCGGATAGGAATAATCGGGCGGGTGAATGCTCAGACGCAACAGCGCACTTGGCTTCAGGAATCGGGCGAGCGCCGCATTCCACGCCAGGCTGGTAGAGCGTCGCCACTTATTTCGAACACTGTAAACAACCGATCGGGCGGCAAAATTTTCGCCCGAGCGAAGATCGCGGACGCTACGCAGCCGCGTCGTGTATTCCAATTCCGCGTCGCGCGCCGCGCGCTCAGCTTCCGCGCTGAGCAACCACGCCGGCGCGACGAAACCGCGCGGCTTTAATCCAGCCACGCTAAATTCATCACGGGCGGTTTTGATTCGGCGAAAAGCTTCTTCGTAATCCATGTCGTAAAATTCGCCTTCGCTTTGCGTATAGAGTTGGGTGATGAATTTGTCGCGGAGCGTTTCAGTCGTGCACGCAGGACGTTCGTGGAAATATCCGTGGATCACAATTTCGTGTCGTTGCGCTTCGAGATCGCGCAGCCAGGAAACAAATTGTCGATCTTTCATGGCAGCGCCCTGATGATGATAATCGGGCACGACAAGAAGCGAACAGACGCGAATGCCTCTCCGCGCCACTTCGGAAATTATTTTTTCCGTGATCGCCTGAGTCGACGGCGCGACATCGTGGACGGAAACCACGAGATAATTCCTGACCATGCTGGCCGTCGCGACGACCGGCAGAAATTGCGTGGCCGCAACCGAACTCATCCTGGCAAATTCTCGACGCCGTTGAGCGTGGGAACAAGTACGAACTGCAGCCGCTTCGCTATGAGAAGCGCGAAGGTGGATCGAGCAGTCCCTTGTCCGCCAGCGGACGGACTCGTCCCGCGGCGAGCTCGATGCTAATCATGGCGGCGAAGCTGCATTTATAGTAGCATCGCCCGCGGAGCGGCCGATCCACCGCCTTTCGCGTCCTCACAGCGCGACGGCTGGAGCTCGCCCATGCGAACGATCGCGCGAAACTCTTGGACATTCTGATATTGCATATGCAACACGGAATTGTCCGACGGAGGCGCGAAGGGCGACGGCTACAGTTGTCCTATGTGCACGATTGAACGAAACTCGCCGGAAACCAGCTGCATGACGGACAAGCGCGGCTGGCGCACGAGCTGAATCTTCCTCAGGCGTGGATCGCTCTTGATTTGCCCAAGCGTGACTGGCCGCTTCAGGGATTTGATCGGGGCAAGATCGACCGCGCTCCAATCGCCTTCCCTGGCGGTTGGGTCTGGGTAGGTTGCTCGCGTAACGTTGGCGATGCCGACCACCGCTTTTTCGATGCCGCTATGGTAGAAGAGCACTTCGTCGCCCTCGCGCATTCTGCGCAGATTGTTGCGGGCGGCGTAGTTTCGAACACCTGTCCAGTTCGTCTCGCCGTCCGCGACAAAATTCGACCACGAGTAGGAGCTTGGTTCCGATTTCACCAGCCAGAAATTTTTCACGCTCGATTAGTTAACCATTCCGCGCGCATTCGACAACTGCATCGCTTTGTTTCACAATCGGACTGATGTCGCGCGTCCCATTCATCACGTTCGAAGGATCTGAAGGGTGCGGCAAATCCACACAAGTACAAAGACTCGCCGGCCGTCTCGAGCGAGCCGGTGTTCCATTTCTGGTGACGCGCGAACCGGGCGGCACCGCCATCGGTGAAACGGTTCGCGAGCTTCTGCAATTTGCACCGCAAAGCGCCGGCATGATGCCGGAGACCGAGTTGCTACTTTTTGAAGCGAGCCGCAGCCAGCTCGTGCGCGAAACGATCAAACCAGCACTGGAGCGCGGCCTTTGCGTGATCGCCGACCGTTTTTTGGATTCAACCACTGTTTACCAGGGTGCGGCGCGAAAACTAGATCGACAAATCGTCGAGCAGTTAAACGCTTTTGCCGTCGGCGATTGCGTTCCCGACATTACCTTTGTGCTCGATCTCGATGTGACGACGGCGCGATCGCGAATGAAATCGCCGCGCAGACCCGACCGCATGGAACAGGAGTCAACTGAGTTTTATGAAAAGATTGGCGAGGCGTACCGTCACCTGGCCAAGCGTGAACCGAATCGCGTCGTTTTGATCGATGGTTCCCAACCCGTGGATAAGATCGACAATCAAATTTGGGAAATAATTACGGACCGTTTTCCTGCGTTTGTGGCGGAATCGAAGAGCGGCAATCGAAAATCGAAGATATAAATATGGCGTTTTCGCGCACAGCAGCGCTGCGATTTTTGCGACGGGCCTACAAACAGAATCGGCTCGCGCACGCTTATTTGATTTCTGGATCGCCCAGCAGCGGGAAACGCCTGCTCGCCGCCGAATTGGCCAGTCTCGTGAACGGAACAGAGCCGGGCGACGTCTTCTCTCCCAGGGCGCGGGAAATTTTCGTCGCTGAGCCCGAATCGAAATCTCGACGCATCGTGATTGAGCAAGTGCGCGCTCTTGAGCATGCGCTGCAAATGCGTGCTTCGGCCGGCCGTTGCAAAGTGGCGATTATTGCCGAGGCCGATCGGCTGCAACCGCAGGCGGCGAATGCGTTCCTCAAAACTCTCGAGGAACCGCCCAAAGATTCGCTCCTGCTGCTTCTGAGCGCGCTGCCCGAAGTCTTGCCGGATACGATTGTCTCGCGTTGTATCGCCATTCCACTTGCGTCGAGCGACGAGGAACCGATGCCGCAAGAACCCGAGCTCGTGGAATTACTCCGCAGCACTGCGAACGAGAAGAGGTGGGGCATCGAGCATGCCTACCGGCTCACGCAAGGCGTGCAGCAGTTGCTCGGCGCGATTCGCGAGGAGATCAAAGCGCACAATGCCGATGAGCTGAACCTTGAAGAAGCGCGCTACCGAAATTCCACCGACGGCGCCTGGCTCGATGAACGCGAGGAATATTACAAAGCTTTGACCGAGAGTCTTTATCTCCAGCGCCGTGCCGCGCTCATCGAAATTTTGTTCGAGTGGTGGTCGGATGTTTTGCGAGCACGCACAAATGTAGATCGCCGAGATCTGCCGGCGGCCAAACAGGAAACTGCTGCGCTGGCAAAGCGCTTCACCACCGCCGAAGTTCTGCACCGCATTCGGCGCTTGGAGAAATTGCGCGACCATCTCGGCCGCAATATCCAGGAGGCGCTCGCCATCGAAGTTGCATTCCTGGGAATTTTCGCGTCCTGAATTTAAATCCTGCTCATGGTTACCAGACGCACCCTCGCCGTCGGTTTGATCGGCTACAATTTCATGGGCAAAGCCCACTCGAACGCATGGCGACAAGCGCCTCACTTTTTCGATCTGTCGGCCGGCGTGCGAATGAAAACAATCTGCGGACGCAACCGCGCCGCTGTCAAAAAAGCGGCCACGAAACTCGGCTGGGAAAATGCGCAGACCGACTGGCGTCGCGTCATTAATGATGCCAAGATCGACATCGTCGATATCTGCACGCCTAACGACTCGCACTGCGAGATCGCGATCGCAGCCGCGCAAGCGGGCAAAGCGATTCTGTGCGAGAAGCCGCTCGCGCGAAATATCGATGAAGCGGAAAAAATGGTGCGCGCGGTGAAGAAAGCGCGCGTCGTAAACATGGTTTGTCACAATTATCGCCGCGTCCCTGCGATCGTTTTGGCGAAACAAATGATCGAGCGCGGCGAAATCGGAGATCACATTTTTCACTTCCGCGCTCGCTACGCCCAGGATTGGATTGTCGATCCAAACTTTCCGCTCGTTTGGCGTCTGCAATCTGATCCTGCGGGCTCAGGTGCGCTCGGCGACATCTTCTCGCACATTGTCGATCTTGCCCGCTATCTCGTCGGTGAGTTCCGTGAAGTTTGCGGCGTGATGGAAACTTTCGTGAAGCAACGTCCGCTCGAAAGAAATCGGCGCGTGAAAGCCAAGGTCACCGTCGATGACGCGGTCACTATGATCGGGCGTTTCAAGAACGGCGCGCTCGCTTCACTTGAAGCGACGCGATTTGCGCCGGGTCGCAAAAATTCAATCACGCTCGAAATCAACGGCAGCACCGGCTCACTGTTTTTCGATCTTGAAGAAATGAATCGCCTGAAATTTTTCAGCAGGCGCGACCCGCACGATCGACAAGGCTTCCGCGACATCCTAGTGACCGAATCAACTCATCCGTACATCAGCAACTGGTGGCCGCCCGGCCACGTCATCGGTTATGAGCATACTTTCGTTCACACCATCGCCGATTTCGTTCGCGCCGTTTTAGAAGGAAAATCGGCACATCCAACTTTCGCAGACGGCTTACAAACTCAGCGAATGCTCAGTGCCGTGAGCCGAAGCGCCAAAATGGGAAAATGCATACGAGCGTAAGACGAGCGTGAAGATCTCGATCAAGTGAGACTCGCCTGGGCTCGCGCCAGCATCGCTTCGAAAATCTCAATAAGCTGGCGTTTCTGATCGTGCACAGGCCGTTTGTTATCGATCCTTGCGCTCCAGCGATAAACCCGACTGTCGCTCACTCACGCGGAGCAATCGTCCGCCCTCCGATTGCAACATGAGATCGATACTCACCGGCGACGCTTCGCCAAGTTCGTTATGAGCGCGATAAGCGGCGCGTTCAAAGTCACCTTCGTTAAACATTTTCGCGGCAGCCATCCGAGATGTCCTTCGTCACATGATCGAATTTCCAATTTCCACTTCCACCCGTCCCTAAGCTCCACTTGTCGCGCCCTAGGCTTGGCAAGGCGGATCAACTCTCAACGAAGAACTATTTTCCAGCTTCCCGGGCCGGGCTTCTTAACGTCGCAGGATTCACAGATTCACCCGAGCTCTGACCCCTTATTATCCTTTTTCTCTTCCCCGGTTGTATGCGCGGCGCGTTCCGCAAAAGTAACAGGCGTGTTACTTTTTAAGACTGGCAACCGGCTTGATTTGTCGGGATATGGGTAGGACAAAAGAAAGAAACAAAAACATGAAAACTATTCATACATCCATCAAATCCATTGTGTTTGCGTCAGCGGCGTTGGCCCTTTCGGTCGCGTCCGTTTGTGCCGACACGTACAGTTCGACCAATTTTCAGTCCGACATTCCCGGCGTGGCCATGCATGTCGACCCGAACCTGGTCAATCCCTGGGGGATGACAGCGTCGCCTTCCGGGACAATTTGGGTCAGTGACAATGGCACCGGTGTTTCAACTCTTTACAACCAGGACGGTACGGCGGTCTCCTTGGTTGTAACGATTCCGACCGCCGCGCAGAACAGAGGTGCAGGGAATCCAACCGGCGTGGTATTCAACGGCACCGCATTTTTCCAAGTCACGAAAAACGGAAATTCACAACCGAGCCGGTTCATCTTTGTCAGTGAGGACGGTTCCGTCTCGGGCTGGAATCCGCAGCTCGATCAGACGCATGCAATTATCGCGGTCGATAATGGAAGGAATAGGGGTACCAACACTGCCGTTTACAAAGGCGCGACCTTAGGCGTTGCAAATGGGCATAATTTCCTCTACGTCACGAATTTTCATACCGGCCAGGTAGAGACTTACGATGAGAATTTTCGGCATGTTAACCCGAACGGATTCGCCGATCCGAACATTCCGACTGGCTTCGCACCATTCGGCATCCAAAACTTAAACGGTCAAATTTTTGTAACCTACGCAAAGCAGGATAAGAAGAGGCACGATGATGTACATGGGCCAGGCAACGGCTTCGTTAATGTCTTTGATACCAGTGGCAACCTGATCAGACGCCTCGTTTCAAATGGAAATCTCAATTCCCCGTGGGGACTTGCTCTCGTCGAAGACACGCTCTGGGTCGGCAATTTTGGGGACGGACGAATCAACAATTACGATCCCACGACTGGCGCTTTCCTCGGAACGTTAATGAAAGCGGATGGGACGCCGCTGGAGATCGATGGCCTGTGGGCTCTTCTTCGCCTCGGAGACGGAGTCTATTTTACTGCCGGCATTGCCGATGAAGCGCACGGCCTCTTCGGCCTCATCACTGAAGATTAAGCACCGAATTGTTGGGGTGACCGCCAGCGCCATCCGACTAATTACATCGGCCCATTTCCCGTTAATGCTGGTGAGCGGCGCAGGCGTGGCTGCGCGAATTTTCATCGGGAAGGGGAAAGGAAGAGGGTCAAATCTAAAGGGCGTGTTGCCCAAATCAGAGCGTCTCAAATAAAATAGTACCCAAGCCGGCGGAGATTTGCTAAGACTCTTGTCCCAATCAACGCCGTCGAATTAAGAGAAAACTCGATATCAGTCGCCTAAAAAAGGTGCTGGGGCGCGCCGTCGAGCGAGGTCGGATCACTAACTTTAACTACCAGTCTGATCGCGCTGCGCAGGGCACGATCCTAGCTAATGTTCTTCGTGTCGGACGGAACTTAGGATGGATAAACAAGTCATCGATGCGTTCTTCGGTGCCATGATTCAAAGCCGCGAAGGCGTTTCCGATTTGCTTTTTACAGTCGGTAAACCGCCGGTTGTCGAGACGCACGGTTGGCTGGAAGACCTTTTGAAAAAGCTCAGGGGGGAAAGCTTCGAGATGCCGTCCGGGCTCCAGATTGAGACGACCTCTGATAAGCGCGCCACTGCAATTTCGTAAGGACAAACACCAATGGACGCGAATTCACAATCTAACATCAAAGAAGACAGTGGAGCCAAGTCCGAACAGTCCGCTCGGTTTGAGGAAGAGATTGCTCATTGTCGCGAAGAATTGCGTTTGAAAACACGCCGGCTCAATGAGTTTTTGGCGTATTTGGAGCAGAAGTTGCGCACGCCGCTCACTGCTATCATGGGATTTGCCGAGCTTCTTGAAATGCAATGTGAGAACGCGAGTATGGCCGACAACGCCAAACAGATTCTAAAAGCCGCGCGCGACCTGCTCGCCGTCATCAATCGAGAACTTGCCGAGCCTAACCAAAGCAGGGTCGCAACGAACGTCGGTGCGACCTTGCCGTGCGACGTCCTTTACATCGAAGACGATCCGGCAAATTTCGCGCTCGTGCAGGGCATTTTGGAAGAACGACCAGCCCTCAAATTACTTCAGGCCTCCCGTGGCGAAATCGGCCTGACCCTTGCCGAGACCCACAGTCCCAAATTAATTCTGCTCGATCTCAATTTGCCCGACATGCACGGCGCCGAACTGCTTCGGCGCGTCCGGCAGAACGCGGCTACGACGCACATACCTGTGGTTGTCATCAGCGGCGATGCGACCGCGAGTCAAGTCGAACGGCTCCTTTCCGCCGGGGCGCGAAATTACGTCACGAAACCTTTCAGCATTCAACCATTCCTCTCCGTAGTTGACAAAATTTTGGAAGAAACTGACCACACGAATTAGCAATTGTTCGGATAGGGCGACCAGTCAGGCAATTTACAACTGCGAGCCTTCAGTGTGAAAGATTTTTTGAGGAAACCGGACGTGCTGTCTGAATTGCGCTGATTCCTGCGCTTCCCCGAATTGTCCAGCGGTTCTCATTCGTTGACAGTTTTCCGCGAAGGCGCAGGATTGCGCCTGACCGATGAGATTTGAGAATCAAACTGCGATTGTGACCGGCGCGGGGCGGGGGATTGGCCACGCGATCGCGATGCGGCTGGCGAGCGAAGGCGCACGCGTGGCGTGCGTCAGCCGGACGGAGGCGAATGCAAAGAGAACCGCGGGTGAAATCAACGCGGCGCGCGCGGATGCAGCGAGAGCGTACGCGGTCGATGTGGCGGACCACGCCGCCGTGCAGAAAGTCGGCGCCCAGATTCTGGAAGACTTTGGCAAGATCGACATCCTGGTGAACAACGCCGGTGTGATCCGCGACGCGCTCGCCATGCGCATGTCTATCGAAGACTGGGACACAGTTATCAACACCAACTTGCGTGGCGCATTTAATTTCACGCAGGCGATCATGCGTCCGATGATCAAGCAGCGCAGCGGCCGCATCATTAACATCAGTTCCGTGATCGGATTGATCGGCAATGCGGGACAAACCAATTACGCCGCCAGCAAGGCTGGTCTGATTGGTTTGACCAAATCGCTCGCGCGTGAACTGGCCAGCCGCCACATCACGGTAAACGCGGTTGCGCCGGGATTTATCGCAACGGACATGACCCGTGCGGTGCCGGAGGAAGTGCGCGCGATGATCAAAGGGAAGATTCCGCTCGGCAAAGCTGGCCAACCCGAAGATGTCGCAAGCGCGGTTGCATTCCTTGCTTCCACGGAAGCCAGTTACATTACCGGGCAAGTTCTTTGCGTCGATGGTGGAATCGTGATGTGATTCTTCTGTAGCAGCGGTCTACGACCGTGGCATTAATTGGTCCGACGCTGATTGAGCGCCGCTACAAGAACTGAACCTGCTTGTTTATGTCGTAAGATCGACAATCGCATTTCGTGAAATCATTTTGCACACTTCTGGCGATTGGCTTCGCCTGCTTTGGGTATTGGTATTTCCATCGGCCGATCACTTATCCACCGGGCGTCCTGATTGCCTCAGAGCCGGAACAGATCGACGTCGTCGGTAGCGCGAAGCCGATCGATTATCGCGCGTTTCATTTGCAGCCGCTCGCGCATTTCACGATTGATGCGCGCGTGTTGCATCGAAAAATTTATCGCTACGATCGGCCGGCAGCGCTGGTTCCTGTCGATCTCGCCCTGGGCTGGGGCCCGATGTCCGATCAACACGTTTTGGATCAACTAAAGATCAGCCAAAGCATGCGGTTCTATTGGTACGAATATCAGCGCCAGCCGCCGATTCCCAAGGATCAAATCATTTCGCACAGCACAAATATTCATGTGATTCCATCGACAACAGAGATCGCGTCGCGGTGCAAATCGCTGCGCACAGGCTTGCTCGTTCATTTGAGCGGCGAACTGGTCGAGGCAACCGGTCTCGGAATTGGAACTTGGCGCAGTTCGCTCAGTCGCACCGACACTGGGAACGGCGCATGCGAACTGATGTGGGTCGAAAAAATGTCGGTCTTGTCCGAAAGCGTCGCGCAAGATCGACATCTTGCTTTCAAGCGCTGAGAGGTGGATCGAGCGCTCCGTCGCTCGATGCTAAAAATATTCGCCGCAAAGCGGCGGTGAAATAACATCGCGCGCGGAGCGGGCGATGCACCTTGCGCGACCAGTCTTGCGCGAAACAGATTCCCGTTTCATCGTGCAGCATGACCACTGAGAAAGCGACGTTCGGCGCGGGATGTTTTTGGGGCGTGGAAGAAACTTTCCGGAAGCTGACAGGCGTAACTTCGACCGCGGTCGGTTACGCGGGCGGAACGAAAGAAAACCCAACTTATGAAGACGTTTGCTCGGATGAAACCGGCCACGCGGAAGCTGTCCAAGTTGAATTCGACCCATCGCAAATCAGCTACGATGACCTTCTCGATGTTTTTTGGTCGAACCACAATCCGACGACGTTGAATCGCCAAGGCCCTGACGTTGGGACGCAATATCGCTCCGTGATTTTTTATCATTCACCCGAACAAAAAGCAGCGGCGGAAAAATCGAAGATCGACATGAGCAGTCGCTTCAATCGGCCCATCGTTACGCAGATCGAGCCGGCACGAAAGTTTTGGCGCGCGGAAGAATATCACCAGCGCTATCTGGAAAAGCGCGGCCAATCGCATTGCGCGATTTGATCGAGTCGCGCATGAGCCGCGAGATTATCCGCACAAAAAAATTCGTCGCCGACGCGGCAAATTTCATTGTCGGTCTTGCGCACAAAGGGCTGGCGGACCGGAACGAGTTCCGGATCGCGCTTTCCGGCGGAAACACACCGCGCCCGGTTTATTCCGAGATCGCACGGATCGCCCATGATCTTCCGTGGGAAAGAATTTTGATCACCTTTGGCGATGAACGGTGCGTTCCGCCGGATGAGGCGCAGAGCAATTTTCGGATGGCGAGCGAAACACTTTTTGTGCCGGCAGCCATTCCGGAAAAATCGATTATCCGGATGCGCGGCGAGATCGAGCCGCAAATTGCCGCGCAGGAATATCAAGACCATGTCGACCTTTTGGCCACCCAGCGCGGCGAACCAATTTATCGGCACGATTTGATCTTGCTCGGCTTGGGCGACGATGGACACACAGCTTCGTTATTTCCTGGAACCGCCGCCGTTCAAGAAACTCTGCGTCGCGTGGTCGCGAATTTCGTTCCGAAGCTCAACACGTGGCGATTAACGTTCACGTTTCCGCTCATCAATCACGCGCGACATGGCTGCTTTCTCGTGAACGCAAGCAAACAGAGCGAGCTGATCGAGCGCGTTTTGAGCGGCGACACGCAGTATCCCGCAGCGCGTGTGCAATGCAGCGAGATCACGTGGATCATCGGTCAATGATTCTGCGGCACGGTTCACGCTAAGATCGACATCGTGCGCACGATCATCGTCACGGGATCAGCCGGATTGATCGGGTCGGAAACGGTTAAGCGATTTGCCGAGGACGGCGCGCGTGTCGTTGGGATCGACAACGATATGCGCGCACAATTTTTTGGCGCGGAAGCTTCCACAAAGAAGACGCGCGATAACTTGATCGCGAACGTGCGCGGTTACGAACATCACAACATTGACATTCGCGACGGCCGAGCGGTCGGCGAATTGTTCAACCAACATCAGGGCAAGATAGATGCGATCGTGCACACGGCTTCGCAACCATCGCACGATTGGGCGGCGCGCGATCCACAGACCGATTTCACGGTCAACGCGAATGGCACACTTAATTTGCTGGAGGCGGCAAGAAATTCTTGTCCCGAAGCGCCCTTTATTTTTACATCAACAAATAAAGTTTACGGGGATACCCCGAACCGTCTGCCGCTGCGCGAACTTGAGAAACGCTGGGAAATCGAGCCGGGCCACGAGTACGAGCCGGGGATTTCCGAAACGATGAGCATCGATTACACGAAGCATTCGCTTTTTGGCGCATCAAAAGTGGCAGCTGATGTTCTCGTCCAGGAATATGGACGCTACTT
>WNFO01008886.1_pt1 | contig 16350 bp, 15 predicted proteins | sample 5400251 | NCBI WGS metagenome assembly WNFO01 (sample SAMN13153354, study PRJNA577476) | soil metagenome | isolation source: 100 cm saprolite under Madrone tree | place: USA:California | collected 2016-06-14 | reverse complement strand
GGCCGCACGCCAAAAAACATCCGTTCGTTCAGCTCATATTCAAGAGCTATGAAACCATCAAGGGCCTGTATGTGATCAAAAAGGTCGGTTTTCGCTTTCGGCAGGCAGAGGCCGCCGGCATCGCGGCGGTTGAGAGGCTTGAGCGCACCGCCGGCCTCGCATCGGCGGTAAGGTGGCTGCGCAAGGCGCATGTCGCCAAACATTTCGGCGTCGAAAAGCCCACTCAGAAATTGCGTTCGTTCTTCTCGCGATGGTCAATTCAGTTCTCAGCCGAATACTACGGAGCTAGGAACGGCAAGCCTCAGGTATCCCATCATTAAACAGCAGCAAGCTACGAACGCTGAGATGATCGTCAATCTCAAAACTGCCAAGATACTCAGCATTACTCTCTCGGCCTGGTTCCACGCGTTGGATGCGAGGGTCTTGTCGGCTTTCGCGCGTAGCTGCATAATCCTGGCACTGCTTGCCTTCTGCGTCCCGGGATCGTCAGCGCAGGGAAGTGCCTCCAAGCTCCGCGTGGCCACGCGCGTGGTGCCCCCCTTGGTCATCGAGGACAAGGGCGCCCTTCGAGGATTCAGCATTGAGCTCTGGAACAGCATTTCGGCACGGCTAAATCGCGAGACGGAATACCTTGTCATGTCCGACGTGGCTGAGCTGCTGGATGCCGTGGGGGACGGTCGGGCTGATCTCGGCATTGCGGCTGTTTCGATCACTTCCGAACGCGAAAGCCGGTTCGACTTCTCCCAGCCGATCTTGAATGCCGGCCTGCAAATCCTGGTGCGCGGCGCCGCCGGGGATGCCGAGCCAAGCCCGATGCATCTGATGAGATTGTTCTTCTCCCGCACGCTCCTGATCTGGCTCGGCGTGGCGTTGCTTCTGATTATGATCCCCGCGCATCTGGTCTGGGTGGTGGAGCGACACCATCGCAACGGAATCATTCCGAGCAGAAACTATTTTCCGGGAATTTTCCACGCGATGTTCTGGGCTGCCGGCACCCTCGCGACACAGGCCGACCATATGCCTCGGCACTGGATAGCCCGGATTGTGGCCGTGCTTTGGATGTTTACGGCGGTGGTGTTCGTGGCCTTCTATACCGCGCAGCTCACGGCATCACTGACAGCGCAACAAATCAGGGGTTCGATCAATGGGCCGCAGGATCTGGTTGGCCGGCATGTCGGCACGACGCGAGCCAGCACGGCCGCTGCCTACCTGAGTGAGAACAAGGCACAGCTCCGTGAGTTCGTGAGCCTTGACGCCGTCTACGACGCTCTACTGGAAAAGCAGGTCGACGCCGTCGTGTTTGACGCACCGGCGATCCTCTATTACGCAACACATGACGGCAAGGGACTGGCGCAAGTCGTCGGCGGTGTATTCCACAAGGAAGACTACGGCATCGTCTTCCCAACCGATAGTCCGTTGCGCAAGCAGGTGAATGAAGCGCTCCTGGCATTGCGCGAAAACGGCAGATACCAAAAGATTTACGATGAATGGTTCGGCAAGAACTAGGCGCCGCCGGTCTAGCGGCTCAACAATTCGGTCTGCGGCAGCGGCGCTTGGCCTGAGTATTCCCGACGCTGTTCTTGCCCGCGCTGACAAGGTAATCGAATGATGCGCGACTTCCGTTTCTGGCACGTTTGAGACATGCCGACCTTATGATGAATGTCGGCTTTCGGGGTAGAGCGGAAGCAGCACGGACGTTGCCGAAACGTCGCTTTGACCCATAGCTGCCTTCGGCCAAGCATGGGCCACGTCAGCTATTGGCTGGCAAGCGGGCCGAGGTACGCGCTCCCAGGCATTTTCCGAGTGTGACGCAAATCAGATCTCCATCGAAGGGCGTGTCACTCATAGCCGGAGCGGTTGATCAGCGGTGGCAATGCGAATAGGCCGAAAGCCACCATTCCCAACGCCACGGCGATGAAATTCCAGATAACGTCGGCCTTCAACCAGACCACCACATAGCCTCCGAGCACCGCAACGGCGGCCCGGATCAAAGCGGCGAGGACGGAGGCTTCCATTCGTCTGGTTGCCTGGCCAGCGCAATAAAGAACATAGCCAAGCCCAAAGAATCCGAAAAAAGGCCCGACACGGTGCAGATACTCTGCGCCGACTTGCAGCACGGACGGATCCTGGCTGAATATTCCGATCCATTGTTGTGGAAAGGCAGCAGCGGCCAGTCCGATCAATTCGGTCAGGGTGCAGGCCATCAGCACACCAATCCAGGACGCCTTTACGGCTCGTTCTATCTGACCGGCGCCGAGGTTCGCGCTTATCACGATTCCGACCGGACCGCCGATGCCGTAGGCCAGCGGTACCAAAAGAAACTCCAGCCGCGAGCCCGCGCCATAGCCGGCCAAAGCCTCGATCCCACCCATTCCCACATAGGCCGTGACGATCGCGAGCGTCAGATTCGTGCTGGCTGAGACGACGGCCGACATTCCGCCGATACGGAGAATCGCAAGCGCTGGTGCGAGAGTGAGTTTTGGCACGCGAAATGACGGCTTAAGAACGCCGAACCAGCCCCAAAGATAGAATGCGTAGGCAAGCGTTCCGTAAGCATAAAACACCAGCATCGCGACGGCGCCGCCCGAAGGGCCAAGTCCTTGATAGCCAAAGGCGCCAAAGATCAGTGCCGGCGAAAGCGGGACAAGGACCAAAGCTCCGCTACCGACCACGATCACCGGAACCTGCAAGTTGCCGGTGCCACGAACGACGGCCATCAACAGGTTAAACAACCAGATCAGCGTGGCGCCGGCAAAAATGGTGCACGAATAGGAGAGGGCAATCGCGAGAGCATTTCCGGTGATGCCCATATAGCCGTAGAGGCTTGGACCCAACACATACATGGCGGCTGTCGTCGCCAGGCCAAGCGGAACACTTAGGGCTACGGCGTACCACGCGTGCTCGCTTGCGGCGCTGACTCGCCCGGTCCCGAGGGCGCGTGCGACGGTCGTGATGATGCCGCCGCCGATCGCCCCCTGGGCAATGGCGAGCACCAGCGAGACCAGCGGAAAAACCGGCGCGACACCGGCAAGAGCATCTACTCCCAGTCGCGATACGAAATATACTTCGAGTAGTCCGATAAGGACCTGGATGGTCATGACGGCCGCATTGGGTATTGCCAGCCGCATGATCATGGGTGCGATCGGTTTCGCCAGCAGCATGTGGGTGCGGGGGTCAAGGTTGGCGGGTTGGCCGCCAGGCTGCCGGTTCGCTTCTTGGTGTTGGCGGCCTTCGATGGCCGGCGCGGCGAGTCCGGAAAATCCGACGGCCGCATCGCGCGAATCTCCGCTGCATCTATCGGCTAGTGAAAGTTCGGCGGTTCGGCATGAAATTGCGCAGGAAGCTTGCATGGCAGGTGCTCCATCTCGGAGCCTGACGACTACTCCCGGCAAGGCCGCGGATCGAACGATAAGATTTGACAACGCATGTTAGCGCTTCTAACAACTCACGAATGGCACGATTACCGCCGTTGGAGACCTTGCGGGTGTTCGAGGTGGCCTGCCGCCACGGCAGCTACTCCGAAGCGGCGCGCGAATTGCACGTGACGCACAGCGCCGTCAGCCAGCGCATAAGACAGCTGGAAGAAGAGCTGGGCCTTACGCTTTTCGAGCGGCAGGGCAACCGTATGGTGCTTACCTCGGGCGGACTTGGACTGCAGGCCGGCGTCAAAGGCGCTTTCTCGGAATTGAGTGCAGCGCTCGGTAGCATAAAGACACATCGGACCGATGCAGAAATCACCGTAAGCCTGCTGCCGGTCATGGCGGCCCGCTGGCTGGTTCCGCGCCTTCCGCGTTTCAAGGCCCGGTTTCCGCGCATCAATCTGCACATCAAGACCGGTCAGTCGCTGGCCAATTTCAAATCGGACGGTGTCGACATCGCAATCCGGTTCGGGACCGGCGATTGGAAAGGACTGCGGGCAATCAAGCTTCTCAATGAAGAGTTTTTTCCAGTATGTAGTCCGAGCCTCAACGGCGGCCGTCTGCCGAAAGATCCCGCATCAATGTTGTCGGAGCCGCTGCTGATCGACCGCAACTTGTCGTGGCGCGCCTGGTTCAGGTCTGCCGGTTTGAAGCTTGATCGCGATATCGTGGGGACTTCCTTTACCGATACCAACGCGTTGATGGAGGCCGCGGTGACGGGACAAGGCATTGCGCTCGGGCGCATCTCGTTTACACGATCGGATATTCTCGCGGGAAGGCTGGTTCGCCTGTCCGAACACAGCTTGCGCGTTTCTCACTGCCACTATGCGGTTTACCCGATCTCTTCGGAGTCCAACCCGGCCTTGGTGGCGTTCCGGGACTGGCTGATTGAAGAGGCCCGCCGTATTTAGCCAGCTGATGGGCCGCTTGTGGCCGTTATTGGCAGCAACGCGGAAAACCTTTGTTCGTTCTGGGTTGACCCCAGAGCAGACGTTGGAAGTTTGGCCGCATATTCGGTTTGGGCGGCCGTGGGAGCTATCGCGAACTGCGGCTGGAGCCGTTATGCTGCCCTCACCGTCTAAGCCGAGGAACTGCTCCGCATGAACGAGAGTATCCACGCAGAAAGCACCGCTTCTGAGCCGCAAGATCGGGTGACCGAACTCATCGAGCAACAGACGGCCATCTCGGAAGTGCTGCGCGCCATTGCGAGCTCGCCGCACGACTTGCAGCCCATCTTCGACGCCATCCTCGACAGCGCCACACGTCTCTGTCGAGCAGACGCAGGCAGCTTACGTCTCTCCGAAGAAAGCGGCCTTCGTCTCGTGGCGGTCCGAGGGGACCCCTTTTTGGTTAGCCAGGCGTGGTCATCATTCCCAGCGCTCGAAAAGGAGAACTTTCTGAGTCGATTAGCCACAAGCAGGTTACCCACCCACATCCCCGACTTGACAGCACTTGAAGGCTATCATCGGGATGATTATTGGATCGCGGCGGTGAACGCAGGTATTCGAACGGGCCTGGTTGTGCCGTTGTTCAACGACAATGAGATAGTCGGGATAATTACTCTGGGCCGCAAACAGGTGCAGCCGTTCACCGACAACCAGATTTCCTTATTCGGGGACTTCGCTGCGCAGGCCACCATTGCCTTGGAGAGCACCCGTCGCGAGCGGCAATATCGCGAGGCGCAGATGGTGCTGCGCACGCGAACCGCGTCGCGACGATGGGCCAGTTGACGGCCTCAATCACCCATGAAGTGAACCAGCCGATCACAGCGGCAGTCACATACGCGTTAGCCGCTCGGCGCTGGCTAAGCGCGGATCCACCGAATTTTCGGGAGGTGGATGACGCGCTCTCTCTGATTGTTAAGGAGGGGAATCGCGCAGGCGAGGTCGTCGAGCGAGTTCGTGCGCTCGTTAAGAAGGTGCCCCCACGAAAGGACGCCGTAGCGATCGACGATGCCATCCTTGAGGTTATTGCTCTCACCCGTACGGAGGCCGCAAACAATAGCGTGTCGGTGCGGACGCAGTTTGCGGAGGGCTTGCCGCGTGTCCAGGCAGATCGGGTCCAGCTGCAACAAGTGATGCTGAACTTGATCGTTAACGCCATTCAGGCCATGAGTGGTATTGGGGAAGGCGCGCACGAATTACAGATCAGCATCGATGCCGTCCCGTCCGAAGGTGGCGTGCGCGTCGGGGTGCGGGATACCGGCCATGGGCTGCGCCCGGAGAGCCTGCCGCGTCTCTTTGAACCCTTCTACACGACGAAGCCCGACGGCATGGGCATGGGCCTCTCAATCTGCCGCTCGATTATCGAAGCCCATGGTGGGCGGCTGTGGGCGACCGGGTGCGAGCCGCGGGGTGCACTTTTTCAGTTTACGGTCCCCCGCTGACTGAGCGGACGGATCGTGATCGAGTCGATCTCGCTCTTTGGCACCTTTGAGATATGCTGACTGGCCTGTGAGGAGTGCCGCTTATCGGGGACGACCGGGAGTAATCGGTATCCGGTCGACACGTCGCGAATGGCCTTGGACGGACGTGGCAGGTGTAAAGAAACTGGACGCGGTGCGGTCTGATGTCCTCGGCGTTGGTTTGCTCGGACAGCCATGGGACGCGCGGAAGTGCAAGCCCAATATCAAGAGAAGACACGCCGCATTCGCACCATTACGCGGTTCGGCTAGATCAATTCGACTGCCGCGACCTTGTTAAGCGCCTGGATTTGGTCGGCCGGTGAAAGACCTCTTCGGCAACGTCGACCGGCAGCGGCTCTTCTTCGAATGAATCGATGCAAGGATCGATCATCGATGCAAGAAGCCTGTAAAGCGCAGCGTGCTCTGGATCGGCGCTGGCTCGCCCTATCAACTTCTGCTTTAGGGATTTGTAGGTCCGGAGGCCGTGATGCTGAGTGCTCAGCCAACTGTGTAGTTCGGACATATTTCATCTCTCCAAACGAGAAGAAACGGCCAAAAGTATCACGTACCGGCGAACGGCAAAAGTCTGTATCGGCGGGTCTACCAAAACGTAATCGCAACGTCGTTCATGGCGCTATTGAATTTCGCTGACCAGGGGACTGTGGCCCTCCGTCCATGAGCCCTTCCATGTCCGGTTGTGGCGGCACGAAACGGACATGGCGTGATGTCCGACTGGAGTCCGTTATGCGCAGCAAGGCGGACGTCCGCCGACCACTCTGGCTTAGGGGTTCACATCAAAAGTGCCCGACTGGCAAATCACTTCTGATTTTCCGAAGTCGTGTCAAGGCCCTTTTGCAAAAATATTTCTGTTTTCTCCCGACCCAAATCAGTTCACTGATTCGCCCCGTCCGGTCTCGACAAGAGGGGCGTTGCGCACGTCATCAACGTGGGGCCGGATGCGGTGGACGCGGTTGGCGCACTTGACGAATGGCGCTGACGCGTACGGCCAAGTCGTGTGGTTCCGACGCCCCAATCGTTGGCGTCAAGTCTGCGAGAAGAAGCGCAGGCGACGGTGTCAAAAAGCGTGGTCACCGAGGAGAGCGCGAAGTAAGCCGTAAAACCATTGCGCGGGGAATGCCGGGTCGTTCCGGTGTGACCGTGGTGACTAACTCGTATGCTTGTTTTTATTTTGCATGCGAGGCTGCGGGTGCATTGCGCGCCCGGCATTCCCTGCGCCCTCTGTTTTCTTTGGGCGGATGGTTCTTGCAAACCTCGGGCGTATCGCGCCGCGAGAACGCGGAGTCTTGTTTTGGAAATTGGGGCAACGTCATTGCGGGGAGCGAAAGCGACGCTAACCGTCATTGCGACCCGTTGGCTCGCAATGACGGTCTTCGATCCGACACCGCACGCAATGTCGGTCTCAACATCCCCCGGTGTCTCGCCCATTGTCTTACCGTCATCGCCCGCGAAGTGGGCGATCCAGTATTCCAGAGACGCCTGTGACGGATTTTGAGAAGCGGATTTGAGATGAAGGCTTCTTATGCCGCGATTTCCGGCTCAGGCCGGGGCGGCTCGGCCCGGTTCTCTTGCGGGTGCACGGCGACGTATTCGACGGCCACAAAATGCTCTCGCACGGTGATGCGCTCGACCGACGCCGCTGCTTCGCCCGCCAATGCTATTTCTTCAGCCGGAAGCGGCGTCTCTTCGTCAATCTCTTCAGGAACAAGCGGCGGCGACTTGACCGCTTGTGGAAACACGCCGAATTGGCCCGCTACCTCCTGGAGCGGCTTTTGCTTGTCGGCCCAGTGCAGGGCGGTGTAATCGAAGCCTTGCACGATGGTGGGTTTGACGATTTCGAAATAGGGCGAGATATCGAAATCGCGCGGCATGTAGAGCGACGAATCGCGGATGTGCAGGATTTCGCGCCGGGCCTGCCTGGAGCCGGCGCGCGTGATCTTGGGCAATATCGGGTAGCGCACGGCATCGAAGGCTTGCGCGATCAGCGCCGAGCAGATGATCTTGGTGGGATCGCCCGAGCCGAACGCGATCATCCGCCGCCGCCAGCGCTGCGGGATCGGCATCGGAAAGAGATAGCGCATCAGATCGAGGATGTTCTTGGTGTCGTAGCCGAAGCCGATCCGGTTGATGGCATAGCGGCACACCGTGGTGCGGTCTTCGAACGACAGGCCGACCGGCCGGCACAGCCTCGTGTGGTAGGGAAAATATTTCGAAAGCGGCGCCGAGGTCACGCCCTCGCCGATATTGGCCTCGATCAGGACGTGCGGCTCGCCGCTGGGCTCCGCCGCGCCGTCGATCGGGCCGACAAAAAGCGCCGCATGCGACCAGGTGGACTGCGTGAGATATTTGATGATGCCGGAAATCCGGTTGTTGCCTTCGATCAGCAGGACATCGCCCTGCTCGATAATGCCGCGCAAATGCTCAGGGTCGCTCGGCGTGAATGGCTCATAGCCCGGCACCTCCTTCTGAAGGTAGCCCGCGATCAGCTGGCCGACGGTATCGAGCACGACGCCCATGATGTCTTTCCCCCCGGGGCGGCTTTGCCGGCCGCTTTTTCTCTCTCCTTATCATGGTCAAAAGCCGTTGCAATTTAGTTCATGCACGGCTTCGATCAATCATGATTGATTCACCATGATGGTTGCTGCCCGCGCCCGGATGCGGCAAGTTCGCCAAAAGTTCTGCCGATTATCAAAGTTCCGGAAACCATGACATGACAATGACGCGGCGCGGCTTTCTTTCGGCATCCGCGGCATTCGCGGCGACGCCGGCGCTTCGAGCGCGCGCATGGGCCGCACCAGTGCCGCGCGACGCTGACATTGTCGTGATCGGCGCGGGCGCCGCCGGCATCGCCGCCGCGCGGCGCGTCATGGCGGCGAACCGCAAGGTAATCGTCGTGGAGGCCGCGGGCCAGATCGGCGGCCGCTGCCTGACCGATACCACGACGTTCGACGCGCCGTTCGATCGCGGCGCGCGGTGGATGCACAATCCCGATACCAACCCGATGATCAGGCTGGCGCGCAATGCCGGGCTCGATATCTCTGCGGCGCTGCCTGGCCAGAAGATCCGCATCGGCCGCCGCAACGCGCGCCCCGGTGAAACCGAGCAATTTCTGGCGGCCCTGGTGCGGGCCAACCGCGCCATCGACGACGCGTCGCGCGGCAGAGGCGATCCGTCTTGCGCCTCGGTGCTGCCGAAGGACCTCGGCGATTGGGCGGGGACGGCGGAATTCGTGCTTGGCGCCAACGCCACCGGCAAGGATTTGAAAGAAATCTCGGTGATCGACAAGGCCCGCGCGCAGGAGCGCAATGCCGTATTCGCCTGCCGCCAGGGTCTCGGCACGCTGATTGCGAAGCTCGGCGAGCAGGTACCGCTTTCGCTGTCGACGCCGGCAAGCCGCATCAGTTGGAGTAACCGCGATGTCACGGTGGAAACGCCCGCGGGCAAGATCGTGGCGCGTGCCGCCGTTATCACGGTGTCGAGCAACGTGCTGGCCGCGGGCAATATCAGATTCAACCCGGATCTTCCCAGGCGCCATCTCGATGCCGCGGCAAGACTGAGCCTCGGCAGCTACGACCACATCGCGCTGCAATTGCCGGGTAATCCGCTGGGGCTCGCCCGCGACGAGATGATCATCGAGCAGAGCAACTCGACGCGCACCGCGCTTCTGTTCGCCAATATGGGATCGTCGTCGTTGTGTTCGATCGACGTCGCAGGCTCGTTCGGCCGCGACCTCTCAGCGCAGGGCGAAAAGGCTATGGTCGCCTTCGCTGTCGAATGGCTGACAAAACTGTTCGGCAGCGACGCAGCGTCTGCCGTCAAGAAATCCAGCGCAACGCGGTGGAACGCAGAACCCTTCGTGCTCGGCGCGATGTCGGCGGCTATACCGGGAGGGCAGCCTTCGCGAAGAATTTTGTCGGAGCCAATCGGCTGCATGTTTGTCGCGGGCGAAGCCACCCACGAGACCCTGTGGGGAACGGTCGATGGCGCCTGGGAAAGTGGCGAGCGTGCGGCGGAGGGAGCGCTGCGAAGGATCGGCGCGCTCAGGGAACCCGAACCTGCGGCGCCCGCGCGGGTTCCGAAACAGCGGCGCCGGACGGTGGGAGCGCCGATCAATTGAAACAGCCGCGGCCGAAGGCACTGATCTCGTGGTCGAGCGGCAAGGACAGCGCGTTCGCGCTGCACGAGATCAGGCGCGCGGGTGAATTCGATGTTGTCGGCGCCTTGACGACGGTGACCGAGACGTTCGGCCGGGTGTCGATCCACGGCGTGCGGCAGGAGATCTTGCGGGCGCAGCTGGAGGCTGCGGGCTTGCCGTCGCGTATCGTGCCGATCCCCTATCCCTGCCCAAACGCGATCTATGAGGCGCGAATGGGCGAGGCTGTTGCCAGCGCCGTCCGCGAGGGCATCACCCACATCATCTTCGGCGATCTGTTCCTTGAGGATATCAAGGCCTACCGCGAGCAGAAGCTCAACGGCACCGGCATCACCCCGCTGTTTCCACTATGGATGCGGCCGACCTTGCCGCTGGCGCAGGCGATGATCGCGAGCGGGTTGGAAGCCTATCTCGCCACCGTCGATCGGAAGAAATTATCCACGGAATTTGCCGGGCGCAAATTCGACAGGCAATTGCTCGACGACTTGCCTGCCGGCGTCGACGCTTGCGGCGAGAACGGTGAGTTTCACACCTGCGTCGTGGCGGGGCCGATTTTTTCGCGCCGGATCCCCGTAGCCTGCGGCGAGCGCGTCGAACGCGACGGCTATGGCTATTGCGATTTGATGATCGCCGTGGAGAAAGCGTCATCCTGAGGTGCGCGCTCTTCGCCTCGATCGCGATGGCGGCGTCGCACGATGCAATGTCATCCGCGCAACGTGCCGCCGGTCTTCTTCGTCACCTCGGCCACGATCCTGGCGGCCACCGCCTCGATCTCCGGGTCGGTCAGGGTTTTCTCGCGCGGCTGGATCGTCACGGCAATCGCGATCGACTTCTTGCCCTCATCGATGCCCTTGCCTTCATAGACGTCGAACACCGTGACATCCGTGATCAGCTTCCTGTCGGCACCCTGCGCAGCGCGGACGATATCGCCGGCCTTGACGCTGCGCTCTACGATAAAGGCAAAATCGCGCGACACCGGCTGGAACGGCGAGAGTTCAAGCACCGGCTTGGCGCGGGTCGGCCTCTGCTTGGCGTCGGGAATGCGTTCAAGAATGACTTCGAACGCGGTCACTGAACCCTCCGCGCGGAGTGCATCCAGCGCGCGCGGATGCAGCTCGCCGAAATATCCCAGCACGTTTTGCGGACCGATCTGGATGGTGCCGGAACGCCCCGGATGCAGCCAGCTCGGGCCGCCGGGGACAACCTGCAGCGCCTGCATCGGCGCGCCTGCGGCCGAAAGCACGGCGAACGCATCGGCCTTGGCGTCGAGCGCGTCGGCAGACGCCGTGCCCGTCCAGTGCCGTCCGATACCCTTCGACGATGCAAAGCCGTGGCGAACGCCGGCGGCCGCGGTCAGTTGATCCTCCGGCCGGTCGCCTTTGAACACCTGGCCTACTTCGAACAGCGCCAGGTCCGGAAAGCCGCGATCGACGTTTGCCTGAACGGCAGCGACGAGGCCCGGCAGCTGGCTCGGCCGCATGTCGGACTGATCCGACGCGATCGGGTTGGCGAGCGCGAGATCGCTTCCGCCGCCGCCGAACAATTCGGCCGCGGGCTTTGCAATGAACGACCAGGTCACCGCCTCGACCATGCCGCGCGCCGCGAGCGCGCGCTTGGCGCGGCGGGTGCGTTGCTGGATCGCGGTGAGCACCGGCTTGCGCGGCGCGTCGCCGCGTTCGAACGGGGTCATCGGCACCTTGTCGACGCCGACAATGCGCACGATCTCCTCGACGATATCGGCCTTGCCGTGCACGTCCGTCCGCCAGGAGGGCACCGCGACCTTCACCACCGGACCGCTGCCGGCGACCATGAAGCCGAGATGGCCGAGAATCCGTTTCACCTCCGGAAACGGCACGTCGATGCCGGCCAGCCGCCTGACCTCATGAAGCGGAAAATCGATCACGCGATCGTCGCCGAAGGCCTTGCCGACCACGACATTTTCGGACGGCGTGCCGCCGCACATTTCCATCACCAGCCGGGTGGCCATCTCAAGCCCCGGCACCATGAAGGCCGGATCGACGCCGCGCTCGAAGCGGTAGCGCGCATCCGAATTGATGCCGAGCTTGCGCCCGGTTTGCGCGATGTTGATCTCGTTCCACAGCGCCGATTCGATCAGCACGTCGGTGGTATTCTCGTCGCAGCCGGAGGCCTCGCCGCCCATGATGCCGGCGAGCGATTCGACGCCGTGATCGTCGGCGATGACGCAGATGCTGCTGTCGAGCCTGTAAACGCGGCCGTCCAGCGCCTTGAGCATCTCGCCGTCGCGGGCGCGCCGCACGGTCAGATTGCCCTTCACTTTCGCCGCGTCGAACACATGCAGCGGCCGGGCGCGGTCGTAGGTCATGAAGTTGGTGATATCGACCAGCGCGTTGATCGGCCGCAAGCCAATCGACGTCAGGCGCTTTTGCAGCCATTCCGGCGCCGGCCCGTTTCTGACGCCGCGCACCAGCCGCAAGGCAAAACCCGGGCAGAGGCCGGCATCTTCGACGGTCACCTTCACCGGGCAGGGAAATTCGCCCTTGACCGGCTTGATGGCTGGGTCCTTGAACTTGCCCATGTCGGCTGCGGAAAGATCGCGGGCGATGCCGTGCACGCCGGTGCAGTCCGGCCGGTTCGGCGTCAGGTTGATTTCAAGCACGGGGTCGCCGAGCCCGGCCCACCCGGCATAAGCCGCGCCGATCGGCGCGTCGGCCGGCAGCTCCATGATGCCGTCGTGATTTTCCGACAGTTCCAGTTCCGCTTCCGAGCACAGCATGCCGCGGCTCTCGACGCCCCGGATGGTGCCGACGCCGAGCGTGATGTTCTTGCCGGGAATGAAGGTGCCGGGAGCCGAGAACACGCTGACCAGCCCCGCGCGCGCGTTCGGCGCGCCACAGACGACCTGCACCGGCGCACCATCATCCCCCGTGTCGACCATGCAGACCCGCAAGCGATCCGCATTGGGATGCTGCTCGGCCGAGATCACGCGCGCGATCGTGAACGGCGCCAGCGCCTTCGCCTTGTCCTCGATGTTTTCGACCTCAAGCCCGATCATGGTGAGCTTGTCGGCGAGTTTTTCAACCGGCTCGTCGGTGTCGAGATGTTCCTTCAGCCAGGATAGCGTGAACTTCATGGCTGCGAGCCTCGAATTTTGCCGACGTTCTTCGTGATATTTGCGCTCTCCTCACCGCTCCCTCCCCCCTTGTGGGGGAGGGTCGGGGAGGGGGGTAAGCCGCTTGCGCGGGACGCAGCTGCTTGCCGGATAGTTTCCACAACGCCTTCGAGATTCGACATCACCTGGTCGTTGGTGAAGCGCAGAACCTGAAAACCTTTCGACAGGAAGAAGGCGTCGCGTTTTTGGTCGGCCTTTTGCCGTTCCTCAAAGTCGTGCGATTCTCCGTCGAGTTCGACGATTAGCTTGGCCGAGAAGCACACGAAGTCGGCAATGTAGTTTTGAATTGGAGTTTGTCGGCGAAAGCCTAATCCGTCGATTCGATTGGCCTTCAAGTAACGCCACAACAGGGTTTCGGCGCGCGGCATCGTTTGCCGGAGCTGCTTCGCCCGGCCACGTTGTTGGTTGCTGATAACTGCGTGCGGCATTTGCGGCTACCCCCCTCCCTGACCCTCCCCCACAAGGGGGGAGGGAACGGAAACGGAGTGCCGCGAATCCTCGATGTGCTGGTCGGCGAAAACCTCAACCAGACGAAGACGCTCGCACATCAGCATCATGTCTTCGCTGAACTTTCCCTGGCGCTCAAAATATCGGCGATGCGCCGATCGCCAATAGGCTAGGCTGCGATCGCCTTCGCCCTCTTCATGCGCAAAGCCGGCATCGACCTCGCCGAAGCGACGGTAAGTGACTTCGGTTGATTCAATCACGCAGCGCGCATTGCCGCGGCCGTCGCGCACGATCCAGCGTTCACCGGGCGTTGAGGTATTCGGCTCATGCTCAGTGCTGCAGGTCGCCGTCTTCACGCCCTTGAGCACGAGCTTAAGCAGCTCGTCGGCGAGTTCGGGGCTGTTGCCGAAAGCGAACGAACGCAAGCTCCGATATTTTTCGGGGACAGCACTCGGACTCATGAGCTCAACCCTCCGGCCAGGGTCGGGATGTCGAGCGGCTTGAAGCCATAATGGCTGAGCCAGCGCACGTCGCTCTCGAACAGCTGCCGCAAATCGGACATGCCGTATTTCAGCATCGCGATGCGATCGATGCCCATGCCCCAGGCAAAACCCTGATAGACATCGGGATCGATGCCGCAGGCGCGCAGCACGTTCGGGTGCACCATGCCGCAGCCGAGAACCTCCAGCCAGTCCTCGCCTTCGCCGAAACGGATTTCGCCCTTGTCGCGCCGGCACTGGATATCGACCTCAAGCGAGGGCTCGGTGAACGGAAAGAACGACGGCCGGAATCGCATGTTGATGTGATCGACCTCGAAGAACGCCTTGCAGAATTCGTGCAGGATCCATTTCAGGTGGCCGAGATGCGAGCCCTTGTCGATCACGAGGCCCTCGACCTGGTGAAACTGCGGCGTGTGGGTGGCGTCGGAATCGATGCGGTAGGTGCGGCCAGGACAGATGATGCGGATCGGCGGCTTCTGGGTCAGCATGGTGCGCACCTGCACCGGCGAGGTATGAGTGCGCAACAGCATGCGCGAACCATCCGGCTTCGGATTGAAGAAGAACGTGTCGTGCATTTCCCGCGCCGGATGGCCTTCGGGGAAATTCAGTTTTGTAAAGTTGTAGTCGTCGGTCTCGATGTCGGGGCCTTCGGCGATGGAAAATCCCATGTCGGCGAAGATCGCCGTCAGTTCGTCCATCACTTGGCTGAGCGGGTGAATCCGGCCTGCTTCCGCGGGCGCCTCGCGCACGGGCAGCGTGACGTCGATGGTCTCGGAAGCAAGCCGCGCGTCGAGGCTTGCGGATTTCAGCACGTCGCGGCGCGTGGTTAGCGCCTGGCTGACCTTGTCTTTGGCGAGATTGATCGCCGCACCCCTGGTCTTGCGTTCGTCCGGCGACATCTTGCCGAGCGTCGCCAACAGCGCGGAGATCGTACCCTTCTTGCCAAGCGCGGCTACGCGCACGGCTTCCAGTGCGGCTTCGTCGCCTGCCGCGGCGATCTGGCTGAGGATGGTTTGTTCAAGCGTTGCAAGGTCGGACACGGATCAAATCTTTCTGCAAAAGGCCGCCGGTTGTGACCGCCCTTGGGCCAAAACGTCAAGCAAAAAGCCGGAAATTCAGCGGATGCTTTTGAACCCCCTTGCGCCCGGCACTTGACCAAGATGAATCGGATCGAGGAGCGTGCAATGCGATTCAAATCCATCTCGGCCGTCATGGCCGCCATTCTTTCGTTCAGCGCCGGTCCCGCGCTCGCCTCGATCTGTCTCGGCAAATCGATGACCCTCGACGAGACCATCGACGCGATCAACGCCACGCCCGGATGTGAGCGTGCGATGAAGCTGTTCGAGGACTGCGAATACGGCACCAGCGGCGATATCCACCTTGGCGCCGCGGTCGAGAAGAAATGCGAACGCGACTTTCTAGTCCGGCTCGAGCAGCCCCAAAAACAGCTTTATCAGCGCGAAATGCGGGTCTGCGACCGCAAGTACCAAAACCAGGACGGCACCATGTATCGGTCGTTCACGGCCTTCTGCCGGGCCAAGGTTGCCCAGCGCTACTCACGCCGGGCGCTGAAAGCAGCTCACCCTTCACGGGCCCGCTAATGCCTTTGTCTCAGGCCGCCAGCGCCGCCTTGGCCTTTTCGGCGATCGCCTGGAATGCCGCCGGCTCGTTGATGGCGAGATCGGACAAAACCTTGCGGTCGACCGTAATGCCCGACTTGGACAGGCCATTGATGAAGACACTGTAGGTCATGCCGAACGGACGCACCGCGGCGTTGAGGCGCTGGATCCACAGCGCGCGGAAGGTGCGCTTCTTGCGCTTGCGGTCGCGAAAGGCGTACTGCCCGGCCTTCTCGACCGCGGCCTTGGCGGCGCGGATGGTGTTCTTGCGGCGGCCGTAAAAACCCTTGGCGGCCTTGTAGACTTTCTTGTGCTTGGCGTGAGAGGTCACACCGCGTTTGACGCGAGACATGACGGGTCTCCTTTGATCGCTAGAATGGGTGACGGATTGCCGCGCGAGCGCGGCTCGGCAAAGTGGGATCGCGTCTTGCGATCAGGCGTTCGGCAAGAAATATTTCTTGATGTTGTCGCCGTCGGTCTTGAACAGCACGCGGGTGCCGCGGAGCTGACGAATCTGCTTCTTGGTCCGCTTGATCATGCCGTGGCGCTTGCCGCGCTGGGCGGCCATCACTTTGCCGGTGGCAGTCACCTTGAAGCGCTTTTTGGCGCCTGACTTGGTCTTCAGCTTGGGCATTTGGC
>WNFO01002569.1_pt1 | contig 16351 bp, 15 predicted proteins | sample 5400251 | NCBI WGS metagenome assembly WNFO01 (sample SAMN13153354, study PRJNA577476) | soil metagenome | isolation source: 100 cm saprolite under Madrone tree | place: USA:California | collected 2016-06-14 | reverse complement strand
ATAGGGGGGGGGAAGAGCTCTCTTTGAGCAGATACGAACGTCGGACGGCTTTTCGCGTGCCCAGTGCATGGCGAACATGGATATGCGACTGCGATACTTGACAAAAAACGAGCAAAATTTGGATTATCTTCCGCTTCATGTCTGCCGCCGCATCACCGCGACCCGCCATTACGTTCAGAAGCGCAGACGACAGCGGATCGAGTAAGCCCTCTCGGATGAACAGCCGACAGAAATCATTCTTCGTGGAAGTCGGACTTTGCAGCTCAAAGACGGACCCAATTCCGTTCAACGCGTGTACGACGAGTTCGCTCTGCTCGGAAAAATCTTCATCAAGGAGATCAACCAGGACCTTCAACCCCCGACATCTAACATTGTTTTGCGAAATAGGGTAACGGAAAAGGGAAGGGAAAGGGGAGACTTTCAATCTCTCCATAGATGACGAAACATAACGGGACGTACGAGATGAACATTTGCAAAGTCAGCACGGAGGTGTGACATAGCAACTGGATGAAATTTGAAGCCTGCAGCCGACACTCGGACGGATACCTTTTAGAGGTAAAACCTGCAGAGGAATATGAAATGGCCATCGAGACCACTTCGGGCCATGACTACGCACCCATCATAACGGGGATACCACTTCCGCAAGTCAGCTTCGTTGGAAGGCCTAGGCCAGATAGAGACGACTACGCACCCAATCAGGCAGAAACCCTCCAAAAAGCTTGCATCGGCCGTGACCAACTATCAAGCGCGTGGAACAGTCAGCACAGGCACAGCTGGCGTACTCGTGGAATGAAAAAATAAAAATAAAAAATAAAAAAAATTCAAATACGCCCTAATGGGTACTAACCAGATTGATGATCTGCAGGAGCCGCATGATGACTTCACGAGATCCCCGTCCTTCCAGAACTTCCAGGATCGCAAGCATTCCGTGAGCAGAAACCAGTTGACCCTGCATCTCAGGAGCCTCGGAAACGATGCCCAACTATTTTATTAGGGATACCATCAGCAACGGGGGCAACGCAGCTCAACAAGACGATTGAACTTACGAGTTGATCACAGGCGTCCCTGAGCTGGAAATCAGGCGCAGACGGTGTGAGCTCATCTATAAGTTGGTTGACAGCAGTGGTGAGCCGCGCGTATTTATCACGTTGCAGATTGGCCTCTAAGTCATCCTCTGCAAAGCCCTCGTCGATCTGTCATGTCATGGTGGTTGGCGCTCGATAAGTCACATGTTACATAGCACGTGTACGTACCTCAGCGAAAGGATCCTCCTCATCAGTATCTTCGTCTCCAAGCTACCGGTCATTAGTAACGGTGACTTTGCTACGGAATTTGCGGGTAACCATAATAGCTTACCCAAGACTTGTTTGACAACCGGGTATTGAGTTGCAGAGTCTGAACAGGGTGCTCAAGCGCTACAGTACGCAGACAGATACAGCATTAGCCCCAGCCGACAGTGGCCCATACCAAGACGAAACAAGAAAAAACACCCACAAGATCCATTTGGCTTTCCAAACACATCATCGTAGTCCTCCTCATCATCCTCCGCGTACTTGTTGAACTCTTGGCTAGCCAATCTCTGTGCCTCAGACCTCCCGAGCGAGCCGCTCGACGAACCCGCAAAAGACGGAGAACGTGAGTGTGAGCGGGCACTCGTCGGGGCTGTAAACAGCGATGCCGACAATGGAGTGACCGGGTTCAGTGGGTGTGACTGTGTACGGGAGTGACCCGATGCGTTTAACACGTCCGGTAACGGTGCCGATCTGGCGCTGGGAGATACGGGCGCGAGCCCGACGGTTTTGATATCATTCGGGTGGAATAGACCACGACGGACGGAAGTCTTCATCTTGAAGTCTGCAAACTTCTCCTGCCACTCGTCGTCTTCGTCAATGCCGACGTCCGAATAATCCTCGACAATGGGGCCTATGTCTCGAGATGGGGACTTGGAAATGACGACCGGCGCTGAGCGTGGAGAACGGTTTGTAGGCCTTATCGTTTTCGCATTGTCATCATGCTCTGGCTGCTGTTTCTCTTCGTCCACCGTCGACTTTTCGAGTGCTGTGAGAGAGCGGAGGTGAGACATTACTTCTTTTTGGCATAAGAGACTGGACACGAAATACCTTGCAGCTTGGAGAACGATATGCCTTCCTCGAAGTCGTCGTCCCAGTTATCCGTCTGTTCTTCAGGCTGGCGTAGGACAGCCGGCAAAGGTAGTGCAAGGGGTGCAGCATTCTTTGCAGCCGCAGGAGGAACCACCTTCCTCGCGGCAGACAAAGCGGGAAACAAACTCAACGAGGATGAGAGGGCTGCAGGAGAAGAAGACTCATTAAACCGTGGTTTGACTGGCGAGGCGGGTGCCTCCTGTTGCCGAGAGACGTCCAAATGGTCTCTCCCGCCATGTTTTGAGGGCCGTGAGGGAGCTGTGTGCCATACATGTTATATTTGTATTTGACGAAGGTCATGCACCAAAAAATGCTGCAAGACTTACACCTGAGCGCTTCGTTCCATTCCTGCACTTTGAGAACGGCCTCATCGAAGTTATAGTTGCTCAATGGACGTGATCCTTCCACCTCTCCTTTCGCACGCTTTCCATCTGCCATCTGCTTTTTGGCGGATAGCATCCATGGATGACGTAACAATTTTTTGGCCGATATGCGAAGGTTGCAGTCTTTCTGGAAACAATGGTAAAGGAAGTCCTTGACTATGGGGGATGCCCCCTCAGGTATCGGTGGACAGTCATCCTGAACGATTCGGTACAGCGCCTGCATAGGCTTCAGGGCATGATAGGGTGGGCGCCCTTCCAATAATTCGATCACAGTACAGCCAACGCTCCTGTACGGCGAAAATATTAGTAAATGCAACCAATTCAATTCCGAGCCCAAAGTCACCAAATATCAGATGCGGTGGTAGCGCCACATTGCTCAATGACCTCAGGTGCCACTGGATACATCAGTCACATTAATCAAACAAGACATGCGCGAGACGCGGTAGACAGGGCGCACTCCAGTATGGACTCCCGACGACCGCATCATCACTTGCTGCGCCGGCAGTAGTCGTATTGCTCGCAACACCAAAATCGGCGAGCTTCACTGCGCCATCTTTGGTCGTCAGGATGTTGGCGCCCTTGATGTCTCGGTGGATCACACCCTGGTCGTGCAGGTACATGAGACCCTCGAGGACTTGAGAAATGTAGACCGCAACAAGGTTCTCTGGGAACTTGCCGAATCGTTTGCAGATGTTATGTAGAGAACCGTTCTCGCAGAACCTAGCGAACATCAGAAAGAGCACGTGCATAAGCGGTGGACCAGACGGCCTGCATACTCCAAGATGATGTAGAGATATTCTGGGGTTTTAACGAAGCCCTTGTACTTGACGATGTTGGGGTGCTGTTGAGAATACGGTGAATCATTGATCAATATCAGAATCGAGAGGTGTCATACGTTGAGATTTTTCAGCAAGTCGATCTCAGACTACAGACTTGAGGATTAGAATGGGGCGCGAAGCAGCTGTCCGGGAAACACACCATGATCTGGCCGAGTTCGCCCTTAGGGATATTACTCAACTGAATTTCCTTCACGGCTACAGTCTCCCCGGTTGCCCAGTTGAGCGCGCCTAGAACGTGTCCAAGGTCAGAGGTGTGGACGTTCACCACGTAAAAAGACGCGACTTAACGATAAACCTGCCCAAACGCGCCTTTACCCAACGAATCTCCGAGTTGCTACGCGTCATTTCTCAGCTGGGAGGTGCCGCAAATGGATCAGCAATCTGACACGCACGTAATCGTTAAGGACTTTCGAACTGGTGGAGGACACGTAGGGTGTCGTGGCTGACGACCTCGACATTAGTCTGTTCTATCCGCCCGTCTGTCTGTTCCGTTTTCAGTTGTCTGCCTGGTGAGAAGTGACGGCTTTGGTACGCCAGAGAGAAACTCCAGAATTGAACGCGTGTAGATTATTTGTTCCCCGGTCGTAACAAGAATTGGTGATATTGATGGTGTTCCGCCGCGTGCGGTATTGGTAAAGGAGAGCTGAGCGGGCAATGGAGAGTGGTCGTCTTGTTTCGTCGGATTCGGATTCAACACGGGGGACCGGGTATCCGATACCCGGAGCGATGCCATCATCACCTGCCTGTGACTCCGAGCGCATTGGTTGCAGCACTTGGACACTATCACACAAATCGACCTCACACTGTTGCTTTGCTACTCGGCCGCAGTAGAGCTGGCCATCATTGTGCCGACTAGGATGACTTGCAATTCTTGCCCAAAGTAGACCGCCTTCTGATCACCAGCACCTTGGTTCTCTCTCATCGTCCCAGTTACGCCAATAAAATTCCAACTAATTCACATACTATTACTTCGCGCGCGAGGCGGTGTTTCCTCTTAGTGCTATATCACCCGGGACACACGGCAAACATAAAGCTATGTGGTTGTTTCCATCCTACTACAGATGTCTTACAAAAGCGCATACAGTACAGTAAGGACGACTTGTGACGTGTTTTAATCATGCCAGTAAAAATGCGCCCGTATACCGCCTGCTGTACGCCCGGCCCCTGATCATTGATGTCGGTGAGCGTAAGTCTGAATCGAGTCATAGTGAAACCAGGTCACAGTATTGTACGGTTGTATTCATACTTTTTTTTGCTGGTTTGGTCCGGCTTTGCCTGCCCATCACTGCACCACCTCTCCGGCGATCTAGGAATCAAATCAAATGCCAGGGCGGGCGATGTCAGGTGTCTTCCCGTACTGTATAACCAGACGCTTAGCCCCAATTCATTACTGTATTGTACCTGCATCTAAGTGGCAACTGCGGAGGATGCAATGCCTCGCCGAGCTACTGCATAGGTAGCCTACGATGACCCTGTTGTTCGAAATGCGTACAGCACTCATCACGTAGATCTTAAAGTACGAGTCATGTGACGTACTGCAACCGCGCCCGGGTGGGTACGGACTGCTGCGCGACTGTGCCTAACTGAGTCAAAGGTCCGATCAACATGTACAGCGCTGCAGCGCACACAAAACAGTATGGTTATTACAATATGTCATCTTTCCAATTCCAAAAACCCCATCGGATCTTTCTGGGCGGCCATCATGGCCCGCGGAGGTGGATAAACGAACACGAACGGGTATTGTATACAGTGTACCATACAGCACGTTGCGCCCGGTACAGGCCGATGTGTCATCAGCACCCTCAAGAGTGGAAACACGGGGGTCGTCGCAGTTCGGGGCAGCAGATGCTGTGTTTTTGTTATATTTCTCACTCAACTGAGTCAGGGTACGTTGGGACTCAGACCTGTGCTGTGCTGTCGGCAAGGCCACGGACCAGGCTATGGGGTTAGGGTCGGGTGTGTGCCAGTGCCAGCAGGACGAGACCGGACCCAAACATGTCGCCACGTTCTCATCCGTCGCTTTGGCGATCCCGAACAGCCTTAGATCCCATCCGACAGGACGTCCCCTCTAACTCCTTCACCCCCTCCCGAATGAGAGCTTCCCGGTGTCCTGGTGACAGGGTCGTACCCACTAGTGCCCTTGTTTGGCATCATAGAAGCCCCTGCGCGGCTCTTCACCACGTGTACTGTAGAGACCCCCGGAATCATCACACCTGAGATTCCGAGATCCCCGCCTTTGTTGCGCTGTCGTTCCGGTGACCACCCAACACCATATTTGGCCCCAGACCTCGTCACGGAACTTGGCGTCTGTCGCCGGCGGAAGCAGGACTATTACGTGGAACTGTAGCAACGGCCAGTTTCGATGTTAATATTAGGTTCAACATGCCCTACTGTAATGCTTATGGTAATAATAACTTTCGTGGTACGTTTCCTACAATATGACTGTACGTGTGTGTGAATACAAATCGCCTCGATCATCCATGCGTGCCATCCAACGTGCATCATCAAATCAAAACAGTGAGAGGCTGAAAAAAATGTGACGGCAACAGACCAAACTTGTAATAAATAATTGTCCCAGTTGCTCTACTTGCCCGTGTTGCATGGCACTTCCGCTTTGGGCACCGTGCCCTCGGTCTCATCTCCGGTGATAGCTACATCCACAGAGCTCGACAATTGTCGATCACTGTGATGCCGTTCCCCAAGTTCCTTGGATTGCCTGATATTTTCAGCCCGCAGGCGCTCATTCTCGGCCGTAAGTTCGTGTATGTACTTTATTGCTGTGCGGCAGAAGATCAACAATCAGCTGTGCCCGCAACGAATTTTAAATGCACGACGTACCGCTCAGGGTCACATAAGCTTTGGCTTGCCTCTCTGGTGGCCGCATATGCTCCGGAAGGGCATCACGGAGCTGCGTCATCGCATCCTTGTTCTGAGCCCTGTAGTGGCGGACATTCATCTTCTTCTTGTATTTCTTCTTCGCCTCGCTTTCACTTGGCTCAGGTGAAACGGCCCTGTCCTCCGAGCCTGGGGACCCACCGAGCATCTCGGATGCCTTGCGTTTCCGTGTGGGTGGTGTTCGCCTCCGGGTCACCCCAACCGCCTTTGCGTCCTGACTGTCCCCGGGTGTAGAGTTGATGAAAGGTGTCATTTGGGAGGACAAACGGGCACCTGAGGGTGATGTGGTGGTGCTGGCACTGGCACCGGCGGAGGCGTGTGATTGAGGCACCGTGATAGACTGTAGGTGACTGTGTGTGTTGGGACTCTCCGTCACAGAGGGGGAAAAAGAGGCTTGAGAATCAGGCGAGGGTTCTCGCGAGGATACGCATGAGGCGAGACTCTTCCGGCCATGCCGGGATACTTGCGGTGCAAAGAGACCGCCCCGATCGAGAGCAGCACTGCTGCTGCGGGGGCGCGGAGTCGTGGATATTGACTCGTATGGAGCAATGAGGACCGTTGGCTCTGAATATGGAGAGTGATTGTGCCGCGATTGCCCGGTGGCAATATGGCAGCCACGACGAGAGCTGTCGAGAGCATCGTATCTACCCGAGCGGGGTCTAGGAGACGGGCAGTAGAAGGGAACTTGGATGTGAGTAACATAGGGTGTCAGAGGATAAATGTCTCGCACCGGTGCGATATGTCATCGAACTCATTATGGGGGTGGTTGCTTCCACTAGAGCTTCCGTCCCAGGATGAGCTCCCCCGGAAATGTGAGCCCAGACGGGAGGGACCTGCTCGAAAGTGACTATGGTGCTTGCTCGAGGGAGTGATATCAAATGAACTGATAGGCGGTAAGGTGATCCGTTCATGCGCATCAGTCATCGTTGCGCGGGAGGGAAGGGGAAGGGGAGGGGGGAGAGAATTGTGAGTAACAGTCGCAGGAGAGGGAGGGGTAAGCCTCACCAGCTTATGATAATATAACGACCGAATCCGCTAGCGCCAGGGCTGCTCCCGACAGCCTGGCCTAGGAGGTCCTTGACCACGTAGGACCGTCACGTTGCTATGCAATTCCAGGCCTTCCTTTTGGGTAAGACCTATGCCAGCGTGCAAAAGTGGGCACCCAGAATGGATGGGGGTGCCCTCCCGAGGATTTATGCTATGAAGTTCAGAAGCATGCGAAGCATAGCACTGTTGCGTACGCTCGTGGCACCGAACGGTTTTGAAAAGGCCGAAGGGTCGAAAAGACCTCGAGATTTCCAAAGACTTACTCCGAAGTAACCGATGAAAACTCTCGATCATGCCTTTAATGTCGACGGGTTGAGAAAGAGCGGCGCAAAATTGGAGAAGGCTGTTGAAATCCGTGCCAACCCTTAGGACGGCTGGTTGCGTGCCAACACCTAACGGGCGTGAACAAAAACAGCATGGTCAGTGCCGTGCCTGCCCATGAGAGGTGTGTGCCATGGCACGCACAGCACGGTGTTGAGGAGACACAAAAAAAGGGCATACAAAAAGAAGAAACGAGTCATTATGACATATTCGAATTGGAAGGTGAAGAGAGGGACGGCGGACAAGAGAAGGACTGACCAGTTGAACGTGTTGAATACGACAACGACAACAACAGCCACGACCTTGGATATTCGGAGGACCCCGGACACAGCCACGTTGTCGTCTTTATAGACTAGCTTTAATTCTCGTCATCCTCCACTAGCGATCCGATCGCCGTGTGTCACTCAAGAGCGATGCCTCCACGCCGTAGCAGCCTGCCGTAAGTGCACCCGTGAAACGAAACTCTACAGTACACACAGCAACGAGAGTCCCTTGCTTCCCACCGCCGGCGGGGCAAGCCTGACACTCGCCTGCCACCCTCACATCCCACGCACATGCGTCATCTCCGCCGGACTTTGCTTTACCTTTACGCTGGGCGCACCAGAAAACGTAAGATGGGTCTGGATCCGTTTTGGTTCCAAGAAGCCAGTGAGGTCGTTGGGTCCACTGGACTCCCACCCCTTGGTCGTCTAGCAGAATCTTCCACTTTGCAACAACCGTGATTCAATAGAGCGGGAAACAAACCAAAAAATTTCATTTTAATAATGACAACTTGCGGTCGTCACAGCGGTCTCAACAATTCTCCGCAAAGCAAAGAATCATACTCTATTCAGCGGCCGCTGACATGTGGTTCAAATTCCCCCTTTCCTCCCCGTATCCAAGGCCCCACCTTCGGAGCGACTTAAACGCGTCCTATGGACGGCAGATTTCGCAGGCGACGACGTCTTCATATCCGTGTGGACGCGGTTCGAGATTCGCCCCCCTCTCTCCCTCATTAGCGCACATTCACGTCCATTTTGGATCAAAGACCTGTGGGATCGTAGATATTAAGTTCTCCCAGTCCCACACCCCATCCCACGCCACCCCCCTTCTTTCGTCACGACCAAAAAAGCAGCGGAGGTGATGATAAATATGAGCTCTCCAATTCCCAACTCCATCGCTGAAGGACTCAAGAAACTTGAGCTTATCGACGCCATTTTTCCTGTACGCGCGCTGATGCTGGACAATAGGCTTCCGGGGTGGAACGTGCTATTGCATGCAGGCACGGGGCGTGGATCATTCCGGCAGCCTTGTCATTAGGATTGGGTATAATTTGCCGCTTGCTTGGGGGTCTAGCTGCTCGGCAGGCCTTGCAACACTCGCCGGATCAAAGACGTCATGTGCATAGTGACATGTTTTTCACTAGAGGCGGTGCTATCATGCGCGCTGTTCACACAATGCGGCTACGTCTTCACACGGGGGGGGACCATGTTGGATAACAAGGACACTAAATCCTGATGTGTATGTCAACTAGCGTACTCCACAGGAACACCGATGACTACGCATGTCAGACGGGCGGGTTCGACCCGTAGTTCATCGTGTATCGACTAGGATACTGGGGTGAGTCATCGGAGCATGTTATCCTAGTCAGATATTTTCGCGTGGCAAAACGACCAGAGCAACTGTTGTAGATGCCGAGCTTTCCCCGGGGACGACCCTTGCTTCTTGATGACGATCTATAAAGGATATGCAACCGAACCACCGTAATCCGGGTGAGCGGGATCGCCAAGGAGGGCCTGGCCTCTGGAAGATTCTTTCCAAAGCACAGCACACGCAGACTTAGGCGCATGCGGACGTTGATGAAGTGAAACATACTATTTATGAAATGCAACAAGCAAGCAGAAATGTCGATACGTGTCGCCCAGTTGTGCAGGTGACAGGGGGAGGTGTGCAGATTCACTTATCACCGAAGATACAGCACCGTGCCCGGAAATTCAGAACGTCCACAACTACGTCACAATAGAAACCCAGTGATCGCCTCCGGCTGCGAAACTGTGACAACACATCGACGCGACACCATTGACCGAAGAGAGAAAAAAAAACGGCGGTTCTAATTTTTTTGTTGTTGTTTGCAACAATCAAAAAAGCCGTGAGATGATTTCATGACTCGACGAGATCGATCATCACGAACAGAGTTCTCGCTGGTCACCGTCTGGGGTAGGGGTAGTAGGAGAAGCGGGTGCAGTTTGTGCCGACCGCTCGGCCCGATGACGAGAGCATGTGGTGATCCCGAGCCACATAACTTTCACCGATCCCTAATGCAGCGGCGGCGCGTGTCGACGAAAACTTCCACTTCGTATATGTCCATATTTCGATGGGAACCCCGAAGGCCGCAGCGCTTGCAAATCCAATTTGACTACCGCTCAGTAAGCAGCACTACTAGACCTGAATAAGATCCTCGTTCCGTGAATGAGGTATGCTCCATTGGTACTTGATACAGTACGGGTGTCGATCAGCCGCGCAGCTTGATCGCTGTGCGTGCCAGTGGCCTGGTATACTAATGGAATAATTGGGCTGCCTAATGGGAAGTAAAATGAAGTTTGGCACAATGTGGCGTAACGAGAACCGGCGGCATGCTACGACCGTTCATAATGCCATGCCATGTCAAACCATGATTAGTAGCTCTGACAACAGCTGGATCGTGTGGATCGTGTGTTCAGGGCACGTGAGGGGCTAAGTGTGTTATGTAATACTATCGGGTCAGCCGCAGTTTGACAGCCGGTGATGATGCAGGCTCGGCTACGCAGTCCCATCTATTTGATATTCAGCACGAGAACCCCGAAAATGTAACACGTGCTGATAACCCAAAATCGCTTGTGCGTCAACGTGTCAACAGCCATGCGCCGGTTTGCGATTCATTATTAGGGTGACCGGTGGTACATTTCCGACCACTCTTTCTCCTCGTTCCTACATTACACTAACTTCTCGGTTGCTATATCGTCGCGGGTAAGGTGGAGATCTCACCCTACCCCACTTGTCATTGTCATCGCCCTGCTTGCTGCGCACTCCGCATCGTGAGGCAATGCGTTGATAGGGGAGAGACAAAAAAAACAACATACATCATGGGCATCCCGGAGTTGTGATATTAAATTGACAATCATCGTACTAGATCAGGTAATGCCTGGCTCAGTTGAGGGAAATCTCAGTTGTCAATGTCAACCACTCGTTCAATTGGGGATCTCTCTAGGCTGTACAGGGGGACTTCGGGTGTATGAGACTACGCAGAGGATAGGGGTTGCACAGCAAGCGTGCTGCATCAGGTCACTGGTGTGAAACGCCAAGTCCTACCGTATTGCGTTCCAGACAAAGGATGGGCTAGACAAATGCTACGTGCCAAGGGTCAAAGCCTATGACAGGTCAACGCCAAGTTTGGGTCTATAGTTAAGTCCCGACCGGGCCTCTATGTCGAATGGAGCCGCACTATCGGCACCCTAGCTCAGTAAATAGCCTCGCCCTCCCAGGCTTGTTGGAGCGAAAACCACAGTAACGGTACGTTGTCACTGGTCCGACGCCTCACTGGAAATGGTGGCGTTGATGTTCCGAACGCTAATATAGTGGGATCGAAACAGGGTGCGAAAACCGCACCTCGTTTGGTTTGCAATGGGCCCCCAAATACTTGGCGCTTCGAAATGACTGGGATCCTTGGAGAAGCAACGTTTTGCAAGTTGAGGCGTCTTTAGTCATGAAAGGGGTACACCCTCACTCACATACCATAGGTAGTTCTAACAGACGGAAGAGTTGGGCCCGATAGCGGGAGAAGAGTGGGTCAAACATCGCCTTGATCATACACGCTGTTTGTGGACATGAGAACGTCGCAAACGGCCTGGTCATTAAGAGCTGAAGGGTGTCGTAAGTATGAGTACTCTTTGGGTCGCGACCGGGGTGCACACGGAGACCGACGACAGCATAAGTCCTGCTGGATCCATCGTGTTTACCTCGCCAGGCTTCAATTTTTGATGCCGAAACAAAGGTAAAGTGACCTCGCAGTCGCAGACTTCCGGTCCGTCAATTTGTCCCTAGAGAAAGTGTCCAAGGGTAGGTGTCCATTTGTTTGGATCGAACAGAGCGGGCATGATTGCCGGTGCCGAAGCATGATGTGCCATTAACAAGAGAAGTGACGTTGTCACATGGACTTGCGAATGTCAGTCAGACGGCCTCCGAGCCAGCGTGAGGCATGAGGCTCGGGGTTCATGATAGGATCATTCAAGGACCAACAACAGATAGGGTTCTTGATCTTCGTTATATAACAACCGGCGGCGTTTAGCATACTACTGCAACGAGGGCGCCGCGAGAGTAGACAAAATTTTCCAAAACGACAGTTGGGATCTTACGAAGATATGAAGTCGGGGGACGGGCCGGTCAATGCCCACTCCTGCTGCGTGGCCGCTTGGGCAAAGGGTGAGGCAGAGCTGAGATACTAGGTAGAAATCACAGACAGGTAGCAGTTGTGTCGGCCCGTTACATTCCAACGGTACTGCATCTGAGTTAATGGGAAAGCGGTCGGGTAGATCCTTTGCTGCCACTTGGGGAACGTGTGCCTCTGAATCACTGGAATAATGTCAAGTGGGAACAAGAAACTGCGCCAACATTTTCAGTCACCCGCATCCAAGCTGGCAGATGCAGCAGAGTGGCACTTGTCGATATATATCTATCACATCATTGAAAGTGCGATGATTGGTTGATTAATAACTCGAGATGAGGGCTATACAGAGAGTACTGGGAGAGGGTTGCATGTGAGGATGAAGTCGACACTGGCATGCGGCACGCTTGCCGCACCCCTTAGTCTGATCACGTGACTATGCTGATCATAAACTTCGACCCGATCGGTGAATGACTGCTTTCTTGTACCCTTTCCGATGGAAGATGAACAACATATGGTTTCCTCTCCCCGTCGCACTCTTCATACGCAGGGCGGTGAACGTTCTCTCTACTCTGTCTATTACCCACCACTACCTTTTTCCCTTGCCACCGCAATCGACCGGCGCGGACACCGGCAAGAATGCTAAAGACCACTCTTTTCTTTCATCCCCATGGCCTGGCAGAATCCCCCAGTCCCCGAATAGACCTCGACAACAGGAAGCCGAAAGACATGTTTTACCATGCGTGACAATCGCGGAGAACAACTTGATAGACATCCTCCAAGGTACAAGAATTCTGCCCAAACTGCCTCTAGATCTGGGACTGTCTTTAACTTTCCTTTCTTTATGTGGGTAGCATCGGGTAACGACTTTGCGGAACAGCTGAACGGCTCGACAAAGACGGACGATGAGAGAATTCCCCCTTATTCGGATCCCAATTCGGAGCCACCAGACCCGATGGATCGTGCCAGGGAAGAGCGCAAGAATGTGGACGAGATCCATCGCTTAATACAGAACACAGTGCTATACAACCCTCTTCGCGTTCCACGCTATCCTATCGTACTGTGCCACGGTGCGCCCCTTGCAGACTACGACCTACGAATCAACGCAAACCTAATCTTATCATAGGCCTATATGGATTTGATGTCCGAGGGCCAACCTCATTTCCGAGTTTGCGGATGCACTACTGGTCGAGCATCCTGGGCATCCTGCGCAAGACCGTCGGAGCAGAGGTCATCGTGACAGCTGTACCAGGGACAGGCTCCATCGCGTCACGCGCGGAGCAACTTGACCGGTTCCTACAGATCAAAGCCCTTGGGCGCGGGATCAACTTTATGGCACACTCCATGGGCGGGCTCGACTGTCGTCATCTCATCACGCACCTTAAGCCCGCGGAGTACACGCCCTTGTCACTTACAACGATTGCGACACCGCATCGTGGAAGTCCGTTTATGGATTGGTGCCAGGCACGTCGTGGCATAACGTTACTTGGGGATTACTTATCGCTTACTGTAACAAAACTTCTCTTTGTGGTGATCAGGAGTACCTTGGTTTGGGTCGGCGACGGCTGGAAGAGGAAGAGAAGCCAGTGCCAACATCAACTAGTGCTGTCACCGCCGAGTCTGTGGTCGCGGCTGCCAAAGCAGTGGCACCGCATTTTGCAAGTGCGGGATCGCCGTCCACGTTTCCACGTTCTCCGTCGTCTTTCACGACATTTTTACTCGGCATGTTCGACTCGCCAGCCTACGCCAACTTAACTACGAGGTACTTGACCAATATCTTCAATCCACGCACGCCAGACGACCCGCGAGTACGTTACTTCAGCTTGGCAGGGCGCACCGGGTCTCTGAACATCTGGCACCCGCTCTGGCTTCCCAAGGCCATCCTCGATGGTGCCGATGGAAGGGAGGGCAACGACGGCCTAGTCAGTGTGTCGAGCGCTCGTTGGGGCGAGTTCCTTGGCACCCTCGAGGGCGCTGATCACTGGGCAGTGCGGGGCGCTAGCGGGATCGAACTTCTTGACGTCGACTTGGCCTCTGTCGTTGGTAGTAGGGATGCATGGGGGCTCGCGGACTGGGGCCGTTTCATGCGGGCGCTTGGACGCGTCGAGGCGCGTGGCGGTGCTGGAGTGCAGCAGGCACAAGGGACAAGTGCAAGTGTGGCGCGGGAAGACTCGGACAAGGCTTTGTCGTCACTGTCGTCGTCACCATCATCATCGGACGAAGGGCTGAGGAGGTCAACTGAACGGCTCTCAGCGGTGTTTGATTGGCTTATTGAGCAGGTTCCTGTCGCATCCTGGAACGGGCTACCCTTTGCTGGAGATGGGGATAGCAGCGCTGGCGGCTGTGGCGCAGGAGGTGGCGCAGGCTCGAATCAAAGGGAGGTTGCCACGAGTTGGAAAAAAAAGGAGGGGTACGGGGATGTGGATGGGAAGAGAGGGGACCTAGAGTCGAAGGAGGACCTAGAACGGCTGTATGTTGGACTGGCACGGAAGTTGTACGACGAGGGATTGTAGAAACGACTACCGTGTTGGTTCGGGGACGGGTTGCACCGTCCATTGAGAGAAAAAGGGGACGGGCTCGCCCCCATGAGGACGACCTCGACTGATGTTCCAGAACGAGGCTTATTTCGTTGCCTCGGCCCTCCGATTCGCTCCACACCGCCATCAGGAAAGCGATATATACTCGAACATTCCCCCCAATCTTCCACAGAACCCTCTTTTCTCATTTCCTCGCTTTTTATTCTTTTTATTCTTCATCATGCCCATGGGAGACAGCAGAGATCGCGGCCCTTCGCCATTGCGTCCCCCGACCACGCCCTTCCGCATCGAATCCCTCATCTCCCCGATAGACAACGAACACCATCCCGTCATACACGCCGGCCGCGTCGCTGTCATCACCGGTGCTGCCAGTGGGATCGGTCGTGCTGCCGCACGTGAATTGGCCAGGTGAACATCGTCTTCCCTTCCCTTCCATCTCACCGCTACATCCTTCTCTTCTTATGCGTCTTTCCTTCCCGGATCCCACTTTTGTTTTCTGATGTTCCGGGGCGGGGGCGGTGCACGCACGTCATGTGGTGCCCGCCAAGAGGTCACATGTGGCGTCGTCTCTTTGGCGCCTCTCCTTCTCCACCATCAGCACCGTTCGGAGCCGAGATGAAACAGTGATAAGCTGACTCGCTATCGGTGTGGTTTGTCAGGCTCGATCTCAAAGTAGCGATCGCTGATATCAATGCCGGGGCGCTCGAGACGCTCGCCAAAGAGTTGGTCGCCGCGCATGGCGAGACGAACGTGCTCGCTGTGCCGACGGACGTGAGCAAGCTGGAGGATGTCGTGCGCCTGCGTGAACGTGTTTACGAGGCGTGGGGCGAGGTGAGCGTCGTGCGGCGCGGGCTCCCATCACCATCCCCTTCTCCCCAAGTGAAGGGAAAGGATTACTCCCCCCTTCCCCCTCTCTGCCCCGCCGTGGCGCTTTCCCCTGCCCACACCCTTAATCTGGTTTTTAGGTTGCCGTACTGCTCAATAATGCTGCGGTTACGAATAAGGGCGACTCGTTTGAAGGTATGGATAACTGGAAGGCCGTGATGGATGTCAATTTATTCGGGTGCGTCACTGCTTTGCGTGGTCGCTGTATTGCTGATGCTTTATCATTCAGCATGTTGAATGTGCAACATACTTTCGTCCCGGTATGGTCATCATGCATCATTGAATGTCGCGGGTGGTGCTGAGATTACTGAACTCGTCTATGCTGCTAGCTGATGATTCATCAAGAGAACCAGTCAGTCATCATCAACACGGGATCCAAGCAGGGCATCACGAATCCGCCGTAGGTATCGTAGTAAGACTTGGTCACCAACCATTTCACTAAATGACGGTTTACAGGGGTAACGCTGCGTACAACGCATCCAAGGCAGCCGTGAAGAGCTTCACAGAGAGTTTGTCGCATGAGCTTCGTTCGCGTCCTCAGGCGGCCAACGTGACGGCCCATCTGTTCATGTGCGCTTGTCTTGTGCTGTATGTGGTGAAACGTTTGTTGAACTTGATATAGTCCTGGATGGACGTGGACGTGTATGACCGCTGGAGAAGGGGATCAAGACAGCTTGGAGGAAAAGCCGGCGGGTGCGTGGACGGCGCTGGAGACGGTGCAGTTCATGCTTGAACGCGTGCGCACTGGAGACTTCTACATAGTGGTGCCGGATAACGAGACGCGGAAAGAGGTGGACCAGCTGAGGATTCTGTGGGGTGCGGGAGATGTAGTGGAAGGGCGGCCAGCGCTGAGTCGGTGGCATCAGGCGTACAAGTCTGTGTT
>WNFO01002070.1_pt1 | contig 16357 bp, 8 predicted proteins | sample 5400251 | NCBI WGS metagenome assembly WNFO01 (sample SAMN13153354, study PRJNA577476) | soil metagenome | isolation source: 100 cm saprolite under Madrone tree | place: USA:California | collected 2016-06-14 | reverse complement strand
GGTTTTGTCGGACAAGAACGCGCGTTACGCGCTCTGAAAATGGGCGTGGAGCTGACCGCGCCTGGCTACAACGTGTTCGTTTGCGGGCTAGCGGGTACCAGCCGCGGCGGCACGATCGCGCGCATGATCGGTGAATTGCGTCCGGGCACCAAGGAATCCTCCGACCGCTGCTACGTCAACAATTTCAAGATTGCTGACCGGCCGCGATTGCTGACGCTGCCGCGCGGGCAGGCCAATTCCTTCAAGAAAGACATGCAAGCCGGTATTGATTTCCTGCGCCGGCGCATTCCGCAAGTGTTTGAAGGTGAGCCATTTCAGAGGCTAAAGGGAAGGATCGTTGAGCGTTTCACGGCTCGTGAAAAAGATTTGATGGACGACTTCACGCGGAAAATCGCGAGGGAACAGTTTGCGCTTGGACACATGCAAGTTGGAGCGGTCGCGCTTCCGGAAATTTTCCCGGTACTGGAAGGCCAGATGGTGCCGATCGAGGACATCTCAAAGATGGTTCATGAAGGCAAACTCGATGGCCCGGTCGCCGAGGAAATCGAAAGAAAGTACGAACAATTCCGGCAGGAATTCACGGTTGTTTACCGGAAGACGCTTACGCTTTCGCGCGAACTTGCAAGCGAGCTGAGTTACCTTGAACAGGAAGCCGCTTCCGTTCTGGTGGATGGCGTGATTGAGGAGCTGAAGGAAAAATATCCCGGCACCAGCGTTTCGGAATATCTCGAAGAAGTAAGGCATCACCTGCTGGACAATCTCGATCCCTTCAAAGAGCGCGAAGGTGACTCAGAGGACCAGCCCGAGGGACTCGAAGGACTGCCGAAGCCCCAGGGGCCGGAACGCGATCCGTTTCGCGTTTACGGCGTAAACGTCATTTTGGCTCACGATGGCGACAGCGAATCGCCGGTCATTTTTGAAACGACGCCGACATATGCGAATCTTTTCGGCACGATTCAGCGCGCCTATGACGCACGCGGAGGATGGACCAGCGATTTTATGGATCTGCGCGGCGGCTCGTTGCTCCGAGCTGACGGCGGATATCTCATCATGTATTCGCTCGAAACGATTTCTGAGCCGGGCGTGTGGCGCGCATTGAAACGCACACTGAATCACAACCGGCTCGAGATTCAGCCGCTCGAAATGTTTTATCCGTTTGGCGGCAGCGCGCTCAAGCCGGAACCGATTCAAATCAATGTGAAAGTGATCTTAATCGGCGATCGCGAAATGTACGAACTGATGTATGACTTTGAAGAAGACTTCCGGAAAATTTTCAAGGTGCGTGTTGAATTTGACGAAGAAATGGCGATGAACGACTCGGTCATCGCGGAATATGCGGGCAGGCTTCGCGCGCTTTCTGAAAAGGAAAACTTGTGGCCGTTCGACCGTGGCGCGTTCGCCGCGATTCTTGAATACGGCGTGCGCAGGGCCGGGCGCAGGAACAAAGTCACCGCCCGTTTCGTGGACATCGCGGATCTGGCGCGCGAAGCGAATTACGAGGCGAAGGCGGCGAATGAGACTGTGGTTCGCGCCGCGCACGTGCGTAAGGCTCTCAGCTCGAAAATGGAGCGTCATAATCTGATCGAGACGCGCATTCGCGAAATGATCGAAGAAGGGACACTTTTGGTGGATGTTTCGGGGCAGCGGGTCGGCCAGGTGAACGGTCTCAGCGTCCTCGAAATCGGCGGCTACGCTTTCGGAAAGCCCGTGCGTATCACCGCAACCGCCGCGCTCGGCAAAGCAGGCCTGATCAACATTGAACGCGAATCCAATTTAAGTGGCCGCTTTCATGACAAGGGCGTTCACATCATTGCGGGTTTTCTCCGCAGTCATTTTGCGCAGACTAAGCCGCTGTCGCTCGCGGCCAGCATTTGTTTCGAACAATCCTATTCCGGTGTGGACGGCGACAGCGCAAGTTCGACGGAAGTCTATGCGCTGGTCTCAGCGCTGGCAGGATTGCCGTTGCGGCAGGATGTGGCCGTCACGGGCTCCATGAACCAGCAGGGCGATATTCAAGCCATCGGCGGCGTGAACGAAAAAATCGAAGGATTTTACGATGTCTGCCGGATCAAGGGACTTACGGGAACGCAAGGAGTCGCGATACCGGCGGCAAATGTCGAAGACTTGATGCTTCGAGAAGATCTTCTTGAAGCTGTCGCCGCCAGAAAATTCCATGTGTGGCCGATCGCTAGAATCGAGCAGGGAATCGAGTTGTTGACGGGAGTTCCCGCGGGAAATCGCAACGGTGACGGAACATTTGCGGCAGGAACCGCATTCGCGCTCCTCGACGCCCGCCTGGCGGAAATGGCCGAAGCTCTGAAGGAATATCACTGAGCCGCACTGGCTGCAGCAAGATAGGCTGGACGATGATCGATGCGCACTCCCGAGCGCTTCACCTCAACTCGCAATGTGTGAACTTTTCCGTCGAAAACTGCCGGTGCAAATGCCAGGCTATATTCGTGGCGCAGCAATTCTGCAATTTCCGCGTACGCTTTGCTGAATTCCTTCGTGTTTCGCGCGAAATAAACTCTGCCGCCGGTCGCCGATGCAATGTGCCGCAACGATGCATCCGCTTCAACGAATCCTTTTTTAAGCTCTGTCTGGTCCATTTTTTCCTTTGCCGAGAGCTTTCTCTTCTTTGCCGGCTTTCTGATGTCACCAGAAAGAGAGACGCCAACAATCCTTACGTCTGAAGTTTGTAGCTTTGGCAGCAGCCAGTCCCAATCGACGTCAGGCGAAGTGTCCAGTCCGGTCGATAGCAGCACGATCGTCTTCTTTCCGGCCACTGGCGCGAGTCCATCGATTGCTGAAGAAATGCTTGAGAACAGATCGAGATCGCCGAATCCGGTGTGAAAATCAATCGATCGCAGCGCTAACCTCGCAGCAGTTTTATCTGTGGTAAAGTCCAGAATCATCTGAAGGGCCCGCGAGTATGTGGCGATCGCCACTTGATCGTCGGTCGCAACGCTGGCCAACAGCGCGTCGGCTGCAAGAATATGGTTCTTCGCAAACAGAAACAGGGACGGACCCGATTCGATCAGCAGTAAAAATCGAGCGGGCTCTTCGATGGGCAAAAAATCTGCAATGGGTCGCTCAACATCGTTGTCGTAAAATGCGGAAGTCTTCGCGGCGCAGTCCGGCGACGAACCGGCCCCGTGAATCGGTCGCGGTCACGCCTACGTTGACGCGGTTTACGGTCGCCTTCAGCGGAGGTCCCTGCTGCGCAGCAGGTTCTTGCGCGGACAGGGACTGTGCGAGAGCCAGGAGCGACCATCCAAGAATCAGGGAGAGTCGCGTGAGCCGCCCGCCGTACATTGCACACGCGTATTTATTCGATCCAACCATCGAAATGCACGCCCTGCGCGTCTTTAGAGGAAGCACCGGCGGCGAGGTGCAAATGGCGCGGGAAAACTTGCGGATCCAAGTCCTTGAGCGCATTCGTCAAGGCGCCCGGATGCGCGGTTTGATCGGCCCGGGCAGTCGTCGAGTTTGTTTTGCGTTCTGAATTCCAGCGAGCCTTGGCGCCGCTCCAATCGATTTTCTGAAAATCCAGGAAACTCAATCCATTGATGGTCGCGGGGAATTTTGCCCGCGCAGCTTGCCACATTGGCGGCGCTGGCACGACTGCGCCGCTATTTCGTTCCGCTAATATCTCGCGGACCGAATCGTTTCGACTCGCCGCGACGATCAGATCGCTGGTCACACCAAGATGGTAGTACTTCCACGATGCTGTTCCCGCGCTGCTCTCGATTCCGCCTTGTGAAATTTTAAAAAAAGTAGTGTCGCCAACTGTGCGTTCGCCGGACACGCGGTCCGCAAAACCGGCACGCAGCAGCTTCAACATTTCTGGTTTTCTTCGAATTCCCACAACGTAGACCTGCTTGTCCGGGTCGAGCGTGGCGCTTGTGTGCAGAGTCGCAAACTCACCGCTGAAGAGGCCGAGAGCTGCCGGCAACGGCATGCCAAGCCGCGTGGCGGCTGCCGTCTCAATAAAGTCCATGGGACTTTTCTGGCCAGTGCCCGCCGTCGATTGCAACGCATGTTTAATCACTGCGTAAATTCCCAGCAGATTGACCCGCGACTGGTGATACGAAACCGTATTAACGTTGACGAAACGCCAGGACTCCGGCGTCGCAGTGCCTTCATCCCAGATGTCAAAAAGCGTTCCCGGATCTGTCTCGCCTAAAATCCCGCCCTCCATCCGCGTTCGCGCGCCTTCAAGGGAAAGACGGCCGGCCACTGCATGAACAGCTTCGATCTTCAGGTTGTGCAATAGGGGGCGCAGCTGAAATCCGCCGGTGCTGGTATCACCCGTGATTTCTCGGATGCTCGGAAAATGGAAGAAAAATTCAACCACGCCGCCTTTCAAAAGGTCGCCAGCTTCGCGATATGCGGCGGTCTGCGCAAGTCCGGCCGGCTCCGGCCCCGCATGCCTGGTCCACGCTGCGATCTGCTCAAACACTGCCGGCTCGTACGCGGTCAACGCGTACTTTCCGTCTTCGGTCCAGTACGATGTGCCGGTTTTGCGTTCCATCTTCATCGCGGAGATTCCCGCAATCGTCGTGGACGAAATCTTGGGAGCATCCTTCTCACTCATTCGCGTGCGTAGCAGCAGTTTCGCCAGGGTCGCCTCTTTTCCCGTGCGGTCGTAAACGAAAAAAGCGCCGTTCCACGCATTCCTGGGTAACGTAGAAGCCACATTTCCGCTCTTGCTGGCATTCGGATTGTCGATATAACCGAACACAAATTCGTTGTCGAGGAGCGACGCATATTCCATCAACTCCTCTTGCGTCAATGGAGTTTGCGTTTTTTGCGAACTCGCGGACTCCTGCATGATTTCTTCAATCATCGCTGCTCGCACCGGCGCAAAACCTGTATCGTCCCACAGCGCCAGCAGGGAATTGGCGTTCCGCGCGTCAACCGGCGGCGTGCCATGCCACGCGAGGTAAAATGCGGTGGACTTCGGCAATCGTCCAGGATCAAGGTTCGATTGGCCGACGGCCTTTACAGGAACGAACGCAAAAGCCATAACCGCCAACAAGCGAATCAACGCAGCCCGGTTCATGATCCCGCTCCTGACTTCCGTCCTGACCTCGCGTGAATTTCCTGCGTAATTCCATCGTAGGTCAGCCATGAAAACGGCAGAAGCCCTGTTCCGCGTCCAGTTTCCAGAACACACAGAACAGGGCCTCTTTATTTCCAATCGATTGAGCTAGAAAAACTACGGTTTCGTTGCAGGAGCCGCTGGTGTAGTGGCAGGCGTCGACGATCCGCCAGTTCCTGGATCCTTCGGCGTTGAGAGGTATCCCGTTATTTGGTTCTTGCCCACATCGAATACCACTACTTCGTAGGGCGCTGACCCGCGGCCACCTTTCACATAAAACTGCACCGGTTCGCCGGCGGTCTTGTCCCGTTTTTCAATCGTGCGATCATCCACGAAGACAGTCATCGTGTACTTGGACTTCTTCGCGTCCACCCTGTTCAATGAGAGCTGCACCGGACCGACGCGCTGCGGCGTCTTCGTCTTCGGCACGGTGAATTCGTAGTAGTTGCGATCGCCGCGCCGCTTCAGGTCCTCCAAGTCATCGTGATTACGCGCAATTAGACCGCTCATCACGCCCATGTCGCCCTGCGCGCGGTCCAACTTGCCTTTCGTAGCTTCCAGATCGTTCCGCGTGCTTTCGATATCTTTTTTCGCTCCACCCAGATCCGTCGCGACAGCGCCAATCTTTTCTTCGCTGTTCTTTTGTACTTCTGTCAGCTGCGTATTCAGCTTCTGCGCCGCGACCACCTGTTCCTTGCGAATCGATTCCGCGCGGCTCCTGGCCTGCGCAAGTTCCGACTGCGTCATGTGGACTTTTTCCTCGGTTACTTCGACGTGACCTTTCAAGTCGGCCAAGCTCGAATTTGCCTGTGCAAGTTGCAGCGAAAGCATCTTGCTCTGATCCTCGGCTTTCGAAAGCTGCTGAGACAACCGCGATTGCGACGTGTACCCAAAAAATCCCATCGCCACCAGGGCGACGAACAGCACACCGAAGAGCACCGCAATCCAGCGCGGCGTCCCGGTATTTTCATAATGATACGAGTCTTGCGGACCCGGCACGTTCGGAGAAATGCTCATCTTCCCTCCCCAGGGTTTCAGGGTTTGTACTTACAAACCCCGAGTTCAATTCATTTCAGGGTTTGTACCCGCAACCCTGCGATCAAAAGAAAATGGTTCACCGCCCGGAATCTGCAAGCCACGGGCCGGAACGCATTCGGTCATCCACTAAATGATATGCCAAAGATTATGTCTCTTGCGGTCTGTACTGTCCAGATGCGGCTTCGACGGCGTCTCCGAGAGCGAACCCGACAACACGCGCCAGGCCGCGTTTGTCCCCTACTTTTTCACTTTCCCCTTAGGCCTCGGCCAACGCGCCTCGACCGTGGTATTCAAGCCGCCTCGCGGCGTGAACTCCCCTCGAATCGTGCACCATTCCGGCTGAATCGCCGCAACGATGTCTTCCAGAATCTTGTTCACCGCGTTCTCGTAAAAGATCCCCAGGCTCCGGTACGCCAGCAGGTACATCTTCAATGCTTTCAACTCGATGCACAGCTTTCGCGGCATATATTCGATGGTCAGCGTCCCGTAGTCCGGCAGTCCCGTCTTCGGGCATACCGAAGTATATTCCGGATACCGTGTCGTAATCACATATGCCGGGAACTGGTTCGGCCAGGTTTCGAGCTTTGGCAGCTTCGTCTTGATTCCTGCCCGGGCATGTTCGTCCGTGTAGTCGGCCATGATTTCTCCTGCGTTTTTATCTTAGCGCAGACATCATTCGTTTTTTTTGCATCCTTAACACACTTCCTGCTTGCCTGAAATTGCGAATTCTCATAGCATAGCGCAAGCCCGAAAGTCAGCAGGTGGTTTCTCACTCTGATGATTTGCCCAGCATGCAGTTCCGCGGAGTGCCGTCGCTCGCGCCGACGGACTCTGTTTGACTATCTCGCGAGCGTCCTGGGTTATATTCCATGGCGTTGTTCGCGTTGTTCGAAGCGCTTTCGTTCGCGCGCCACACCTTTCGCCAACTTGCTCTCCGCGCACTGTTCCATCTGCGGCAACATTGAAGTCAAGCGCATCTCCCCTGAACTCGCCGAAGGTTTTGGCGCTCCCCTCTGGCGTTCTCTCAGCGTCCCTGCCTTCCGCTGCATTCCCTGCCGCCACAAGTTTTTTTCCCTCCTGCCCCTCAGCAAACAGGTTCACGACACCGAGTACAAAATCGCCAGCTAACAAGGTGTTTCGTCCACGTGCCCCGCGCGACAAACCCGACGCCCTCGCGACATACAATCTCCTGCTTGAGCTGATCGGAGCTCTGGGTAGACGCCGTCACGCCCAACAACACGCGGTCGAGTCTCTCTGGCGATATCGTCTAAGGGTTAGGACATTGCCCTCTCAAGGCGCCTATAGCTATTCAAAATACAGGACTTACGCTGAAAACACTGAACTTAATGTTAGTTTCGGTGAGGTCTCGTTAGGCTAAATAAGGGCTCGTCAATGCAGTTTGCAATGCAATCGGCAATCCAGGCCCACCAGGCCCATGTCCCCCGGCCAGGAAAGTAATCCCAACGCACGTCGGAGTGAGGTTGAAGATGCGGTGATTGTGACCATGAGAAAGAACTTTATCGAACTGCCGCCGAGTTTTCGGACACTGTGAGCACGACTACAGGAACCGGCGTCAACAACGGTTTTAAGCCCAAGTTCCCGCCGCAGAACACAAGAGAAAAAAGAGAAGAAGAAGTAACTCGTCGTTTGCCTAGTCCAATAGTTCGTTATATTTCTTGCGGAGGACCGAGAAGAGGTTTCCGTTCAGTCACGAAAACGGTCCATGCACAATTGCCATGCCGACCCATGCGCTACCTTCCCGCCGACTGAAACATGACACGCATCATGACGGAGTACAGCGCGTAGGTCCCGTTCGGATGTTATTCGTTGTCTATCCAATTCAATCGAAACCGGATGGTCGTAATCATCGAACGAAGTGATTCCGTCAGCGTCCTGGTCGGACAAGTCGGCCCAACTGACCGAGACATATGGCAGTTTTGCATCAAAACTCTCACGGTTGATTTGCTGATAACGCTCGTACAGGTTCACGTTGTGGACGGATTCACGAGAGTAAGCGTAGCGACTGCCGAGAAGAATTATCACCACGGCAACTGCGGAGACCGTGATTTGGAAGAAGCGGCGCACCTCAAAAGGGTAATCGGGGTGTCTTTCGGGCGGAATAGTACGGATGTTCTGTTCGAATGGCCAGCAAAGAACTTCGTCTTAATGGGCAGGGATTGCCTCGCCAAAGGGCAATCACTTCCGGCACCAACACTTTTATTTCAAATTCGCGAAGCAGTCTGCCAAGCTTTAGGCGACGGCGAATTTTTCCACGCTCATAGACACCGCACACCAGTTGATGCGCGGTTAGTTTTTTCCAGCAATTGAACCGCTCGAAGGATGGCCACTACAACTGTTCTCCGAGCTTGTCGGGGCTCTAAGGGTTTACCTTATCGCTTCACGCGGACTTCTGGACAGACACTCGTGTTACTCTCACTTCGAACCAATCAACAGGGCAGGGCGCAGAAGAAGAGAAGGCTTTTGTGCCCTGCACGTCCAAAACGACCACTACCGAGTCGGGCACGTTCAACGGTCCTTATGTCGTGCCTCCAAAGCGAAACAAGAGTTAGTATCACAACTCGCTCCAATCAGTTTGGAAAGCGGCGGCTTATGAATTAGCCTCGGCGGAAAACATTTTTGTTAGCGGATATTCGCTGCCGGCATCCGACCACTTTTTCAGATACCTCTACGCACTCGGAACCGTTGGTGATCTCCGTCTCAAGAGAGTTTGGGTTTTCGACCCAGACCGCGAGGTCGGATGGCGATTCAATTCACTCTTGGGCCAAGCCTATATCTGCGGGTCCTCGCCTACTTTCAATCAAAGATGCCGCAGTTTATCTCGGAGCAAGGGTGTGGGCGATCCGACAAATGCTGCGCAAACGAGAGCTTCCATACGTGCCTGTTGGGCGCGGATTCAAAATCGACAAAGTGGATTTGGATCGCTGGATCGAGCGGCAGAAGATCGGAACGGGAGTGGCGGCGTGAGTTGTCTGGAATTATGGTAGCGCTAACGGGATTCGAACCCGTGTTTCCGCCGTGAGAGGGCGGCGTGCTGAACCGCTGCACCATAGCGCCACGATTCATTAATCTTAGCTTGCTTCGGACGATTCAGCAATTGGCGCAACAAAACGATGGACGGTTTGCGCGCTTTTCAGGAGTTTTCACGTTTTACGTGCTATTCCATTCGCAGCGCCCGCATCGGATCGATCGAGGCGGCACGCCACGCAGGAAACGCGCACGCTATCGCCGCGACAAAGAAGAGGACCGAAGCCGCCGCGAACAGCGTCACCGGGTCGCGGGGACTGCCACCCGCCCACGCCGTGACGACGCGACTGAGAATCACACTGAGGCTTAAGCCCACCGCAATACCGACGCCTAGCGTGGCAACGGTTGAGGAGAGCACAAGCTGAACCAGGTTACCGCGCCGGGCGCCGAGCGCCATTCGAATTCCAAGCTCTTGGGTACGCTGCGTAACTACGAACGAAACCACGCTGTACAGACCCGTAGCGGCCAGGGCGAGCGCAAGAACCGCAAACAGGCCAAAGAGTGTCGCGATAAAACGTTCTTGTCCCCATCCCTGCGTATCAAGCCGCCAAGTGAGCGTGTAGTTCGGGGATTGGGCGACAATCAACTCGGAGCTGAGTTCGCGCAGCCGCTGTCTAATCGAATGAATTGTCGTGTCAGGATCACCGCTCGCCCGAACAAAAAGCGATTCGTCCGGTGGAAGGACAAAGCTGTATGGCAGAAAAACCGTGGGCTTCACCGCGCGCTGCAAGCCATCGTTCTTTGCGTCACCGACAACTCCGATCACTTGCAGCCAATCATCCGGTGCTTGTACGAACATGAAAGACGGCTGGTCAAACTTGAGCATCGGGCTCCGTACGCTTTGCCCGAGCGGCTCGCGATCTGCAAGATACTCTTTTACGAAGGCTTGATTGACAACCGCCAAATGCGCCGCGCTCATGACCTCAGGTTGGTCAAAGAGCCTTCCCGTCAGAAGGGGAACGTGCAAAGTGGAAAATATTTCAGGACTTACTAGCGCCAGCATGGCCTCTGAATCGGTCAGCGTCGGTTTGCTCTGAATCGCTATTTTGGCTCGGAAGCCACCGAATGGCGGGAACCAGGATGCAGATACCCCTGCCGAGGACACTCCCGGTGTTTGTTCGAGAGCTGATCTTACAGCTTCATTCAAGTTCAGGCGTTCTTGCCAAGACGGTTTTGCGCCTTTGGGCAGCGCCACGTCCAGAACGAGAACGTGGTCCGGATCGAATCCCAGCGGCGTATGAGTGAGCGCCATGAATGACTTCATGGCTGAACCGGCACCTGCCATCAAGAGCAGCGTGAGCGCGACTTGTCCTGCGATGAGGAGCCGGTGCAAATTGCGTCCGCGAGTGCTCCCGGTCATCTTTGAGCTGCTGGACTGTATCAACGGCCCAAGCTGCGGCTGAGAAAGTTGCCAAGCAGGCGAAATTCCAAACAGAATCCCAGTGAGCAACGCTACAGCGGCGCTGAACAGGAGCACCGAGCCATTCACGTGGATTGCAGCTTCGTGCGGGAAAGAGTAATACGGCAACATGCTGGAGATTGCCTTCGTCCCCCGGTATGCGACCAACACGCCGATTGTCGCGCCTGTGACCGACAACAAGATCGACTCGGTCAGCAGTTGGCGGATCAATCGACCGCGCCCCGCGCCTGCCGAAGCGCGCACGGCAAGCTCATGCTGCCGCGCGATCCCCCGCGCAAGCAACAGAATAGAGACATTTCCACAACCGATCAGCAACAAGACCACGACCGCCGCAAATAAAAGCACCAGTGTGCCTGCAAAGCGCCCGAGCACTTCTTCGTTCAGGGTGACAATCACGGCCCGCCTGTCCTGTGGGTAGTTCTTGGGGTCCTGCTTGGCAAAGCCGTCTACAAGAACCTGCAGCTCCGCCGTCGCAGCTGGATATTTCGTGCCGGGTTTTAGTTTGACGAAGGAGAGCCAATACTCGTGCGTATCAGCCGTGGGATATGAAGGCAGATAAACGTCTGAGTCGCCCCATGTGAAGCGCTGGGGTACCACACCGATGATCGTGTATATGGTGTGATCCAACTCAATCGTTTTTCCCACAACGTTACGGCCTCCGCCGTACTGCCGTTGCCAGAACAAATAGCTCAGTACCGCAACCGGCGCGGCATTCCCTCCAGGAGCGTCGGCTGGCGTGAATTCGCGTCCCAGCAGCGGCGGCACGCCCATATAGGTGAACAAGTTCGGGGTATACAGTCCGACTTGAACCGTGATCGGAAATTCCTCCCCGGTGAGGTTCTGCTGCAGATTCCTCATCAAAAACACGTCATCGAGGAAAGCGCTCTTTCGAAGGTCCTGATATTGCGTGCCATTGACAAGCAAGAGTGGCCCGCGGCCAGATTTGTCCCGCAGCTCGACGTGTACCATTCGATCCGCATCTTTGTAAGGATAGGGATCGAGGAGGACGCCATAGACCACGCTGAAGATGACAGTGGTCGCGCCAATTCCGAGCGTCAGCGAGAGCACGGCGGTGAGAACAAATCCAGGCGATTTGCGGAAAAGGCGAAACGCGTAGTGAATATCCTGCAAGAGGTCCCTCATAGCGCTCCTTTGAGCCAATTACACTGGATAGACGACAGTCTGGGCGTATTGGTCGGTCGCACAGACATGAATACGTTCCAGCGAACGGAAGGTTCCGCCGCAATCTCGGTGATCGGCATCCGCTTGAAAAACCCATCCAGCTTGTCGGCGCCAGTAAAAACTTCTTCAGTGAGCTTATTTCCGTCGCTATCCGTTTCGCCTGTATGGCGTTTCGAGAGCGGGGTTTGTGTTCGCGGTAGTAATCCAATAAAATAGCTCTCAGGTCTTCGTAGCGAATCGTGGAGTGAGCGTGCATGATGATTCGTTAAGTGCAATGTTTGGAACGCGATACCTAATGAGTTCGGATGCTTCTCAAGACAAAAATCCGGGTTCGAGTCCCGGTGTCGCTACCATTTCGGGTTTCAGGGTTTGTACTTACAAACCCTGAGCTAAAAACGCCCTGGCTGCAGTTCGAATCCGCATCGCCGCCTTGAGTCGCTAAAGATACCTGGGAGGGCACCGCTTGGCATGAGTTCCACCAGCATAAGTTCCCGCAATCCCGCAATTCCGCTCAGTAAGAACGACCACCTCCTGCGTTGGGTGGAAAAAATGGCCGAACTCACCCGCCCCGCCAGAATCCATTGGGTTGACGGCTCTCAATTCGAATATGACCAGCTCTGCCAGGAAATGGTCGCCAGCGGCACCTTCGTCCAGCTAAACCAGAAACTCTGGCCCGGCTGCTTCTATGCCCGCTCTGACGCCAACGACGTCGCCCGCGTCGAAGATCGCACCTTCATCTGCTCTTACTCCAAAGACGCCGCCGGCCCCACCAACAATTGGGAAAATCCCTACGACATGCGCCGCAAGCTCAAGAGTCTCTTCAATGCCGCAATGCTCGGCCGCACCATGTACGTGCTCCCCTTCAGCATGGGTCCCATCGGTTCGCCGCTCGCAAAAATCGGCGTTCAGCTCACCGATTCGCCCTACGTCGTCGTCAACATGCGCATCATGGCCCGTATCGGCCAGCGCGTCTTCGACGAAATCGACAAAGGCGCTCGCGTTGTGCCTTGCATGCACTCCGTCGGCGCGCCGCTGGCTCCCGGCCAAAAAGACGTCCCCTGGCCCTGCAATAAAGAGAAGTACATCGTCCATTTTCCCGAATCGCGCGAAATCTGGTCGTACGGTTCCGGCTACGGCGGCAACGCGCTTCTCGGCAAGAAATGTTTTGCGCTGCGCATCGCTTCCAATATCGCGCGCGATGAAGGCTGGATGGCCGAGCACATGCTCATCCTCGGCGTCGAAGATCCCAACGGGGAAAAAACGTATGTGGCTGCCGCATTTCCCAGCGCCTGCGGAAAAACAAATTTCGCCATGCTCATCCCGCCCAAAGGATTCGAAGGCTGGAAAGTCTGGACCGTTGGCGACGACATCGCCTGGATTCGCCCCGACGAGCATGGCTGCCTCCGCGCGATCAATCCCGAAGCCGGCTTTTTCGGCGTCGCTCCCGGCACCTCCGCCAAAACAAATCCCAACGCCATGGCCACACTTTCGAAAAACACAATTTTCACCAACGTCGCGCTAACTCCCGATGGCGGCGTCTGGTGGGAAGGCATGACCGACACGCCTCCCGCCGAGTGCCTCGATTGGCAAGGCAATCGCTGGACACCTGAAATCGCCAAACAGACCGGCGCGAAGGCCGCTCACCCGAACGCGCGCTTCACCGCGCCCGCTTCGCAATGTCCCACCATCGATCCCGCCTGGGAAGATCCCAACGGCGTTCCGCTCCACGCCTTCATCTTCGGCGGACGCCGCGCCACCACCATGCCTCTGGTCTACCAAGCTTTCAATTGGAGTTCCGGCGTGTATATCGGCGCCACCATGGGCTCAGAAATGACGGCTGCCGCTGTCGGCAGCACCGGCAAAGTTCGTCGCGATCCCATGGCCATGCTTCCGTTCTGCGGCTATCACATGGGCGATTATTTTCGTCACTGGATCAAGATGCAGCGCTCGCTTACCGTCACTCCGCGCATCTTCAACGTGAATTGGTTCCGCAAAGACGCCGAAGGAAAATTCATCTGGCCCGGCTACAGCGAGAATATGCGTGTCCTCAAGTGGATTGTGGACCGTGCCCGCGTACGCGCCCAGGGCCGCGAAACTCCCATCGGTTGGATGCCCGATTACGACGATATGAAATGGACCGGCCTGGATTTTCCGCGCGAGAAATTTGACGCTCTCCAGGAATTCGACGGCAAAGCCTGGCGCCATGAAGTCATCGACCACGAAGAGCTCTTCATCGAACTCCACGACCATCTCCCGAAAGAAATGGTCTACGAACGCGAACTCCTCATCTGCCGCCTGTAGGCAAGTCGCCCGTAGCGGCGGGTTCAACCGCCGCTCTTCGCCTTTTGTTTTTTGCCGTCATTCCGAGCGAAGCGAGGAATCTCTCTTCACTTCTCTCTTCCCTCCGCTCTTCTCACTCGGATCACCGCCCTTTTTCCATGACATGAAAATGATCCTTCTTAAATCGAATTAAATTTTTAGCACTACAAACCCCGAGTTCGTTTAAAGTATCCGGGTTGATCGCCGTTGTCACGGAGGGACAGTGAAAAATCGGCTTCAGCCTTGCAGCTCTCTTGAGCGCCCGATTCCGAGGCGCAAGTTCCTGGCGCAAACCGCAGCGGCCGCGAGTCTCACCATCGTTCCGCGTCGGGTCTTGGGCGGCATAAATTACGTCGCGCCCAGCGACAAGCTCAACATTGCTTTCATCGGGGTCGGCTCACAAGGTTTCCGCGTCATGCTGCACTTTTTGCAGCAACCAGACGTACACGGCGTAGCAGTCTGTGATCCCAATAAAGTCGGCTTCAACCATCCGCAATGGAACACGCACGAATTCGCCAACTCTGTGCACAAGCTTCTGGCCGTGAACTCCGGCTGGGACTGGCTCAGTCCCGATCAGTCCTTGCAACTCACCCACTCGCTTCGCGCGCCTTCGGGCGTTTCCGGCCGCGAACCCTGCCAGAAAATCGTAAACGCTTATTACGGATCCCAGCAGCGCTCCGGCCAATACCAGGGATGCGCCGCGTACAACGATTTTCGCGAACTCCTCGAAAAACAGCATGACCTCGACGCGGTCGTCGTCTGCACCACGGATAACCTGCACGCAACCGTTTCCGCTGCGGCCATGCGCAAGCGCAAACACGTCTTCTGCCAGAAGCCGCTGACCCACACGATCTACGAAGCGCGCCGCCTTGCCGAAATCGCCCGCGAGACCGGCGTTGCCACTCAGATCGCTGTCGCCAATCAAGCGTCCGAAGACACTCGCTCGCTCTGCGAATGGATTTGGGCCGGCGCCATCGGCCCGGTCCGCGAAGTCTTGAATTGGTCCAGCCGCCCGTTCTGGCCGCAGGGACTTGAGCGTCCTGCACAGGCCGAACCTGTTCCCGAAGGACTCGATTGGGATCTCTGGCTCGGTCCCGCTCCTGAACGGCCTTTCAACCGCGCCTACTTGCCATTCGTATGGCGCGGTTGGAGCGACTTCGGCTGCGGCGCACTGGGCGACATGGGCTCGTACAGCTTCGATACAATCTTCCGCGTTTTGAAGCTCGAAGCGCCCGCCAGTGTCGAAGCCAGCTCTAGTGAACGCTACGAAGAAACATATCCTCTCGCTTCGGTCATCCGCTATAACTTTGCCGCCCGCGGCGAAATGCCTCCAGTTAAGTTCACCTGGTACGATGGCGGATTAAAACCCGCACGCCCGGACGAGCTCCCGGAAAATCTTCCGCTGCGCGGCGATGGCGAAGAAAACGATGAAGGCCTGCTGTTTATCGGCGATCGCGGTAAAATCCTTTGCTCGTTCCATGGCGGTAGCCCCAAGCTGATCCCGGAATCTAAAATGAAAACGTTTGTGCCGCCGCCGAAAACGCTGCCCCGCTCGCCGGGCAACGAACGCGAATGGCTTGATGCCTGTAAGGGAAGTAAAACCAAGCCCGGTGGAAACTTCGAATTTTCCGGCATGGTCACCGAAACCCTGCTTCTCGGCAACGTCGCTACCATGCTTGGTGGCAGGCTCGATTGGGACCGCTCTAACCTTAAGGTCACCAATTCTGGTCAGGCCGAAAAATTCATACGCCCCGAACGGCGCTCCCACTGGGAACTCTAACCAACGCCTCTAATGAATTTTCTGAAGACCACAAGGAGCCACGAATGAATCTGACATCAAGGAGAACGTTCTTGAAGCAAACCGGAACACAAGCCGCCGCAGCCAGCCTTCTTGGAACAAGCGCTCTCAAACTCAGCGCAAATCCGCTCGGTCTCCCGATCGGATGCCAGACCTGGCCTGTAAAAGAAATGATTGCCAAAGATTTTCCCGGGACCATCAAGCAACTTGCCGAGGTTGGCTTCCAGTCAATCGAGTTGTGTTCGCCTGTTGGCTACAAGGAATTTGGCTTCAGCGGTCTCGCCAAATATAAAGGCCCAGAACTCAAAAAAATTCTCGCCGATAACGGCCTCAGTTGCGTCAGCTCTCATTTCGGTATTGAAGAATTGCGGGCCAATCAGGACGATCGCATTGCCTGGGCCAAAGACGTCGGCTTGACGCAAATGATCGTGCCCACTCTGAACGGTCCCAA